>Ga0209780_1004027_pt1 | contig 11210 bp, 6 predicted proteins | sample WorMetexBAHAMAS2_FD_187384 | JGI IMG/M metagenome (GOLD analysis project Ga0209780, IMG submission 187384) | Marine gutless worms symbiont microbial communities from Max Planck institute for Marine Microbiology, Germany - Inanidrilus exumae... | ecosystem: Host-associated > Annelida > Digestive...
ATTTATTTCTTTGGGTTGTCCCCCCCCCTATACTATGACCCCCATGTCTCTGCAGAGGTGGCTCACTTGACATGTAAGACTACATGAAATTAGAACGTACGTTGTTTCGTTATAGCCAATGCATGTCTTCGTGTACGCATTACACAGGTCAAAGGAGACATTTCACCGTTTTCCAGTAGGCCCCCTACGACTATCTATTTCTTCAACGTGCTAAAAATTTAACTAACTTACGTCGTTTAATAATGAACCAATCTGAGGACAGTTACTAATGTAAATACCAGTATCCGCGAATGAAATTGTCTGTTACAAAGTTGACAAGGTAAATAACTAGTATTCGGAAATTACCGATGACATTCGTGGCCGGTAACCTAACGTCAGTAAGTTAATACCGGTAAGTAGGGCCTACGTACTTTACCCTGCACTCATAAAGCCCTGTACACACCCGTTGGTGTGGACGGGGCTTAACACTAGCAATAACTAATGTAGAAGTGAGGGAACCAGGCCAGGAGTCACGTTAAGTATGCGTCGAGCGCTCTATTAAGGTTAAAAAAATGGGACAGACAGACAGACAAACAAACGGACGTACGCCAGATCGTTACATTACGCTTATTGCTAAACGCCGCCAGAGTAATAAGTCGAGGCATTTTTTCCGAGGCAGTAAGGACTTTCAGCAAGGCAAGGCGAGCTGAGGCAGCTGAGATGCGAGGCGGAGGCAGTAAGCTTACTGGTTGAGGCACGGCAAAGCAGCAAATGCTCAAGCTATGGGGATTGTCTTGGCCGACCCCTAACCATCATTCTGGGTTTCACGTGGCTTAACCCATTAATCAAAATATAGGGTTTACAGTAACCCAACATCACTCGTCAAGGGTTTCAATAGGCTAACTCATAACCAACATCTGGGTTTATGTGGCTTACCCATTAACCATATCAACCATGGCGAGACCGAGGCAGTTTTTCTAAGGCCGAGGCAATCCAATGAAATACCAAGGCAGCTGACATGAGGCCGAGGCATCAAAATTTTCTGCCTTGAGGCAGCCTGGAGGCGAGGCATTTGCCTCAAGGACTACATCACTGGTAACAACCTAATCACTACATATTAGTAATATATCAGTGAAACGTAAAAACGGTGACATTTTATTTCATACTGACGTTAGCATAATATCGACACAAGTGACAGACTCACAAAGTACATATCGCAGTTAGCCAATGTAATGGGGACGGGAACATCGATCGCCTGCAAATCAGTGTCGTCAGTTCATTAATATTTACAAAATTACACGTTATTTTCAATTCTGTTTTGTCAATCCTCGACAACGGCATAACAGGACATCACGTGAAATTAAATCGTCGCCTGCCATTTAATTACCCAAGTCAACGGCAGTCGCGGGGGGTATGGTTTGCACCCGCTTTTGTCTGTCTGTTTATCCGCACCATATCCCAAAAATTACTGCAGCTAGGATCACCAAACTGGACAGAGAATAAGGGTTCCCACAGTTTAGGTAAAAAATTCCCCGACTTTTCCAGATAACTTTACAGTATTTCCAGGTATTTCGCGGAGCTTTCTACAATGGTAACTGACATTTACTGGGCAGGTTCACTAACCCCTGAGATCCATAGATCCTGTTTACCCAGGAAATGAGCGTCATCATGAATGGACCCAAGTTTAAGCTAATTCCATTCATACATTACATGCAAAGATCAACTCATCGATAAGCAAGTCGCCAGCCATGTGACATGTCATAAAAATTCACTGACCATATCTCAAATTCCCCGACTTTTCCAGCTATACAAAATTCCTGACAATTCCAGGTTTTCCCGGTTTGTGGGAACCCTGAGAATATTCCACCATGCGTCCTGGAAACGCATTTATTTTGGGAGTCAAAAGGTCAAGGTCACGGGACACAAAAAATTAGCGCAGGCCCACTGGGTCGAATGAGTGTTCGCTTCTTCTAGTTCAGATATATATTTAATCATGCAAGCTACTTGCCGACTGGTGGTGACGAAAGATACTGCAATGATGTGTTTACAACGATAATCGCATCCGCCACAGTTCGGCGAGGGTACTGTTTTGACCCGCGTTTGTTTGTCTCTTTGGGAACAATTTAACTCAAAAAGTTATGAGCTGATTTTCATGAAATCTGGGGAATACTGGCACAGAAATGCCGATTACATTCGGGAAAGATTAGGGTTGTGGTAAGCGCACTGTGGTGGGAGGTATCTATTCTAATGAATGTTCTCTAGCTCAGGTTTTCACTCACAAATGACAACCACACGCACACACACTGAAAGTCTGCCTACACATGCTACGGCGCTTTAAAAAGTAGATTCTACCGTATGACTTGAAACTCTGTAAAGTATTCTGAATGTATCAGTAACTTCGGATATGACACTTCCACAAGGCAATCAATCCATTGCCAAAATGTACATGGTAGCACAGAACAACCGCGCCACTGGCCGCTGCAAGTAACGTAAGGTGCCAGCATACTCGTTGCGTGTAACCTCGCCAAATCCTGACCATTTTAAAAATTCTTTCACTGAAGACTCGGCAGTAAATATGTAATAGTCAGCATTAACTCATTTTTTGCCCGGAGTTTCAAAACGGGAACAGCAACTAAGGAAGTCAATGTCAGACTGGCGAACCGACCATAGTTAGTTTTTAACTTTCGGGCACTCTGGCCTCTACCCTGAGTTCCAGAATGCCCAAAAGTCAAAAAACTAAAAATGGTTGGTTAGCCCAACTGGCATTGAATCCCCATATTAGTCTAGCTATTTTGGGAACACTGAGCTAAAATGGGTTAAAGTTCTCTTGACAATTTAAATGTGTTGCTGCAGTACCGTGTGAAATATCTGGCACCTTTTCAACTCAGTTGCCAATGGACCGTTTTTTTAACCACCGTGTATAGTGCACTGAAGCTACTGCCGCATAAGGTGCATAAATACTGCGGGTGACCATATCACAACCAGAAAAACATCACAAACGCCTGGACCAAGGCCAATGCCGAATGGTAATTACAATTAATTAAATAAACTAAAATCAAAATACATCTCTTGCATGGCATACATGCAGTAGACGCACATGCAGCTACTCAAAACATAATGACAACAGACTGCACACTGTATAGTCCTCAGTAATGATCTGCTTGTGAGGCTATCATAACTGGTTGATTGAATGGAATTTAACTATGCTTTCCACACAATCTATGTTATATCATGCCATTAGCATTATAATTTATCATACAAAACTGAAAATGCAAGGTTCAAAATAGCAGCTGGCAAATGCATCAATGACACAACATGGCAATTATATCTACGACTTGTGGTTTCTGTTTAACGAAAATGCTTTTCCAGAGTTGGTCCAGGTAAGTCAGTAACCTAAAACGTCACTATTAATCAGGAATCTTCTTCACCCAGCACTCAAGAGGTTCAGCCGTGCATACTAGATAAAATAAATCAGCCCATGTGGGACTGACGACTGACTCTTCACAACTGACGTTTCTGCCAAGTTCAACGTCCCTCGACACAAAAACTAGGACAAATATCAAAAAATCCGGCCTGACACTGTCCCTACTTTAAGAATCAGTGGTCAGCTGCCAGCTCCCATTGTAAATGCGTTTGAAAATGGAAGGATTTCCAACTTTCAAGGGCTTATGACCTTGACCCTGGATCGGGTTATACTGCATACTGTCGTGCATCAGTCATCAACCTCTATCTACATGCCAAATTTCACTGAAATCAAACATTTTTTGTGTACATATGGACATCTGAGACCCACTTTATTAGGACGACTCAATAAGAGTAGACCTAATTAATACGGTAACTTATAAAGGTTTACAAATACAACTGAAGGTGTGCCAAAACAGACCACTAAAGTGAACAATCACAAGTTGACAGTGTGTGTGATGTACTAACTGAGCAGTGTTAACAGCGAGGTCACTGCTAACTGACAACAACCGATTTCATTGCAGTAACAAATAATTGTTGTACGTTGCGCTAACAACTGCATCATTCATCACATCTGCGACAAATCTGGCACAAGTAATGTTTTCACACGTCTCTATTTGTAAACACAAAACGTTACGGGGGTGGATGTTAGTGAAATTCGGGGATTAGGTACATCAGAGACAAGACAACAGACTATTTAAATTTCGAAACAAATTCTCGGTACTTTATTGTACTTGTAAACATAGACAGGCCAGCAGTCAACTGATGTAGTAGTATACGTCGATTCGTTATAGCGCATTGTCGTAACTACCCCTAATGCACTCAGACATGGATCACACAGTTTTACCTGCAAATTACACCATGCCTGCCTTTACTCCCCAGCCGCAAAGCATCACCGCCCTTTGGCTGGTACTCATTTTACCGTCCCACGGAGGGTAGAAGGCTGAGTAGACCTGGTATGGTGCAGTGTGGGAGAAAATTAGGCCAATGTAACTGCTCTTCACCAGTAACAATCTGCCAATCTCAGTGTGGCATGGCATAGGTATGCACCCTCTTGAGTGCTATATAGTTACACTTATACCAGACTATTCAGACATGAAAACAGCCCAGTCACTCGGCAACATTATAACCCGAACCAAGGGAGAGCCCATGCACCAAAGTTGGTCAGCTTCACTTTAATCTGAAGTGGCCACTCCATACTGACACTTTGAACCAGTCACCCTAGTGTCTCAATGTCCTCTTCGGACTAACACGGAACCATCCAATTGAAATGAAGTGTGGATTGCTTTTCGTGAGTCAGCTACAGTGGTCAAACAGTTACTTGTGACTGACCCCACAATCCTGTAACCCGCTTGTAACCTTCCTCATCATACGCGGTGAGCGCTGGATCAGTTATGTACCGGACAAGGCCTCTGTGCTGAAAATCTACACAAGTGTGGCCAAGACGCAGTAAACTCGCGGGAACATATGGCAAAGAAAGCATCCGGGAAAATGTATTACAGTAATGAAACTGTCCCATCCACACTTATTTGGCAAACGATAGCAAAGAAACCAGACTAAACGGTATGAATCTAAGCCGAAGAGAGTGGCGACGGATCAACGCAGCTTCTGTCCACACCGCATCGAGATATGCAAACCAATCAAGATATGAAACAAAAAAATTTCAAACAGAAAAATCTCTCCGAAAAACTACGCAAGTTCATGACGATATCATAAAAGCGAAACGTTTCTTAGCAACTGATGCACACGATCAGTGTAAATAGCATCCGCCGCAGCCGCACAGTAAATTTACGAAATAATTCCGGTCAAAACAGAATATACAATTGTGCAAAATTTTATCAGAAATAAGCAAAAAAGGGCAGTTGACTGCAAGCAATAATTACGAAATATAATAAAACGAATATTAATAATAATAGTGACAATATTAAACTCAATAGTCTGCTGAAAAGGTAACAAATGTGTACATCAAACTGCCCACGCGACATTTTCCTATCACTCAAATATTCAAGGAGACTGACGCTTCCATTGTATATCATAACAACATACTACAGATGTTCCCATTCAGGGTGTCTAACAAATCATGAAAATAAAATTCCAGGAGTTTCCAGTAGTTATTTTAAGTGCATATTTTAACACTATCTACACACAGTTGATGCGATTTTTCCCATGAGATCGCGGGGAAAATCGCCTCAACATCCTTCTTTGCGTCGCATCAATCGCAGCAAACTGCACAGCACCATAAAATTTCCAGCAGACCTGACAAAATTCCAGTACAATTCCAGGATTTCCAGTAGAAAAAAAAACTCAAGTAGATTTGCAGGATATCTCCAGGAGTGTTAGACACCCTGCCATTCCATTCACATTTACGACTGCTATCATATACATCTTTATCAACTGATGATCGAACAGTCGGCTAGACGGTATGCTGACGAGGAAACAAACTCAACCAGTTGTCATGTATTCTACTATACAGTGGACCGCGCAGTTCCGCATTCACAGTGGTGATAATGACATAAACGTGCGAGGTGCCACCACGGTATGACGGCGTCGGACCGTTCACGGACGGCAAACCTAATCACTGCCAGGAAATCGTCGGAAAATTATTCACTTCCGCCTGCTCCACGACCGGCGCGCCATTCGCTACGTAGTTCAGACGAATTCGCATTCGCAACGGTTGCTGCAAAACACAAACGGCATCGACAGATTAACTTCCAGCACCCTTACTGTATGTAAACAGGGTGGTGCAGAAAATAGGCCACTGGCCATTATGAGATGTTATGTACCAATGCACTCGTGGCCGTAACTGTTTATCCACACAAGGCAAGGTGTGGATATATCGTCTACTGTTTATGTGTTTTTTGTTCGTTGGTACAGTTATGGATTTGTCCGCCGAAAATAAAGCTAGCGGCGTCAAATTTTGCACAACGGTTCATCGGCATCCAAGGCAGGGAATCTCCCATTTTGGGGAACTGTGCTCCCTAAAAGCCCAAAATCGGACAATTCGGCCAGGATGTAAAGGACGATGAATGTTCCAGTGGGAGACTCCACAGTGCGCCTATCACGTTTGCATGGTGTGTGGACGTAGGATCGGCATGTGTGGATATACATCAGTCCCCGAAGACGGACGTACTTGCGGACTGATTGTCTTTCACTGTGAGGCTTGGCAGTAAACTCAAAACTAGAAGATAGACCTTGATGCACCACCGTCAACATGGATGCCTTTGCGACCTTGACCTCTAAAATCTATCCAGGTCATCAGTAGGGGCTATTGATTATCCACTATCAGTTTCATCAAAATTGTTCAAACAGTTCATGAGACATCATAGTAACAACATCTTATGAGACAAACAATGAGACAACAGGACAGCTTAAAAATATGACTGCTTTGGCACTGTCAGCTGGTGAAGGCAATCACCTATCTGGGCTAGCAGAGCACAGCGTGAGTAGATAATTATTGACAATACGAAACACGCTAATAGCAGCTGGACACTGAATTACCATTAACCACATTCAGTTACAGCCATATTTCAATTAGTGTTGCTACGATGGCAGGAATTTGCACCTCGGTCGGTGGCGGTGTTTTTTGTCCATTCCACAGCGCTGCCGGTGCCGAATATCGGTCGGTGTCAAGGCTAGAGTTGTTAATTAGAAACAGGTGGATGTCGCGGCTTCAAGATCGTTCCAGTTGTCTTGGAATGCGCTATTTGCTCACTGCATGAGACAGTCGGGTGTGCACTAAGTGAGACCATCGCGACGTTCTCACAAAGTACGGTGCCTAGACTGTCTCTGCTGTCCCGACAGTCCTGTCGTTTGCAAGTGGGGAAGCGGACGTGCGGGGGAGGGCGGGCGGTGTGGCTGACTGATCTCGCCGGGCGTTCACACAGAGATCAAGTGACGCTGTGGAAGTGAGGGGGTTTTCAGGAAACAGCGCCCAGAAAGACCGACGAGAACACTGTAAAACACCGCAATCGCAGTGTTGGTTCTGTGGTCGTAACAACACTAATTTCCGACGTGATTGGCTTATGGCAGAAAAACTGTCAATTAAGAAATGCAAGTCAAACGAGAACCTACCCGGGTCGGATTGTTGATTTTGATGAGCTGCGTGATCGAGCCGCCATTAAACGGAGGCAACAAGCTACCGGAGGGTGATAGCAGCTGTAGCTGGAATGTCTACAACATTAGCACATCACAGTAAGCCGGTCCTGCATAGTCAGATGTATAATCTACAGCCAACAATGTTGGCTGAACGGTTAGCGGCATGGACAGATGTTCAAACGCAGTACCTGGATTCACGAAAAAAAGCATTTAAAAACCCATTCGTTTCAATCCGTTTTTAACAACTCTTAGCATCTAAACCAGCATGTCCGATTCAGTTTCACTCAAACAACCTAGATTTATACAACTTCATAGCACAGTTCTGTAAGAAAGTGCAAAAAGTTCTTCATAGTTACTATTCTCAAACCCATTCAAAATCTTAATTGCCTCAATCAAATCAACACAGCATCAGTTCTAGAAATGAGCCTTGTGAATTTCTGAAGTGCTAGGCTCGTTCAGACAGCCAGCCAAACTGGAATTAGTAAGTCGCTTCATCACGTTGCCCCGAACTGGGCCTAGCAATAACCTAAAATAAAACTCGTTTCAGCCTTTCTCTAAAACTCATTTCGCCAAATGTGATTTCCGTCATTCAGCACCTGCCACATGGAACTCATTCCCCAGGACATACTCGAAACCCCTAACTACAAGTGTTCAAATTTAAGCTTACGACCCACGTCACCATCACACGCAGTTCGGCCGTCGGGCCTTCTCTGTTGCGCATTAGAGGCTTTGCGTTTATGCGCTATATAAATCCACGACTGACATTGACATATATAGGTGTGCATATAATGTGCACAATTATGATGCAACAGCACAGAGCTGGTCAATAATCTCCCCTCTTACCCTCCATATGGTGGGACAGAAATATTACGTTGTCATCATGAAAAACAGCAGATGAAAACAGAAGATACAACAGACAAATCAGATCATAAACTCGGCAAACAATTCCAAGTCGGCTTTACCTTGGGGACTGCAGCTTGAAAAACGAAATCGTTGACGGCGACAGCGCTGCCGTTGGTTGCAGTCAGTGTAATATTAAGTGTCAACGGGTCGGTCGGGTCGCGCTCCAAAGCAAACTGAACTCTGAGGTTGTTCTTTTCAAACACTGTGATTGACGGCAATGCTGACAAATCAGTAAAGTCACTAATGTCACTGCAGACAACGTTTGTGTCAACATGAAGTCTCATTAGGTGACGTACGCACAGAACCTCGATGTCGCGGTAAAATTAAAATTAAGACCACGAAAGGACATATGTATAACACTTTTTCTTGCGTATATTCATCTCTAAAGCACTAATAGGAATCATACAGTCTTACCTCACACACTGAAACTTATCCACAAACGGAATGAGCCATCCTGCCTTTGATCCCCAGCTGCAGTGCATCATACAACTGGCTGGTACTCATTTCCTGTCTAACAGAGGGTAGGAGGCTGAGTTGGCCTAGGTGGCTGGTTACATACCAAGGTGGTATGCCTGCCTAAAGACAGTCACTCATATTATCCAGAGCAATCACTCACGGGTATATTTCAAGATACTTCTGTGGTTACTTACTTACTGTGGCTTATCAAAAAACACTGGTACCAGCGGTTGCAATTTATTTTCACGGAAGAAAAAGAGCAAGATTTGGTGATGCATTGGACAGTTTACTTCGAAAAACGAACATGACAACAATTAATGGAAGACTAAAATTAGAAGACGGATGTCATCATCCCAGCATTGACACAGCATGCTGCCGCCATCTCGACAGCATGCTGTGACCTTGCCCTCCAGAATCTAACCAGGTCAGATCATCAAAAGGGGCTAGTAAACATTCCCCGTCAGTTTGATCGAAATTGTTCAGTGTTCACGATATCTTGGCAACAATATCTGTCTGGATTAATGAATGAACGCGGCAGAGAGACAGCCCAAAAACATAACGCCTTCGTCGATACTGTTGGTACCGATGCCATAAAAATTTATGTCAGTAGTAACTATATTAAGAACTTGCTGCTACTGGTTTTTGTATAACTAGCCTCCTTTTTAGGAAGTTCCTTAGAACAACTATGGCCGGAATCAAAAATTCTGGCAAACAAAGCCCCTCTAACGCTTCCATGTCATCAGCTTCTTAAAAAAAGGTTAAAAATACAGTATTATGGTAACTGCTCACCACTGATATTGTTAGTTGCATGGAAACTGGAGTTGACCACTGGTGCAGCGTTGATCATTCCACCCACGGGAGCCGATAGTCCCATCGCCGGATTGAACCCGTCCAGCAGACCGCTGCCTCCATGACCTGAAGGAATTGCCCAATGCACACAAACACTTTCAGTTTCCATTTTGACTAGCCACCGTTCAGTCGTCCATTACGTGAGGCTAGGACTCAAAACCACTTCACCAGGAAATGTTTGAGGTTGGTTAGTATGATATGATTTAATGGCACTTTCAGCACAGTGAAGGAGGTTATATCACATCTTCTAAGGCCATAACTTATCTACAATTGGACATTTTCGAGAAAGTCTATCCCAAAGCATCCGCCACCAAAGAATTATTTCACATAATTCTTACGCACATGATAAACAGGGAGATAATCCCGGGCAAAAAAAAGAGGGTACGAAGGATGGTGTGCTCTATAAACTGTGACCGTTGTTGGCACCGTGATCTAGCGGCGACAGAGTGTTGGCCGCGCTGGCATGAATGAATTAAATATACTTGGCTGGCCATTGACTGAAGCAGCACACAGTACCAGTCAGGGCTAAGCCAGACAGCAAAACCAAAAACAACCCATAATTGACAGAAGTCAGCCTACCTTACTTCTGAGAAATGTTCCAACAACAGCATGGTTAAAACAGAATGGCATAAACAAATGTTACAAATAAGCAACCATTCTGAGCAGTCCTGTGCATATTTTGTTATCTGCTGTAATTATAACACTATGCTGCACGTAGTGATCTGCTGATTATCTGTCAACAACAGACAATTAAAGCTAATGACAAAACTGACCGGACATGTTGGTGTTTTGAGGTGCGGCAGACAGGTCGAGGTCACCCAGCAGGTCGAGAATGTCTCCCTTGACAGGCATACTGGCTGGAGGCATCGGCTTTGAGATTGGTGATGAGACGGAATCTCCACCCAGAAGGTCAAGTATTTTTTGACTCTATGCAACACATCAACACACCAGATTAACGGCCAATCTCTCGAGTTAAGGTTTTACGTCCTACCCGACACAACATAGATCATTTCAGAGACGTTCTTCCCCGCCAACCTCGTGGCTTAGTACTAAAAAACTGAAACAAACGCAAGCATGCATCCGTAACAAAATATACTACAACTTAAAATAAACCAAAAAAACTAAAGCCAGGTTTGGTCGCCTCCTACGACCTCCGGCCTGGAAACAGAATGGGCCTATTCTGGAAGAGTAGATAAATAAGTCAGAAAGTAAGTAAGTAAAAACACAAACAAACAATTTATATAGCGCCGATCTCGATATATTAATCACAGCACATTACTGGCCTGTAACGGGACGTTCATTAGTTCTTCACACACCATCGGACTATTCATGGAACAAGCAACAGTCAGTACCAAACATTACCATACACAGGGCACGCGGTAAGCGCGGAAAGTCAGCTTGCCCGCAGCCGCCATGTTCGGACATCGAGCGTGTCACAACTATGCGAATTCTCGGCGTCATTGTCA
>Ga0209780_1004028_pt1 | contig 11209 bp, 11 predicted proteins | sample WorMetexBAHAMAS2_FD_187384 | JGI IMG/M metagenome (GOLD analysis project Ga0209780, IMG submission 187384) | Marine gutless worms symbiont microbial communities from Max Planck institute for Marine Microbiology, Germany - Inanidrilus exumae... | ecosystem: Host-associated > Annelida > Digestive...
TTAGATTTGTAATGCGTGTCTGGGGACCACCCACGAAGGGCATTTGGTGGTCTTTATCACTGTGCAAAATTTGGTTGGAATCGATGCAGTAGTTTTGATAATATGCACGTTTTTCGCGAGTTTGGCCTGAAAACGCCTATTCACGCCCCAAAATTGTTTTTTTGGGGGTTTTTGACCCCCTAAATGGGGAGCAATGTGAAAAATTCCCAAAAAGGCACATCCTTGCGCTAGTCCGCGTCGTTTGAGCCATCATGTGTGAAAATCCGTCGACGTGTTTGACCTGTAGGTGAGTTCCTCAAAAAAAGGGGCATAAATAAAAATAATTTTGGTTATATTTCACCCATGTGCTCAGAAGCCCCCCGTCTACGGATATGCACCTAATTTGGCACAGCCGTAGGGGTCGCCGACGTAATCACCTGTGACAAATTGTTTGGTGATCGGTTGAGGGGTGTCGATTCTGTGGGGGGTCGAAAATTGCCATTTCCCATTGACAAAGACAGTGGCCGTTAACACAGGGCTGGCGCTACCGCGTAGCCTGTGATTGGGGTTGCGGTAATGAGCTTTCCGGTAGACCCGGACTAGGCTACATACGGGTGATACTGTGCCCGTAACTGGACAACTTGGGGATACTGCCGCCAGTAGTAGTTGTAGTTTCAATTAAATGTCGATTATGGACATGTTAAAAACTGACAAACGTTGAGCATGAGTCGACGACTACATGTTTCATATTAGGCCTACGCATGCAGTTTCAAGTCGACTGCGCAGGTTCGTTCACACGTGCCAACAATTTCTTGAAATTACGGCGATATTGTTATCTGCAACCACTTTGATTTTCTATATCGAGACTCGTTACGAGATTAGTAAGATAGGCCACTGTAACTGCACAGTTTTGTGACCAGTAAGGGTTATGGTTTGAGTTAAGGTTAGTGTTGACGTTGCGCATTGCATGGTCTGTCGGCAGTAACTGAGCTTCTTATTTCCAAAAACTGATTGATTGACTCATATGTAGGTTGTGTCTTTGTTGTCACAGAAGATTTGAATGTTGACTCCCAGTTGAATCAGGTGTCGCCGTAACGGGACGTAACACAACTGGCCCGTGGTGCAGCCGTGGAGCTATAATTAGACTGGAGGCCGCATGACGTCATCGCCTGGCCTGCGCGGGTGAAGCCGACTGCAGGCCCGCCGTGGAGTGTTACAGACCCTAACAGACGACAGACGACGACAGACACCAGCGGCCGTTACTAGTCTGGCCTCCCTACACTATGTGTAGGCGGGCCAGTAATAATAATAGCCTGGTGACTAACTGTCTGTGTTATAGATTATGAAACAAACTGTACCATGACAATGCTGCACATAACGAATAATCTTACATGACGCTTGACGTCTTTTGTCTTGTTTGATCGATCGTCAAGAAATTTGCCACGATGACGCATGTTGCCCATTTGGACCGTAGCGGCTCAGTTCAGTTCAGACACGATTATTTTCTTTCAATTTATAATTATATTAATTTTTTAAAAAAGATTTCAGTTCAATATTAATTCTATTTCTTTAACACTTATTACTTCTTCTTGTACGTTTACTGATAAAACAGATTTTACTTTGTAATTCTAATTTTTAATTTTACTTCAGTTTCACAGGTTTATGTTTACTTTACAAAAGTCGATGCAGCAACAGATCGACGTTATTTCGAGAATTGTCTAGCGTCTTTCAAGATACTTGGAGTTATGATGAAACTCGGCACGCACAATTAATTGTGCGTAAATGAAACTGCCGCTCAAGTCAACGGAAGATGGCAGATCGGCTTTATAAAAGTAAGATATAACGTGATGGGCAAAAATAACTAATTACTAGTTGTGAATTCGATAATTCCCCATTCAATTTCAATTTTATTCTGCTTTTAAAAAGTTCGTTAATCAAAGCCAGTAAAATTACTTCAAATGCACAGATTATTAACAATTTGCTGTAACCATGCGCGATTCTTGTCGACAAAAACTAGAATAATGGGAAAATGTGCTAAGCTGTTTGACTTCGCTAAGCTGTTGCGATACTGGTGACTTACAGAAGGACCGATAAAGAAATAAAGTCGCCACTGTTATATTCTAACTAATTTTTTTAGCAATACGAATCTGGATTTCTAAAAAGGACTACACTTGTATATTGTCACGGCTAAGGGGCTAGCCGTCGATGTGGTGCAGTGACGTAAATAACGAATAGTTGCAGAGATTTCGGCCGAAAACGACGGACGTACACCAAGAGGCAGGCATATATAATTATTTGGTGTATTCGCTCCATTATGTGTAAACATGATTTTATCCACAAAATCGGAAGTGCATTACGTATCGCATTTTCGTCCAGAACGGACCAAGCCACGGTTACCGGTAATATGTATAGATTGACAGTGACGTAATTTCGACATTTTGTCTACGCTAGCTGTTCTGGCCGCCATGTTGTAGGGCAAGAAAATGCAAACATTTTGCAGCACTTACAATCAGATCGCCGATCTGGAGCTAGCAATAAGCTTTTCTTAAACCTAATGATTTAATTTTATTTAAACAAAGTGTCGCCCTAACGGAACGTAACACGACTGGCCCGCCGCGTGCTGTCCCCTGGTGAGTTACGTTGCATATGCGCTGCGTTACAGACGACAGACGACGATGACAGACGCCAACGACCGTTGCTATAGTCTGACCCCCTACACTATGTGTAGGCGGGCCAGTAATAACGTGACAAATCTTTATCAGATAACTTCCCACAGTATGGCATCATGCCCGAAACATGTAGATCGTATCGTGACCGTCAGTTCAACCTATCTCCGCTCGGCGTCACCATCGACTCGCACCTCCGATTCGACTGCCACGCCTCCAACATAGCGCGAGCGTGTAACTATCACACTCGCGCCCTCCGTCACGTGCGCAGTCTACTGTCTGACGAGGTGGTGCAGACAGTCGCGTGCAGTATCGTCGCCTCGCGGCTCGACTACTGTAACGCTCTGCTTTATAACGCGTCGACTGCGACTATCAACAAGCTCCAACGGGCGCAGAACAACCTCGTCCGCGTTGTCGGCCAGCGCGGAGGCCGCAACGACGCCGCGCCTCTTCTGCAGTCGCTACACTAGCAGCCGGTGTAGCAACGCATTACTCACAAGACGGCCGTACTGACCATGGACTCCTTAATTGATAGCAACTTAATAAGGAGTTCATGTACTGACACACAACAGCCTGAGCTCTTTGAGATATACACAGTAAATAAAAGGCGCTATATAAATACTCTTCCTTTTCTTTTTTACGTGATTGCCTGTGACCTTGAGAAGTCCTTCAGGGTGGAAATGACAGTTAAAATTACAAGCCACATACTTTTTCCGACTTATGTGCAGTTAATATATGCTGTATTTCTCGAGGTATGGTAGTTAGAAAAATTTCAAACAGAAAAGGTCAAGGTCAGGTCACTCAATGCTATTGGTAGGCCTATTGGACTACTGGGCTGCCATTCGATAGACCACATACGATTTCTTATTAACTAGTCTTCCATTGCAACTACGTCTCTATTTTGCACGACTTTCGAGATATAATCAGTTATTTCCCAAAATTTAAAGCGGTAACTTGACCTTGAACACATCCCCTTCGGGTGTAACCTATCATGTGTGCACTAGTACTTCGCAGTATCAATCACCACACCAAAGTTGACTTCATCCGTTCCAAAAATATGACTGGGCCCAAAATTTTAAGAAAATGGGTTATATGACTCCGACCACGACCATTAGGAAATAGTGTCATCCCAAGGCCAACACGTAATATAGACGTGCCAGGGATATGACTGCGGATTTCAGAATTTAAAATGAGTCACGCGACCTTGACCACGTTCCTTACAGGGCGGGTTGTCATCTATGAGCTAGGATTTGTCATGGTTAACGTATCTGCAAAATTAGAAATCTCGATCTCCACCCATCACGAATATACGAAAGGCGATACAAAATGTAGAAAATGGGGTGGTTTGATGCAGTTAGGGGGCACTCTGTTGTGTGTAACTTTTAAACACACCGTGTTTCTGCGATAACCAATAACCAATCAATGCGTACCTGAATGATGCGACTATACTGGACACATAACCGAGCTGCGTATCGCGTGCATGATTGCATCTACGTGTACATACCTGTATATATCACCTATCGGGAGCGCTAAAATTGCACGACTGGACAACGACGGACCGATTATAAGTAACTTAGTAACTAAGTAGGCTAAATTTACTTTATAAATGTAATTTATAAACGTGACAGCGACAACGAAGACGACGACGACACACGATCGACGGCGTCTACTCCGACGACGTCTGTGGCGCCGGAACCTGCAGCGGCAGATGCAGCAGTCACAGAAGTCGACTGCTTTGAAGTTTGCCTCGTGGCACCACGTGAGGGTTACGCACTAACTGGTAGGCCGCCCAATAAAACGCCAGCGCCAGCCACTTGCTGGTCGCGTCATTCGCGTAAAGATTAGATTCCCATTTGCGCATTTCTGTGAAGCATCAAGTGTCTACACAGCACGTGGCAACAGCGTCTCTTGCATCAAATGTATAAAGCGAGGACATTAATCGGCGGGCGGCAGGCAGTGGGCGCGCGGGGAACCTGATCGGCGGCTGCAGTTGGCGCGAGAACACACTGCAGACGGCCGGATACATCAATCGACAGGCTTCATTGGCAAATTTTCGCGGCTGATACCAACTGTTAATTGCGCAGTGACATCGGACTTAGTGCAAAACTGGGTACTGTAATTCGTGAAAATCCTACACGCCGTGCCAAATACAATCCGGCCGGAGACGGATTTTACCGGTTAGTGGAAAACCGACCGGATCCGGATGGCTGGGCCGGATAACCGTCCATCCCTCATAGCGTCGCGCGGTAAAAACGAAACGTAAGAATTCGCGAGAATTGAGAAATAACTTCGCAGCGAGGGCGTTATATTGTGCAGTTTTAACGAAATGACTGCTGTGTCGACGACGTTTACAATGATTGCTGTAGACGTGACATCAAACGACAAGCGATGGTCCTATTTAAGTATGTTTGAACTTTATGAACAGCATGCCATTTGAGACTAACATTACACGGTGACGTAAACATCTGAGTAAAAACGTCGAATATTTCCCAAAGTATAGCACAGCTAAACGCTTAATCTTCGTGCGGCATCATCACTTTTCTCCCCGGTACAGGTGTGAAGTATTGCACTTAGGGTGTCTGCATGTCTGTGAGTCTGTTTGTTTGTCATTCCGCTCGCATATCTCAACAAAAGGCTCAGCTTTCGCCGAGAGACCCGCGCGACGCTCTCTGTCAGTTGAAATGATGTCCTATTGTACTATGAATCATGCAAACAGATCGCGTGTCAGCCTACAAAGCACTTTCACATTCATACCTGCATAGTTTTGTAAACGCATCGTTGAAGTAGACTCAATTATCGTATAGTGAGCATGCGATGCTCCATGTCACATATATAGAATACTGAAGTTAGCCGTACATGCGATAAACAAACTTCCATGACAACCAACGTTGTTGATGACACCGCGTAATCCTCCGCCAGGGCATCGTCGTTGATGCGGATCTCCATGGCGGATGGACACAAATTTTCGGCGGTAAGGCGTCTAAGCCGAAGATTTTTTGACCGCCCACGCTGAGGTCATCGATTTGGAATTTCGTGGAGATATTCTGCGTCATAAAACTAGATTCCTTGATGTATCGTGCGGCGTTGTTTGCGTGATCCTACGTTTAGCCGTTTTCGTAGAACTCTGACTTGTGACGGACAGACGGACAGGCAGAAAGACGGACGCATGATGACAGCAAATACACCGCTAGTATAGTCTGGCGCTGGTAAAAACGACGTGTCCAAATTTCGTGGGCAAGAATCACGCACGGCGTTATGTTTCGTCGGGTTCGCTAGATGGCGGCACCGGCAGCAAGTAGCTGTTTATTGTTAGTGATGAGTTTATTTACAAATTTACAGCGCAATTTCGCGGTAAAATTTTTTGAAAATCGTCTAGCGTTTGACGAAGCTAAGGGCAAAAGACATTTTTCACAGTGGTTAATCGCCGGTATTCTGTGCAATTCGATACATGAAACTCTCATTTAGTATGTCGTGGAGACAACAGCAACACACATAAGGGCGTTGAAGAGGCGCCAGTTCACTGCCGTGTTGTTACTTCCGCTCGTGATGACGGTAACTGGTTCATTTTCCAGTCCGGCGAGTTCTTGATTAGGAACAGTTACCGTCACGACACCAGACGTGGAGGCAGACATCGAGCGAGTGAATACGGCCAGCGGCTCCAACGTAGCCGCCGTCGCATCTTCGTAGCAAGCCGACGCCGCCAGAAGGAAGAACCGCGTGGGGTCGGTGTTGCCGAACCACCAGCAAAGAAGGTCGCCACCTGCGCTGTCGGCCGACACAAGAACAGTCTTGCCTTTGCCCGCTCGTATCCCGCTCGAATCCAGGCATCGGTAGACCTGCTCCGAGTCGTGTCCCACCGGGCAGTCGCGTAGCAGCAGCTTGAAACTGGTGCTCGTTTCGTCGCCTTCGGTTTCTCTTTCCGACAACGCACCGACACGCACGAAACCGCGGCAGCGCAGACCGCTCTTGAACTCAACGTCCAATTTTCGGTCGACTACGTTCGCCGGAAGTCGGCACCGGGCGCGCGGATCGGAATTGGAAACTAGAAGCCGGTACCCGAGTTTGTCGTAGGTGAACAGCGAGCGGCAGTCAACCGTGATGCCGGTGGTGCCGTTGAATGGCCAGAGACGGTAGTGACTACGTCGGTAGAGAAGGACTCCAGGCGCCACAAGACGAAGCTGCATGCACTCGTAGCGCGGGCGACAGCCGTTCTCAAACGTCCTGACGAACATGCGTTCCACCGTTGACGAAATTTCGGTCTGCCGCTGAACGGTGATGAATTCCAGACTGTCCCACGTCACGCACTGCAGTCGGACGCTGGCGTTGGCACCGTTTATCTGCACGTTTTAAACACGCACAGTGATCCAGACCTTCTACGTCGACACTGAAAAAGACAGTAATAAACTACAGTGTTTTTTTCGGACAATACTCGGACGGAAATATACGCTTGCCGTGTCGCGTACTGCCCTCTGGTGAGTCACGTTGAGTAAGCACCGAGCGTCCTATTAAGGTTGGAAAGAAGATGGGACAGACGTACGGGCGGACGGACTTACGCCAGACCGATGCATTACACTTACCGCTAAATGCAGCCAGCGTGATAAATACACTTTTGCACAGGTAAAAGTGTACACGATATTATTGTTCACTTAAGTTTTGAAAGCATAACACGGGTCTGCCTAAGAATCGAAATCCACGAAATCCATAAAATGAACGAAATCCACCTGCCTAAACATTGAATCCACAACACTTAGGCCTATACGAAATCCACTGTCTAAAAGTCGATATCAAAAGGACTGATTTATGGCATATGATGAGTAAAAGTCGAAGTGTAGATGTGATTTTATGCAATTCTATAGGCGAGTTTGTGACGTAAATATGACTGTTGTTAGATAAGTTAGTTGTTTATATTGATTAATGTTTCAGATTTTGTATACTTTACCGTCGTTAGCTATGTCGTTTAACCTAGGCCAAGATTTGTAATTCATGCCATGGTTTCCCAAGAGTTTTTTTAGCCTACCTAGTTTGTTACTGATTTGATGAAACAATCGGTAGAGCGCATATACCTCCCAACCGACTTTGGTCTTTGACCTTGAAATCTAACACACGCTTAAAGACAGATTCGCGACTTAGTCGGTTGCGATCGCGACTTAGTAAGTTGCGATCGCGACTATTAAGGTTGGAAAAAAGATTGGACAGACGTACTGGCGGACGGACTTACGCCAGACCGATGCATTACACTTACCGCTAAATGCAGCCAGCGTAATAAATACACTTTTGCACAGGTAAACGTGTACACGATATTATTGTTCACTTCAGTTTTGAAAGCATAACACGGGTGTGTCTAAAATCGAAATCCACAAAATCTACTAAATCCTGTGAGTTCACGTTCGCTAAAAACAGACACTGTAGACTTAGTTTATGCTGTTATTTTTCTAGTTCTAAGAATGACGGTTGCAACCCGAAAGATGTTGTGGTGTTGAGTATAGATGGATGGAATGTCCTGTGGTTACTGAAAGGTGCGTTGTCTTACCTGTACGAAATGTTGTGTGATGATTACGTCGTTGACAGACGCTGAATCGCGTTGTTGATGGCTCGGTCTCAACTTCGAAGTCCACTGGCCACGTAGATACTGCGGCAGCTGACAGGCAGCTGGACGGTCGTCGTTGCAGATGCCGCACCGACGCGAACAGGACAGCATCTGCGCCGAACCGGCGTGTCGGCATGGCTGCTGCCAGAACTCGCACGCCTCGTAGTCGTCGCGGCACAGCAGGTGCCCGTCGACCAGGCCGTCCTCCGCCGCCGACTCGTCGCGAGAAACGGACGGCGTGAAGTCGATTATTACGTAGCGCGCCGTCGCCAGACTTGTCCGGCTGTGATCGCAGACCACGTCGCGGAACAACCGAGCCGCGAACGGCCGACGCAGCGGACCGGAAACAGAAGTAGATTGGCGACTAACCGATACGGCCGGATAGCGAAGACACCAGGTCCTCTGAGTGCTATGGTGACGCAGCAATGTATACGCAAACGCTTTCGGGTTGTCGTCGCTCCAGCTGGCGAGGCAGAACGCCGGCTGATCGACTTCCATACCAAGTGCTTCCGGTACGCACTCCCGGTGTCGGAACCGGAAGTGAATTCTGTCGTCCTCGTCGGCGGAACACCGGCTTTCGACCCGCGTCTCGTCATCGTACGCGTCACAGATGCCGCGACGAGACAGCTTGTCGAACATGCGGATCGAGAAGCCGCCGTCGGCGAACGGACACTGCTCGGCGGAGAGGAAGAACGCCGGGCCGTGGTCGACTAGCACCCAGTCGTCTAGCGTCAGAGTCATACCGCCGCCGCCACCGCACGCCGTTTCCAGGAACCTCGCCGTCGTCCACGTCGGCGTCGACTCGCGCAACTGCACGACGGTCCGGCTGCGGCGGACGAATTCCACGCACGAGTAGCCGCCGAACAGCTTCCGGATGACGTCGTAGCGGGAGGCGTTTCCGGTCGGCGTTGTCGTGTCGCCGACGGTGACGGACGCGTCGTGGCGGACGATGTGACGATGACGACTGAATGACGTCACGCATTGACGCCGATAAGACGTCGAAGTCGAGTCGGCGTCGTCGGTGGTCGTAACTGTTTCCGGGCAGCGGCCGGTAGTGACGCGGGTTTCCCACAAATCACCGACGAACGACACTTCGCGCCACGCGCACCGCGAGTCCCCGGCGCCGTCGAACGTCACGTGACTCATCCAGCGGCGAGCGCCGTCACGTGACTGTAGATAGTCCGGAAACGAGCAGGTTGCTGCAGCAGCGGACCACGAAAACAGGAAGTAAACAAGAGTCGACAGAAGCGGACGAGTCGCCTGTAAGTCACGACTTGTCATATTGCGACGTTGTGTATCGGCTAAGCACACACAAACACTTGTCCGCTGAATCAGTAAACGAACTTTAGCTTCAGTAATTACCGTTCGGTCATTTACACTGTCGTTGTTCAGTGGCTGGACTAAAATCTTATGATTAGTGTAATTATAATAGCAGGTGTCAAAAGTAATTTGGCAAAAGTCCGCATCGCCGACTTGTCACATTCCTTGCGGCTGCTTATACATTCTTCCGATGTTGACCACCATCTAACGCATTGTTCCTTTGACCCACCTGACTCAGCCCAAACTACATCTCGATCCGTTCAGACGTTTTGCAGGGCTCACGAACGTGACTAATAGACACGCACTCAGACAGACTATATTACTCCGAGTGCATGCGATCATGCGATGCGGCCCAATAATGTCTGTTGTTATTAAAAAATCGCCATTTAAGGGTGGTATTAAAATGACTCGTAATCCGATTATTATTATCTGACGCTTATATTTCTATTCCTGTTTCATAATACGCGCAACGCCACAGCGTATACACAATGGCCAATTTTAGAGGAATCTGTTGGAATTTAAAGTCCAGTAGTAAACTGCAATACTGTAACTTTTGAAATATTTACAGACTACGTCCGGTGTGTGTCTGTCTATATGAGTGTCCGAATAATACCTTTTGAAATAAATGACTTTTAACCTAGATATTTGACATGCTGTTTCATCTTGATACTGTCTAGGTACAATTCGAAGGTCAAGGTCATATATAAAACAGTTCACGGTCACAGCAGGAAAAGGAACTCAGTAGCTGCTGGGATGGCCGACCGTGGCTGCTGAGCTCACCGTACGTCGTTGTCTGACCATGGACTCCTAAATTTTATGGAAAGGTTCCTAGGGGGAAAGGGAAGACCAAGTTCGTGTTTCGGTACGATCGGTAGAGGGATGTGAAATTAACGGTAAAAAGCTTCGTAAACCGGCGATTGTTTACATTTTATACTTCTAATAGTAGACGTGGGAAATGTTGCCAAGTGCTGGCGACAAACTAGCGAAATCGAAAAACGTGCATATTATCAAAACTACTGCATCGATTCCAACCAAATTTTGCACAGTAATAAAGACCACCAGATGCCCTTCGTGGGTGGTCACCACACACGCATTACAAATCCAAGATGGCGGACGGCCGCCATCTTAAAAAAATCGAAAAATTGTTATATCTCAGCCGCGGTTTGCGCGATTTTGACGAAATTTGGCAAGCGGATGTAGTTTGACCCTCTTGACCGTCCCGACCGTAAAAAATTTGAAATTTCAAAAATCCAAGATGGCGGCGGCCGCCATCTCAAAAAAATTGAAAAATCGCCATATCTCGGCCGCTGTTCAACCGATTTTGACGCAATTTGGCACGATGATGCATTTCGAACCTGTTGACCGTCCCGATCGTCAAAAATTAGAAATTTTGCAAATCCAAGATGGCGGCGGCCGCCATCTTGAATACCGAAAAAAAGCCATATCTCAGCCGCGGTTTGCGCGATTTCGAAGAAATTTGGTACGGTGGTGCAGCTCATCCCTCCTGGGTGTCCCAACCGTTAAAAATTTCAAATTTCAAAAATCCAAGATGGCGGCGGCCGCCATCTCAAAAAATTAAAAAATCGCCATATCTCGGCCGCGGTTCAACCGATTTTGACGCAATTTGGCACGATGATGCATTTCGAACCTCTTGACC
>Ga0209780_1004030_pt1 | contig 11209 bp, 8 predicted proteins | sample WorMetexBAHAMAS2_FD_187384 | JGI IMG/M metagenome (GOLD analysis project Ga0209780, IMG submission 187384) | Marine gutless worms symbiont microbial communities from Max Planck institute for Marine Microbiology, Germany - Inanidrilus exumae... | ecosystem: Host-associated > Annelida > Digestive...
GAATTTCCTAATTTTTTGGAAGGGGGAACGTCCTCCCTTGATCTGGGGATTCTGAAAATTTAAACAAAATCTATCTCTGAATTTTCCAGAAAAGTTCGATCAAAGTTGGCACCCAAAATTTGGACTTAGAAAATTTTCGCTTTCTGACTGCCGTTAACATGGCGTAATGGTAGCGGTTACCAATGAGCAGCGCCGTAACGGTGAGAGATAGACCCCCAAATGTATTGGGGGTCGAATAGGAAGTCGGGGTCAAAAAGTCGAACTAGCGGGTCGCCGCCATATTTCCACTTCCGGTTTTGGCGCAAGGGCCCTCCGGACGGTCGTTTTTGCGTTATTTTGACCAATATGGCCGCCGTATGGCCGGTTATGGCCAGGCGATCAGTCCCAGAGGTCAAGGTCGTCTGCAGAATACTACTTCCGGTTTGACCAAACCGGAAGTAGTATTTTTGACGTCGCGTGCCTATGTACAGCAAACTTAGTTTAAAACTGTATACAGTAGAGCATTAGTGGTCCATTTTGGCATGTCGGCTTTCAGACCGAGAGTACATTTGAACAACCGGAAGTAGTTACAGACGGCCGACACACCGACTCCGATCACGCTGAGTGTGCTGATGTTACTTTCCTTTTTACACAGTCCCATTGGAGACCAATTATCTCAGAATGTACTGGATCAATTTTCACCAAATTTTCAAGATAATACATATAAGGGTGGGCATGATCAATCCAAACTTTTTTCTTGATCGCACAAGGGACATTGCTGTGTTAACCGATTTTAGCAAAAATCGGCATACCCTGCCTCCATTCTGTGCCCTGACATTCCACAACAGATAAGAGGATTGCAACATCGATGGGCACATTAACACCGCCCCCACGTCTGATAAAAATCTGGTGAACTTTGGTCTAGTAACCCCTGAGTTTTGCAGGCGTATTTGCACCAGGCGGGCTACACGCTGGGCTTTGCCACACATTATTAGTCAAAGCAATATCCAACAAAGATTTGCCTAACAGTACTGCTCACGTTCAGTTGCACATGTAGACACATCAGCAGCTGTTGCTACATGGTACAAACTATTCACCACGTCAGGAAGGCAACGAGTAACAAAGCGCAGCAATTAAACTTACAAAAAACAAGGTGTCACACTACTGGCCCGCCGTGCAGTGTTACCGTGAAGCTATAATTAGACTGGAGGCGGCATAACGTCATCGCCTGGACTGCACAGGTGAAGCTGCCTGCAGGCCCACTGCGGTGTTACAGACCCCGACAGACGACAGATGCCAGAGAGCAAAACAATACTGGCCCCTAAACTATTTGTAGATGGGCCAGTAAAAACTGGAAAAAAATTCTGAGCGAAATGAAACAAAGCAAATCTACAGCCACACGACAGTTGATAATTTAAAGAAATTACGGCAAACACGTCACATATTACTCTAAAGTAAACACAGGCAGGCAAGACAATCACAACGCTCGGCTGTCAACTTTCAATACAGATTACCAACAATGCTTATGAACTAAGTACATCGGTAAAATAAACAAGAAAAAATACAACCAATCTGGCAACCAACGTATTTTATGTCACTGAGAAATTGCTAGGAAAATCATTTCTGGCAGTCTTACACAAAAACTTGATACGTCAAAACTGTCGCAGAATTCTTCGCCGTCGCTACTGATGTCGGCATCAGGTGTCGTCGTCCGATCAACAGGTTTGATGGAAGTGCCACATGTCATAATGGACAGGTGATTTCCACTCACAGCTAAATCACACAATACACCAGCACATTTAGGACAAGAATTTATCAGTCATCGAGTTCCATTTTAACTACGACCTTATCTTGTATACTTTACAAGAAACAAAGAGATATCAAACCAATCAACTGATCAATTAAAATGTCACTTTATATAGCACCTCTAGAACAAAGTTCTCAAAGGCACCGGCCACAAGTAAACATGCTCCAAAAAGCCAATCTTAAGGCCAATCTTACGCTCGAACTGTGTTGTACCAATGTTGTTTACGTAACGTTGATCGGACAGCCGAGTGCACTGCTCCCAACTGGCCAGTGTCATATTAACTTCCCCTCCTGTGGAAAATCAAAACCCCCACGATGCGTGTTCTCGTCAAAATTCTTTGACCACTTGTTATTAGATGTCTGTAACAAAATATACTACAATATAAAATAAACCCAAAAAAACAAAGTCGGGTTTGGTCGCCTCCTATGACCTCAGGCCTGGAAACAGAGAGGGCCTATTCTGGTTTCAGCATTCCCACTACTTTGGTTACAGAAATTTTTAGGACTTCTTCAGGACTTTCCAGGGCCCATAAGTGTTTTTCCAGAACCCTGTCGTATGCCAGCGATGTTCAAATATAAAGACAAACAGCAATTACTATGGGGTCTGGGGTGGAGCCCTGGCCGCCAGCGATTTTTTCATATATACAGGATAGCCCCCAAAAATTGGCACAATTCTTTTGTATGCCTTAACTTTACCAAATATTAACCGATTTTCAATATTATTTCACTCTCGGAATCAGGAGAAAATTTGTAATAAATACTATCACTAAAGATCCCACCACACCTCAATTGTGTTGCTACACTACCTTGTAAATTGTCAAATGTCTTAAAAGCAACAATAGAAAACAAGACCACTTCTGTAACAACACACTTTAAGAGTGCGTCGTCCAGCAGCAAGGCGGACACATTGAACATCTGATGTAAAAACTTTAAGATGCGACAGTTACTCTGGACACTAACTGAGACAATCAACACGTTGTTTCCTGTTGTTATTTTCTTAAAATGTGATGTTACTGAAGTCGTCTTGATTTCTATTGTTGTTTTAAGACACTTGACATGTCACAAGGTAGTGTAGTAACACAACTGAAGTGTGTTGCAAATTTTCTCCCGATTTTGACAGTGAAATAATTTTGAAAATCGGTTATATTTGGTAAAGTTAAGGTGTACAAAAAAATTGTGCCAAATTTTTTGGGCCACCCTGTACAGATAAAATCTAAGCTAATTTTTGCAAATTTTGGCATCTGCACCTGCATCACTGTATCTGCCTCCCACATCATAGCCTAGAAAATTCCCAGGACTTTCCAGGGCCAGGAAGTTTTACAAAAAGAAACGTATGACTTTCAGGAGCCGTGGGAACCGTCTGGTACCGGCCCTTCACAAATTTGTTACTTACTTACTTACTTAGACACTTACCCACTTACGTACAGGCCCAGGACCCAGGAGGGGCTCAGTAAACCTACAAACAATTAAGAATTTAAGATTTAGATTGTTTTCATACCCATCTGCACAGCAACGTCATCAATCACCTCACTGCCCACCACATGATGTCCATTGCTTACTACAGGTGACAATTCATTATCACCTGTTCTCAGGTGTTCTTGTCCACAGTTGGCTACATACAGCAACAACAGTCCATTTTCGACCTCTATTACCACAAACGCAGAATTACTTGACTGAAATGTGTAGTGAATTTAATAAGAGTCGACCATGAACTGCCGATATGAACAGCCCAATACCTTATGCACTGGTCTACTTGTGCCAGATAAAATTAGTTCATGAAACCGCCTGACACATCTATAACACGTTTGCAATTCTATCGTGTACTCTCAAGATGACAGCCTTATCAAGTTGTACCAAAGAACTATTAGCAACCATCATTAAACCGGGAAGAATAGATAACGACATAACTACAGCGCAGAAGGTGGCCGAAGAGTGTACAAATATTCAACCTTGTTAACATCATAATTCGCATTAGAGGCTTTGCATTTATGCGCTATAGAAATCCACGATTGATACCGATTGATACAGTTAGGGGACTTATACAGACATGCATCAGTTTAACATAAACTGTATTAGCTAGTCAGTGACGTAATTTTCTTTCTCCCGATTGTCAGTACCCGAGCAGCTCTCAGAACAAAGCAGAACTTCTCACATCCTCTTTAACACACTACCATCCCGCCCCACCATGTCTTTGTTGGACAGACGTCCCCACTGTATCACTCCTTCTACCTTTATCAACCTCTCATCAAATCCTTATCCAATCCAGGTCAGGCACGGCTTACTCCATTCGTGGACGCACGTGTAGGTAGGTGGAAGGTAAAAACTGTGCATCAATACATGCCATACGTGAACAGCTAGACTCTAAGTATAAAGCCCTGTACAAATGTCCTGTTTATTTTACTTTATCTATCATCTCTACATTCAAATCATCTCTGTCTATCTTTACTAATGTCCGTTGCCAAGAAATGGCCACAGCCACTTCTGCTCTCAACATATCAACTATGTAACAAAACTGCAACGAGACAGTATGGAGCCAATAAACTCAGTCCTTGCCAAACTGGTCACCTAAGGTCTCCGTGCAGACTGCTGAGTGGGCCAGCTGCCGTTCCTGATGCCCGACCAACAGTATCAGAGCAATAAATGGGGAAACAATACAGACAAATAAACACTAATATTATGGCTGTTAAGCGATAAATTTTTTATAATCGCATCAATTGCACAATTAATTATTTTAATCTTGCCATAATTGCAGTTTTAATGCACATTTCCTTTGTGTTATGTTACAGCTGTAGGGGTGTACGGGCCATAGGGAGTAATGAATGACCAGAGATATGCGGACTGCAGATGCAGACGCGGCCGCATGCTTTTCGCACGTCTGCAAATAGACGAGGACACAACCTTACGTGTAGCTGCGGATGCGGACAGCCAGACACTGACGTGTCCTTCTAAAGTAGTGTTCTCACTGCAGCCATAACGTGCGTGTTACGGTCGTATCACATGCATGTGAAAATGGGGACAGTCTCAAAAATATAGCGTGTGCATGCCATCGACCGCCATAGCACGCCTTCAATGCTTAATTTCTTAGACAATCTCCCTGAGCTCGCACATGTTCAACTTCGACTGCGGTAAAAAGCCGTAACGTGCACGTTACGGCCGTAACGTGCCGTAGAAATCACGTTACTGCCGCAGTGAGGATGCCACTTAAGGTCGTCAACAGCAGTGCTGCAACCGGAAAGTAAATGTATGTTCATTAAAATAAGTAAAAGTTCGATTATCTGAAAGTTTGTATTGAATCTTGCCACTGGTGTGACTAGCTTGCGTTAAAAATTTTAGAGGCGTTAATTTTTTTAATCGCGATTAATTCCATAATGTGTTAATTAACATATTAATTAAATAGCCCTAATTAACCCTTTGAACCCTGACCTCCCTAGCCTTTCGGCTCTGTAACCCTTGCCTCCCCCGCATATTTATTTTAACCCTTTGTGCGCCACTATAATATTGGCCGGTACACCGGCCTGCAGGGTAACGATGGTATGTATGTATGTGGGCCAGTATACCGGCCTTTCGGGTATATATGCGTCTCCGTCAGGCCGGTTTCCAGACGTGTAGGGTTCAAAGGGTTAAGATACATACCGACAACACTATGTGACGACAGGTCGGAGTGCGTGTGGGAAGTATCCGAAGTCTCCGACGAACTGTCAGTGCTCGACTTGACACCATTTGTCACGTCGACGTTCTTCACTGGCAGCTCTCGACGTGGGCTCTCTCTCTTCATCTTCTGTGATGGTGATCGGTCGTCAATCATCTCGTAGAAATCACCGAGCTTCTCCAGAAACCCTTCCACGTTGTCCGTATGCGGCATTGTCTCTATGATCTGCAGCAACGTACAGGCGTTTAGTGACTAAATGAGTTAAGGTTTTACGTGCCGCTCTGCACAAAATAGGTCATTTCGGAGACGTTCTTCCCAGCCAGTCTCTTGGCAAAGTACTGAAGAGACTAAACGAAACACAACAAAAGCAAACAATATAAGAACAAAATGACCTAAGCTAACATGAAAGAACACACAAAAGACAAAAGCTATATTAACACACAAAAAGAAATCTAAACGTAACTAACATGCAAAAATGTAAGAACTGCTCACGTGTGTGTGTGTGTATCATTGTGCACAACTGTCGTACATAACACAGCACAGAGCAGTTCTGATTATCTTCCCTCTTATCATCCAGACAAGCACCAGAGTTCAGATGCTATCTACTGGAGGGTAGAGGAGGCGTATAGTGACACACGCATGAATAGCAGTGGGGATGACAAAAGTACTGTTCAAGACAACCATTCACTTTTTATTGCTCATGATCACCGCATAACGTGCGCGCAGTCAGTCACATGACATTTTTTTAATTTTAGGCCCCTGTCTAACCTTTGTATTTCAAATTCGGTATACAGACTGAGCCAGATGACTTCCAGCCAAAGCATGCTCTAAATTACCCCTAAAACGAATGTGATCAGCATCATTCGCCTACAGTATACAGATGAATAGGAACTCATACACAGACTATGATCTTAACTGCTGTAAATCAGCAGAAGGACTGTTCAACATCACGGGCAGTCACGTACATTAAACTGGTGACAATATCCTAGAAACAACACGAGATGAGACAAGAGATGTTGTTACAACAGGTCACTCACTAATAGAAGTGATACATAGCCTATCACACAGAACCATTTCATATTATCTTGAGTGACCTTTAAGACTTGTTCGTTATTGCGGGCAGGCATCCAGCCTACTCTGCACCCCAGCACTGAGACCTTATGTAGGTCCAATGCATTAGCCCAAAAGAGGAAGGGAATTGGTTGGCGTATGCGAGTGTATGCGTGACATGTAGGGTGAAGGAGGGCTAACTAGGAGTAAACAGCTTGTCGGTATTTTTATGATGTGCCCCTTCTAGGCGTGGCCTGCTGTCTGGCACTTACGCAGCGCCAGCCCTGACTAGAACTTAGTCAGCGCCAGCCAGTGGACTTGCCACGTCTATCTGCTTTGGCTCACGTCAGCGCAGCTAATACCTTGACGTTGCTAATCAAGGCATCAGCAACGGTCACAGTTAATACAGGACACCGTCGAACCCTCTGTGCACATTACTCTGGCATGCAACTTTAACATATTCTTCACATCTACAGTGCTGTTGTATTTATTATTATCATACTATTATACAGTATACACATTTCAGCAACTTCATTGGTTTCCTGTTAAATGGCGGATACAGTTTAATTTGGCTTCCCTACCTACAAAGTCTTACACACCGGTACTCTGTCATATCTGTCTGAACGCCTCCATCCCTACGTTCCTTCTCGCACCTTGCGATCATCCTCTTCCGCTAACTTCAACGTCCCTCGCACTAATCTTCATTTCGGTTCACACTCGTATTTCATATTGCAGCTCCAACAGTCTGGAATTCTCTCCTTTCTACTTGCCGTTCGTCTCAAACCTTAAACACTTTCCGAAAACATCTTAAACCCCATCTTTTCCAGTCTGCTGTCAATAGCCCCTAGCGACTTGTCCAGCGCCTCTGATTCATTCCACTGAATTATTATGGCGCTTAATCAAATTTTATTACTCAATTACTTACTTACTTAGCTGTTTTGCTACAGAGACAAATGCAAACTTTACCTTCTTTAGTTCATCAATATAAGAAGTCATCGCTTGCTCTGAAGTCATGTTGCCCAGACGATGCCAGGCATCCCTGCAATGACCAAACAACTGATTAGCAGCAGCAGCAGCAGCAGCATTAGCCAGTGTACAGATAACGTCAGCAAAATTGAAACAGTCATCACTGCCAAACAGTGCACAATGATTTCGGCAGCCACAACTATGATCTGCCATGACATGTACAACTACCAACAGCAAAGTAAGTAAAGTAAAGTAAATGTTGATTTGTATAGAGCATTGTTGTAAACCACCTCTAATGCGCTAAGGAATGGCACGTGTTTGTGGGGTCACACAGTTTTATCTGCCATCCACACATTTATCCACAAATGAAAGCATTCACCAGATGGAGGCTGAGCCATCCGAGCGAGGTAGCGCACATCCGATTACAGGGTCACTACTCATTTATCAACCTCTAAAGGATGAAAGGCTAAGTTGGCCCAGTTGGCTGACCTTAGAGCAGACGGTTTACCTATGTAAGTGGTCACCCATCAGCTGCAGGTCGAGCATTGGACAGGGAAAGTTCGCCAGTCACAGACTGACGTTCTGCCACTGTGCCACGCAACCAGACACCACAACAGGCATGAAATTCTTCAGTCAGCAATTCTAAGCAAGCAGGCTCACTCATTCTGTATATTAACTTTGTTCAGTGTTTGCCAAACTGATGCAATCTTACATTCTGTATCAAACTGTACTTCACTTTTAAGCATGTGCAGCCACGACAAGAAGTTAATGAACGCCAGACCATTTAAGTCATTGATTACAGCATCACTGAGAGAGTCACAGTGGAACAGTGCAAGTGTTAATGTTATTTTCAAGACATACAACATTTTAAAATAGCATAACCTTGAAAATAGATTCATGGGTCACTCAATGTCCACGGAAATGCTAACAGTGAGTAGAGTCCACAAAGCAAAGTGTTAGAGAACTCAAATCCCTTGGTTACGATGGAGCCTTATGACTTCCTATAATGTAATAAAGTCGCTATCTTGCACCATTTCTGAGACAATATCAGTTTCTTATCAATTAGCAGCTTACATAACCGTGAATAGTCCTTCTAGCTGAATATGACAGTAGAGATACTAGATCGCTCAAAACCGCCAATTGTTGTGACTTATTTCGTAGAAGATATATGGCGTATTTTTTAAATATGGTCCATGCCCCTTTTAAGAGCGACTTGTTATTCTTATGCTGAGACTTGACATAGCCTACCTGTGTACAAAATTTGATGACTGTAGCTTAAGCTGTTCCAGAGATATGGTTGGTAACCACCAAAATTTAAATGGTTCATGTGACCACGACCCTTTGAGGGATGGTATGACATCCACGAGCTAGCATTTGCTATAATCAGCCTATCTACCAAATTTGAAGTCTCTATCTCCACCCACCACCAGATATGACAGGCAATACAAAATGTCAAACATGGGGTGGTTTGGGGTAGTTAAGAGGTCGGTGGCTCACTCAAAGTCACTGGAAATAGTGTCATTCGACAGAGTGCATGCGAGTTCCTATTAGCGTTCCATAGTAACTATGTCTTTATGTCTTTATCTTGCACCATTTTTGATATATAGCGAGATGTAGGTCGAAAACTGCCGATCTTAACCTACCCCACCTCTGTTTGGCATCCCTGTTGGGGGTGACCCCGATGGAATTTTACGGAGATTTTTGGCATCATTAAATACAGAGTCCCTCCCTGGGCTATCATACGGCCTTGTTAGCGTTACTTTACCTTTAGCCATTTTGGTACAATACCGGCGTGTGACGGATGGATGGATGGACGGACACACTACGACAGCATATACCACGCTAGCATAGTGCCGCGCTGTAAAATTGCAAACTTTTCCCATCCCGCATGAATTTAGCACCCCATTTGAGATGATCAAATCACAATATCACAATTTTGTTAGACTTTTGACATTATAAAACAAGAATGATGCGACTGCCGGATAGCGAAAACGTTTCATAACATGTTTCGCCATTTTGATTCAGAAAATAAATGCAGCAGACTGGATTACGACAGCACATACTGCGCTATGCAACATGCAATAGTCTCATGCGGTAAAAATGAAAAGGGTTCTATACCACTTTGCACGGCCAACAACATCCCACATATATGGTCGACTGCTGGTACAAGGGCCATTGGTTGCTTGCTTGTACAGGCCATAGAAATTCAGCATCATTTCATATGATGGCTGAAATGAACCTACAACAATCGCATAATGAGCACAGTAAAGCTACATGTTAGTTCAAGTACAATAACAACTATCTTTCTAACACAAACCAATCAGTTATTACTTTACCCGCGGGAGCAGTGGCAAAGTATTGTATGGTCGATCCTCTCAAACTGTCGCTATCGCTACTGCGCGGATCACATCCAAAATCCAAAATATGCCACAGCCCCCCACATTTGGCTCACACTGTTCCAGATTTCATACAATTCGGTTCACAGCTAAACGCGTGAAGACCGTTTTTGCCCACAGAGTATTTACAATATAGGCTCTTAGAGCCTATAACTATTATGTAAGCATTTCATGAACAGATCTATTACTGATTCCGGTCAGGACGTCCATGAAATCATATTTAACATGTTGGTGCAACCAAAACTCATCCAGACGTGCTTTAAACAGGTCGATAGTGATGACACGATACATCGCATCGTATATTGAAGGCGTATCGCATCGTACCTATATCGCAGTAATTCAATCTCAAATGAATCGATATTCCACACTACTCTAAAGCGGTCGTCGGCAACAGGTCGTGCTCAGCACTGCCGGCGTCATCAACAAAGAGAGGATGGGTGGGGGAGCAATTAGTCAAACATTCCAAGGCGGGCCAATGCATTCAACAGACCATCTGGACGTGCGAAGTGCCAGTAATTACCCAATATAGTGGTTGATGTCTGTTTAAGCATCCTCTCCCGTCCACCTTCATGGCCATCACAGGCTCACTTATGCATTCATTAGGCCTATAGCTTTTCGCACTAATCTTGCTGCATTACGTCGTGGCATCGTCGACGGCGTTCGGTGGTGTGTGACCACCATCGATCGCGATCGACCACAGTCGAAAGCGTCAGTTTGAACGCTACTGAAATATATCAATGCTTGATACCGTCCCGTCCCCTGCATTTGAATGCCGTCGACTAGGGTTGTAAATCGATTATCAGTTAACCGATAATCGATCGACTGAAACAATTATCGATTATAAAATGCCGTAATCGGTGATCGAAATCTATTCAGTGTACCACCCGACGCGCGAAGTGACAGTAATTGCCCGGTTTCCCGGCTTACTATCTTAACTCCCGCTAGCATCTGCATGCCGGCAAAGCCGCTGTGTGAAGATAATTGGCTTCTCTGTCACTGTCCTTTGGTGGTCTCCTGCTGTGAGTAGACGTCGCCGCCCCAAGTCAACTGACATTATTCATGCACGGCTGCAGTCATTACCAGGGCAGTACAGTTTTCCCACGCTTGCCGTACAGGATCAGATAAACAGCGTGCTGATAGCAACGATGCTTAGTGGAGCGGGGTGGACACTGGGCAGGCATGAGGGAACACTGTCAAATGCAGGTATCCAACGATGTTCCAACATCTAGCAATGCCAATTTGTGAGACCATCCCCCACGTTCGCACGCGTCGACGGCGTCAGTGAGAATGCTATTTTAATTGTGGACAAATGGAGTTAATGACGACGACGATAAGCAAACATTATCCAGGGCCATGCAAGCTG
>Ga0209780_1004031_pt1 | contig 11209 bp, 8 predicted proteins | sample WorMetexBAHAMAS2_FD_187384 | JGI IMG/M metagenome (GOLD analysis project Ga0209780, IMG submission 187384) | Marine gutless worms symbiont microbial communities from Max Planck institute for Marine Microbiology, Germany - Inanidrilus exumae... | ecosystem: Host-associated > Annelida > Digestive...
GCCTTCACCGACTATCACCCATACCATTTCTTCCGAGCTACTCGGTTTCGTTTTTAGTTTTCGTTATTTTTTGTTTTTGGTGCTGTGCGCTAGATTTAGCTGGCCCTCCCATCAGCTTTTTAGTGCACATAAATATACCGTATCATATCGTATCGTATCGTATCAATTCTGATACAAGCCATGACTACATCAGCATGCTACTTAACTGCACACGTGGGCTACACAGCACATCTTGCACTATACATGTATAACACACAGACCGTACTCGTGTATACATAACACACATACTCACCAAGAGCATTCAGGAAGTGCCAGAGATGATCCGAGTATCTGGTAGAGAATAGCGATGTCGCCTGAGCAATGCCTTCAAGACAGCCGGAGACAAGAGCACGAAGTTTCGCCGACTCAACTGGTTGATTGCCGCTGTCGGCTTGCGTTGATGATGATGAGGTCATTGATGTATATGACAAGGAATATCTCACTAGCATGTCACTGTACACCACAGACTTCCATCCACTCAATGGCACAATTCACACACACGATAATGTACTCTAGATGTTTCACTGTACACCACAGACTTCCATCCACTCAATGGCAAAATTCACACACACGATAATGTACTTCATCGACATCATCTTTCTATAACATCACAAGGCTGTAACTTCTGAGGTGCTAGAAACTTTCAGTGATAGTGTATCTCATCAACAATACAACATAAATTAGCCCCGTACGGGACTGGCGGTCGACTCATACTTACTGCCAACTTCAAAGTCACGTGGCTCACGTGACACAAAAACTAGGACAAAAATCAAAAATCAGGCCCAGATAAGCTTTAGGTATTGTGCCCTAATTTAAGAATTTGTGGTCATTTGCCAGCCCCCATTGTAAATGGGGGAGGAGACAGCCTTTCAAAATGGCTGAATTTCCGACTTTCAAAAGCTAGTGACCTTGACCTTGGATCGGGTCATACTGCATACCCTCATGCATCATTCATCGACCTCTACTTACACACCAAATTTCACTGAAATCGAAGAAACTTTTTGTGGACGGGCGGATGGACGTACGGACGAACATTTGAGACCCACTTTATTAGGTCGACTCAGAGGAGTTGACCTAAAAAGAAATGATAGTTTCCTGTGAAAACCAAATTTCAGGTCAGCAGACACAAGAAAGAATTTTGAAAATCGGGCAACACTTGGCAAAGTTAAAGGCAGGAGTATACTCAGTACAGTGATATCTTTTTGACAAGCAGTGGCCAACGCCAGGTTTTTGTGCACCATTACTAGTACTATTATCATTATTTATTATTATTATTACATTATATTACCTGTTGGTGTTAGTGTCACAAGCAATGGTAAACATAATCCATGTTGTGAAGTGTTATTAACTGGCTAATTACCGTCCAATAGCAGAGCAGTATTTCACCAGCTGGTCAGTAGCACGTCCATGCAAACCATCACAGTGACCACGCTGGACAATCTGCTGAAGTCGAGCCACAGCTGACGTCACTAGATGCTGTTGAAACTCAACACTAGACTGGAGCGTTCTGATGCCGTCTTGATGAACGGCACTGTTATCACTGAAATTTCACCACAGCAACAACGTAGCAGAAAAAACATTTCACGTAATTAGATGACCGGCAGTAAACAACAAAGTAAAAACCCAAAATCTCACACAAACAGAACTTAAAGCAACAAAAGACCAACACACCGAGATTTGAACTGGAATATAACTTCTTACAATGGCATATTCATGACATATACACTATACACAGCCTGCTGAATAATCTATTAATTGTTTTTGCACTATTTTCAAACACAATAATTAATGAAAAATACGTTAACAGGTTGATTCCTAAAGTATTAAAAACACATACATCAAACTGCAGAAAAAATTGAACTATTCCCTGAGGAGATGACCACTGTCCCAACACACAATCTTGCTCACGCAGACAATAGACCGATTTCAGTGTAACAAATGCCCTCGTTTCAGTTCTGACATTAAATGTGGCCGAAATAGTCATGACATCCAGTGTTAAAACACAACACAGTACGTAGTAAAGTATCCTGTTTCAGCAGCAGTCATCACTATCACTAATTTCTTTCTTCTTCTTTTCACATCTCCTCCAGGTTCCACTCGGTTTCCCAAACAGAATCTGGAATGGGATGTTTACAGGGCGTATAACGTTCCAGTCACACAACCAACAATGTAAAAGCATTGAACACAACTCAAAACACTGACATCAACTCACTGGCCTCATCCGTTCTTGACCTTTGACTCCCAAAGGAAAGGACGCCTCACCAAAACCCCTAAAGTGAAAGTAAGTTGAAGCGAGAAACTCGACAGACAAAGCCAGCATGCCTGTAGAGGGCAGTGAGTGCAGCAGACAGAAAGTGGATTGAAAACATGCCACCAGGACTCTTGCCAGCGCCCGACGACACTGCGCCGGACGCCGGCATGTCCTTGGTTGGTCGGCCTCTCTTCTTGTTTCCACCGGCACCGCCAGCAGCTGATGACGGCTTGTCCTTCAACACCTCACAGATGCGCTGGTAGTTGCCAAACAGTTTCACAATCTGCTGACACCGATCGACACTACACGTGACAAACAATTCACAGCTCTATTTCACTCACCGTACACACACATAATACGTGTTATTCCTATGTGCTTTAATTTTTTCAATATATCTATACATTGCATCTTTAAACTTTATAGGCGCTGTATAAATTGTAATATTATTATATAATGCCTTGAGCATTTTGCTGTTAATCATCACACAGCTATTACTAACTGGATAAAGTGACAGACTCAGAGCGTGACAACAAAAACATTATTTCACTAAGTTACGCGTGACACAAAACTCGAGGCAGTGATTAAAATGACGTTGTAACGACACAACTCACTCAAAGTTGGCTGAGAAGAATTCGTATTCGATGAGAACTTCATAAACACCAGAGACAAGCAGAGCAAAGATGGTGTTGCGAACTCCAACACTTGTCAGAGCAGAGAAGTCGGCAGATTTGTCCTGCAACAGCATGCAAGACAACTGACAGATGTACATCAACTGAATATGTCTATCTAATCACGGAGTTTTCTTTTCATTACAAATTACACTGATACCATAAGAGGTCTGTCCAGTGAAGTTAGAATGGAATATGAAATGCATACATTGACATAAAGCAATCGGACAAGAAAGTTCAACAGAATGCTATAAAAACGTAAACTGCAAAAGTCTGGTTCATTGGCTGTGTTTTAACAGCACTTTCTAATATGTTATACTGTGTTGTAGCAGGTTATTTCATTAGTCAGCAAGCACGATATGCAGAATAATAATAAGAACAAAGAGATGTACCAGTTCAAAGTCCTCTGGTTCACACTTCACCATGCGTTCTACGAGTGAATGCAGCATGACTTGTGAACTTGCTATAATCTCATCCTCAATACAGTCATCGTCATCTTCGTCTTTGCTACCAGCCACTTTTCGCTTCTTATGAAGAATGCTGTGCACCAAGCTACTCAACAACTGTGCCTAGACCAACAGCCATCAACACTCAACACTCACTATCAACCCAATCAACTGTCACTGAAAAATACATAAATACAGCCATGGTTACATCTATACATCTACACATAAGGCTCATGGTCAGTCAGTGACTAACAGAAAAAGTAATTAGTTGATTAAATGTTAAGCCATAATCACGAAAATTCATCACAAAATAACTCTACACAGTCTTACAAACTATCAATGCCTGATATACTTATACAGACTACATACACCAGTTTTAAATTCAACAATAACTACTCTAGCAAATAAAAGACAAAGAGAACATTAAACATGATAAAAAAATGAGAGTTTACACAACATGTCATTGAACAGTTAGATGACCATAGATTCATCATGACAAGTTCGTAAGAAAAGACTCGATGCCTGATATACGCACAAACTACACATGCAATCGTTTTAGTAGGTCATTATACAAGTCAACCTGCGTTAGCAAGGCCCCGATTAACAAGTGCAGAATTTTCTTTCAACTGATCTACATTTGCCGACATTATGATCAAAAGTCAATTGTCTTATTTCTTTATTGGAACACAGTGCAGTGAACATATCATCATAGAGACTCAAATCAATGCAAACTTCTGCCAATCCAATACCACTACCAATACCTGAGCTGCAAATAAACGTTCTAAAATACTTTCGTGCTCTACACGTAAGAGGTTCAAATTTTTGTTAACTTTAATAAACAACTTTGAGTTTACTAATTACAGCCATCCAAGATAATTGATTTGCAAATAGATGCATCTGCAGAACCAAGTCTGACAAAAAAGCACTATCATCAGCCATGTCACATTAGTCAGCGAAAATACCACAAACACTTTCAGTTTCTGTTTCACACGCCTTCTTTTCCCAAGTCACTTCAGGTTAGGACACGTCCAAAAACACAACCCTTAGCCATAACTGAAGCAGGTTTTACATGCCAAATATGTCAAAGCAGTAAATGAACTAAAACCAGATAAGTGCACGACTATTGGAACGAAACCATGCACAGTCAGCTCGGAAACTCAACAAGTGCTTCAAAATAAGTATGCACACTAAGCAAAATTACGACACACATACAACTGTGAAGTACCAGAGGCTCGGCCACGTACGGCTGTTCAGCCTGGAGCACAATACACTGATCCAGTTTGATGGGAGGAAGAGCGTTGGGAGACGAGTCAACGTAACAACGGAACTACAAGCATCACAGTGGCACAAAGAATTAAATCAAGTAAAGAAGTAAATATTTAATGTACTATCACGAAATGCTAATACAGGCATTTTCACCGCCTGCTACACTAATCTGACCAAACAGCTAAATTTCACAGCCTGTGAAACAATGAATTCCAGACAGCTGGACAAGCAGAAATGAAACGAAATCATAAAATCAGATTTTAAAATATCTATGATTAAAAACTGCTCTAAAATCAGAATGCACACCTTGCAAAATATGCTAATATACAAAAGGTTGACTTTGTTTAGCTTTTTAAAAATGATATTCCATATTAATTGTACATGAAATGGGTAAGTAATAGATAATGACATAATCAACAAGGAAATAGTTGAAGTCAGTCTGGTTAGATACGAAAACAAATTCACTAAATTTCCACCTGATCAGACAGCAGTCTCAGAATGGAGCCGACAAGCTGAGAGTTCGACTTGAGAACATTGTACAGACCCTGCTCCAAACACAACTGCTTCACAATTCATTTTATAAAAACATATCCATGACTATCCGTCTCTTGCACATGAACAGTGCCATTATCAGCACATGCCGTAATAAACAAAAAACGCTGATATTTGAAACGATAAGTCACTACAAATAAAATGCATGCCATTTAACGATCATTTTACAGACGAATCTGTTGCTATTTTATATTCTTCATCCACTTGTTCATCCAAATAAAAAGGAACCGATACATGCTACATTTCCCGAGGTATGGGAGTTAGAAAGGTTTCAAACACTAAAAATGACATTCTATGTAAATAGCCATTTTGGTAGAAACTCTTACTTGTGATAGACGGACACAGGGTGACAGCATATACTTGCGTTAACATAGCGTCGCATGGTAAAAACTGTTATTTCTTCAAAACATTCAAGTTATGACAATGGCACAGTCCAAGAAGAAACAAAATTACCCATGTGACTATTTTGATATTTTTAAAATATTCTGAACAGCTGAACACGGACATTGGAAATTATATCTTCGTAATAAAACAGCAAATATAAATGGTTAAACTGGCCAGTCTACAACCAAGTGTATGGGCGACATAGTAACGTTTGGTTGGGTGGTTAACGTCCCCTTTCAGCATCAAAATAGGTTATATCAAAGAAAAGGTCTTGGGTAAAGATCTAGTTTTGCCAGGTTAAGGATGGCCAAACGATACAGTAACCTGCCGACCTCGTTGCCTTTTTGTTCAGCGACGACCCAAAATGGGAAAGGACAAGGGAGGCTCATTTAAGTTATTATGCTAGCGCATACAACAGGGGGGACACTAACCAACCACCACAAGACCTATTTATCAGTTCAATGTGATATCTTGTGTAATATGCTGTTCTTCAGTTCCTATAACATATCAGTGCCTAACGACTCTTGTTGCATAGTTAATATCTTTTCTGTCTGGAATGCTTCTAATAGGTAAAACCCAAAAGACGCATCTGGGGGACCTCCCACCCACAGTACCAGATCTGCCCCCTCCAGCCTCAGCGACACAGTCACAACTGGATAACGGCAAATATCACTGTAGCTGGAATGCACCTAGATTGTGATTTATCTACTAAGGGCGTGCCCTTACTAGCGAAGTCATGTGGCAAATTAGTGCCACTTTTCCATGTTACACTGTAAAAGAGTGAGCCACATTTTCATCTAATTATGATTTTTCCACCTGAATTCGCTGGTAACAGCATGCTTAGTGTTCTAGGTACAGAACAGAGCCGGTGTGATATAGACGCAAAATCGGCTAAAGACAGTGATACAAATGCACAGAAAAACCACTTGCCTCATAGAGAATAAATCGAATGTCTGCCTGCTGAGTAAGGCAGCGTCTCATCACACTCAATATCTCCAGACACAGAGCTTCGTTCTGTGACTCCGTGTGACGAACGTGAACATCAGCCACCACCTAGCACCACGTTTCACAACCATTCACTTACCAGCAGCAAAGCTCTACCGGCAAACATTCAATAATAGTGATGATAATAATAATAATAGTAATAATAACATGTGGTCAAAGAATTTTGAAAAATAGCGAAGGCAGGCAAATTTGTTAAGCCAGCATTTAAAGCACTTCCACTACATAAAGTAACCATACTACCAGCTCAGTACGATTTACGAAAATGTTCCTGGGTCTTCTTCTTTACTGGTATCACAAAATGACTTTTGAGATCACACTACAATCACTGCAGTACAAGCTTCATCAACATGCAACCTAAATGAAGAGATTATCACCATCATATGGCATGTTATAATAAATTAGCCCCATACGGGACTGACGTTCGACTCCTACTTACTGCCAACTTCAAAGTCACGTGACACAAAAACTACAAAAAATCAATATTCTGGTCCCGATAAGCTTTAGGTATAGTGCCCTAATTTAAGAATCCGTAGTCATTTGCCAGCGCCCATTATAAATGGGGGAGGAGATAGCCTTCGAAAACGGTTGAATTTCCGACTTTCAAGGGCTCGTGACCTTGACCTTGGATCATGTCATGCATCACTCGACCTCTACCTACAAAGCAAATGTCAATAAAATCGAGAAAACTTTTTGTGGACGGATGGATGGACAGACATTTGAGACCGACTGTATTAGATCGACTCGAGGAGTTGACATAAAAATGCAGTGTCAAGTCTGTTAATGACAACTACATGCAGGGACACTATCAGAATTGGTTTGTGTTAAGTCTTTTAACGATAACTGCATGCCACCATTTTATCTGCCGTTTTCCTTCGTTTCTTCCTCCATTTGTTCTGAAAGTTAACCCTTTTGGGAGAAGTACAGCAGGGGGGGGGGTTTGAATGCCCTTCCTGCCACCAACCAAGAGTGCCGAAGTGCTGAAGAAGCACTGACCACAACCAATGGCCTTATCTCATCATTTCTTCACCCACTACCGGACTGTTGAGGGAAAGTGTGATGGTCCCTTTACGACCACAGCCAATGGCCTTGTCTTGTCATTTCTTCATCCACCACCGGACTGTCGAGGGAAATAGAGTTGGTCCCCTTATGCCGGCTCTCCAAAGCCAGTACCCCCAATGAGTTGTCAACAAAAGCTCACACAATACATCTAGTTGTGTGTACCTGACTGCTGCCGACACATGAAGACTGACTTGCAGACTGACTGGACATGAAGTTACCCGCCAACGTGTTGAAGTTATTCAACAGCATCAGAAACCCACTCACGGCCACACGACGAGACTCTGTCTGTCTACAACACAGACACTACATGTCTGTCACGCAATCAGCTCAACCTTCAATGATGAACAATCATTGTTATATCTTTATACACAACCGTAATCACAAACAAAGACTCATAATCCATCACGCAGTATGCTTTGTTAATATAACACAGCAAATCCTTTTAGAACCTCTATCAAGAATTACGACATCGCTGTCAGTGCCTTGACATTGATGTCTGGGTGAAAGGAAGGGCAGATGGCCTCAAAATTTCTGGTGCAGCAATCCTCAAACGTTTTGATGTAGATGAACCCCAACATGATCACGTCTAATCTAAGTGCATCAGTTAAACAAAAACTCTAATTAACCGGGTGCCCCGCCACCCGTGATTTTTTCCTGCTCTTTTCCAATCCTGCAAAATCTTTATGAAGCAGACCAGAACTTACATCCTCTATAACGCCATCCATTCACACCTTCCTCAAAAGAAGAATTCCCTTGGCAATATTTCACATAGACAAATCAGCCCAGTCTACTCTGCCTCATCAGAAAACCAGGAAGAGGTGGATAAGTGAGTGTGTGTTAGTGTGTTCATGTAGTGTAGGGTGGAGGAAGGGTATTTAGGTTGTGAGCAGCTTGTCGGGTATTTATAACGCGCCCGCTCTGGACGTGGCCTACCGTCTGGCTAGCCTGACTGGTGCTGTGTGTTACACTAGTCAGTGGCCAGCCACACCTGTCAGCTTTGGCTCACACCGGCACGGCTGCCGACCCATGATGCAGCTAATCAAGGTGTCAGCAATGGTCACAGATTGAAGAAGACACTGTCGAACCCTCTTTCCTGCCCGGGATTATCTCCCTGCTTATCACGAGCATCAAAATGATTAGAAATAATTCTTTACTGGAGGGCACATGCACCTGAACGAGCTTTGAACCCGGCACCTACGGCATGTCACACTCCACAGCACATGGCACCTGTATACAATGACCACTGAGCTACATGGGCAGCTGACTGAGGCAGTAACCATAAATTAAAATAAAACATTAAAACATCGTAAAGACTGTTTTCAAACCTAACACAAAAAAAAGAATCCATACCTGGAGAATATAGCCTTGCGTAGAACAATGACCAGACCATCACGCAACGTTGGACTCAGCTTCAGCAGCGGCTGGATCGACTGCAGCAGTCCATCAGCCGTTGCCAATGGCAACAGCATCAGATAGTCAAATGCTTCACGCAGTCGGGTAACAGACTCCAGTATCACGTATGGATGTGACTTTATAGTCGACGTTAGCAGATCTGTAACACACAATTATTGCAATAAAAATGTCATATAAATAAAATGCAGAGAAATCGGCTGCATATTAATGTAAATATATTTGTCAAAACAAGAAGATAAAAAGCATTTTTGCTTCAACAGTTACGCTGTACTGTGTTATGTACCAATTAGAAGACATTTTGATTTAAGAACTTAAACTATATAAATTTAAATGTTGAAATGTTCCAATTTTCTCTCATTAAAAACAAGTATCAAAATACAAAAAAGCATACAATACAACGTAAATTTATATACATTATCTCTGTGATACAACTGCAGTGATACCAATGAACAATACATATTACAACAGAACAATTTACATTTACCAAGCAAAGTTGACGTTCTCTGCAATGTAAACATAAATAGTAGTAATGATTTGCGAATGCAAGCAGTAAATAAAAACAAATAAAATGCCATCACTACACAGCTACTCCAGTCTGTTGTATGATGCGATTTTTAACTTTCTGAGGACACCGAAAAAATCATCAATCGAATGTGTACCTATGTAGTGGCTGACAGGCGTGGATGCTCGAGTGACAATTAAGTTGAGAAGATGTTCTACAATGGCAGCTCGAGACGACTCGTGCACGCGGAACGTATCTTGTAGAATCCTGACACCAAGTCGACAAGCCTCCTGGCTCGGCGTCAGTCGACGCTGACTCTCACTCATACTGCTGGAACACACCTTGCCAAAGCACGCCTTTGGTCCGTACGATTCCATCAGAGCAAAACCTAGCTGGACTAGACCTTCCGTGATATGATCCCATCCCACGACACTGCACAGACGAAACATTATCACTTCAGACCATAAACATCACAATAACTGCTGTACAAATGTTATCAGATTTTAAAGACTTCATACTGTATGTATTTGCCATTACACTAGCATGATTACACAGTACCATACTGTAACAAATTCCCACATTTAAACTAGACAACAGAAATCAAACAGTGTTTCCCAAGGTTCTCATCCTGTAGACCAGGTCTCAACTTCAGTAACCTCGGACAACAAAGCCAGCTAAAAGAAAACAAGCTCAGCTGTCGCCGAGGGACTGTGGGAGACACCTACCATCAGATGTTAGTTCTTGTCACAGCCAGTCTGTGTACCAAATTCAAAATGCCTAGCTTCACCCATTTCAAAGACAAGAATAGGGTCCCAAAATTTACCAAAACTGGTAGTTAAGGGTTACTCAGGATCAGTGAAAAATAAACAGATCACACACGACTTAGTGTACTATAGTAAATGCCCCCATCTTGTACCTTTTCTGAGATACAGTGAGATAAATGTTGGAAATGGTACTTTTTTCCTACCTCACGTGTATCTGACACCCCAGTGAGGATCAAGGTCTTTGACGTGAGGAAGCTACAGTCCATAGTCCAATGACGACTGCTTAATTATGGATCCAGCCATTTTGATATAGTACCAGCATGAGACAAACAGATACCAGGCTGCAGTGTATGATGTGCATTGTGTCAGATATGCATTGTGCATAAAAACTAAATGCAAAAGCAGTAACCTAAAACTGAAGTATTACATTAATTATCATCATCATCATCATCATTTGTTTATTGTATCAGTCCACAAGGAACCATTAAACCATAAAAAAGAGAAAAAATAAAAAATAAATAAAAAATAACATGCACAAAAACACATACACATACAGAATATAAAAAGTACATTAAAATACGCCTATAGCATTAAAATGAACCACAATGTCATTGCATGACAATGAACTCTGAGCATGAAATCTTACCCTAGCATTATACAAGACTGTACAAAAACTGGGTAGTTTCAAGGAGACAATGATATCTGTCATACTGTCAGTTCTTGCAAAGCCAAAAAACTTCTTAACACATTTATGGTAGCTGGCTTTGAATGTGTTGAGACAGGTAACAGTGTAGTTACGCCACAAAGCTATGTTGTAAAAACATAAACAATATGTCTTAAACAATACACATTTCACAGCA
>Ga0209780_1004032_pt1 | contig 11207 bp, 11 predicted proteins | sample WorMetexBAHAMAS2_FD_187384 | JGI IMG/M metagenome (GOLD analysis project Ga0209780, IMG submission 187384) | Marine gutless worms symbiont microbial communities from Max Planck institute for Marine Microbiology, Germany - Inanidrilus exumae... | ecosystem: Host-associated > Annelida > Digestive...
GTCTCTTTTTCGGTATTTTGAAGTAGGCCTACGTGTGTGCGATATCGTCGTTAACAAGTACGTTCGCTATCTCATCTCCTGATGAGTTCTTGTTTATTGTGGCTGTGTAGTTTTTATTTATGAAAGCATTAAGCTTTAATGCAGTACTTGCACTTTTATTCTGTCATTCTGCAAAACTTACAGTTGTATGATAGGTTTCACTAATTTTCCTGGATGGTTTCTTGATAAATTTGCAAGTTTTGCTGCATGAGACATACCTTGTGGTTAATGTGGTGTATTAGACGTTTTTTGCTGGCAGTTAACACAAGAGTTTTTTATCAACAACCGTTTATGACATAGCCATTTAATGTCAGCAGGTTTGGTTTATGTAGGATGCACTGGATAAGGCTATCTTGAAGGACCAACGATCTGATCTCAAACATGCAGTTCTGAGTGTTGACATTTGCCGCAAGCAAAGTCAGACATTGTATTATGTTGATTACAGTGTGTGTTCATATCACAGTTCATATGTTTATTTAACGGTTGCAGTTTGTCAGAGCTGTTTAGTACACCAATGATTGATTGCCAGGCCGGAGGTCGTAAGAGGAGACCGAACCTGGGTTTAGTTTGTTATGTTTATGATTGTGTTATCTGTATTGCCTGGTTAAGATTTATTCTGGTGTTTTATTGTATTTGGTTTAGTTCAATCTGGCGGTGTGATAGTTGTCTTCCCCTGTTGTAAGAGCTGGCTTAATAATTTAAATGAGCTTCTCGATCCCTTTCCCTTTTGGGTGGCTGCTGAACAAAGAGGCGGCCAGGGTTGAGGTTAATATATCGCTGGCGTTCCTTCACTGGGTAGGGATAGCTGTCCACCCCTGACCTTTTGTGTCTGATATAGTCATATTTGTGCTGAAATGGGACGTTAAACGCCAACTAACTAACTAGCCAATGATTGATTGATTGATACTTACTAGACCTCATTTTACACAGCAATCTGTTTAAGTTTCTAAATACATTGATGCTGCAGAGAAGAAAAGTATTTTGGTATAATGACAAGTCGATCAGTTAAGAAATAAGTTTCGGTTGGTTTTCTGAACAGGACAAAATGTCACCCATTTAACTATTCCATGATGGGATGTCATATTGATTTTCTGTAGCTATAATCTGACCTGTGGTAAGTGTGGTTATAAATTTCAAAATAAGGCCTGAAGATCAAGGCTTCAAGACAATATAGCTGTATGGAGTAGTTTAATGTTAAGTTTGACTCAACTATAAGTCGGTAGTTTTCATGCCATAATTTGCCAGTTATTGTTTAATTCGATGCAAGATCATATCGTGTTTGTAGACATAATGGGTTATCACAGTCAGCGTGATGTCATGTTTCTTAAAATAACGTTGTTGCTGCCGAAGCTTCTGCCCGCTGCAAAGAGGGTTCTTGAACATGGCATTGGATTTCTGGGCTACGAAGTGAAAAGTTACCAGTGCTACGAGACCAATGTTGATTTTGACACAAGGTATTTAATTGAGAGAAATTAAAATATGTGATGATTCTGGTAATTATTACAGTCTTTGTTGTTGAGTAGAATTATTACATTATTCAAACAATTTCTTCTCTCATGAAAACAGTTTGTGAAATTTTTGTTTGGTGTCGATTCAGATAGTTATGTTAAATAGTGTTGCAAACTTTACTTGCTGTGAGACCATTGTTTATCAACTCCTTGGAATTTGAATATGCAGTTAGTTACTTGTGCCAGTATTGACTAAGTTGTAGAATTTAGCCATTGACAGTATCTACTTTGTGTCTGCTGGAGTTGAATGTCTCAACATCTCGTCACTGAATAAAATGTTATGCTCACAGCCCACAACAGTGTGGTCAAATACGTAACATTTTTTGGTTTCACGTCACTGCCAGTTGCTGCTATCAACTTCTTTAGTGGTCCAGGTGTACCGTTCAGTTGACGCTTGGGTGTGTGTGTGTGTGAACAGTAACCTTTGAACTAAATAGTCTATGACCTAGTTATTTGGCTTGCTGGTTCAGGTCAAATTTATAGGTTAAAGTGCACACTAACAGGAGGAGACAGCAGCTGTGAAACTGCTGGGATGGCCAACCTTGGCATCGTGAGAGCCGAAAACAAATAGTACAGAAAAGCAGACATGAATTTAAAACTGTAAATAAGTAACAGGCTGCAGCTGTGTACGTTTTCTATCTGCATAAATTGCTATAAATTGGTTGGTGCATCCTTGAATGAGGGCTTTCTAGTTTGTGATGATCATTTGTGCGTTATGTTAAGTAGATGATTGAACTAGTAATGCTTGGCGTTTGTTTATCGTTTGTAACAGATTCATGGTTGACTGCAATATGATGGGATGCAGCTGGGTTGAGTTACCTGCGGGAAAATACCGCGTACGCCCGTCAACTAGCAGTGCTGGAAAAACCACATCGCCGTGCCGAAGGTCACACTGTCAGATTGAGGTTGACATTGCATGGAATGAACTGGTCTCATATCCTTGTGAAGGAGAGTGGTTGAAGATAGCTCCTGTGCGCATTCTGAGTTTTGACATTGAATGTGCTGGCCGTAAAGGTAAGGTCATGACCATTGTGCACACTGTGTGTCCATCTCTTTCTATGAAGCTTTCAGTTTCCTGTCAGAAGTCTCACACTAGATGTAAGATAGTCGAGCGTTTCAAGTCTCAAGGACACTGATAAATAGCCAAGTGTTGATTATCTGAAATTTTCATTTTGAATAGTAATGTGTGCCAAAATTGAAATTTAAATTAGAAAATAGTGTGAGGCTGGAAACGTATAATAATTAATTTTTAAAATGTCAGTTTAATGTTTGTGCAATAAAGTTGTGAACACTGTGATACTGCATCACAGTGTTGTGAATTCCGTTGAGTTTACTTCTTTAAACTGATGTAAGAAGTCACTTACTTAGGTGAATTTTGGCATGTGTAAAAATTTAAAATGTTGCAGGATAGCAGTTTTTTTAATTACTGTACATTTATTACCCAATAGCTACTGATGTATGCTGTTCTGTCTGTCATTGACATAGGTATATTCCCAGAACCGGACAAAGATCCAGTCATTCAGATAGCAAACATGGTTATTCGTCAGGGAGAAAAGGATCCATTTGTTCGTAACGTGTTCACGTGGAGGTCTTGTGCCGCGATTGTTGGTGCTGAGGTGTTGTCATTTGACACGGAGCAGGAGTTACTTCGGGTTGGTATGCCGCTGTTCAGCTTGGCTCAGTCTGCTTGAAGTGCAAGTCTTGTTCATTTATGTAGTGTCACTGCGCATCTTGAAGAGCTGAAACAAGAAATAACAAATGACAAAAAGCCTTATCACAGGGGTGGGGGTTAATTTTTCACGGGCACGGACAATGTAATGTGACACCGACCAATCGGCAGCATTGCAGTCCACTGCAGCAGTGGCGCCATGATGCCGTTATTGATTTTTTGCAGCATACAATGCAGCAGTGACTGACATGCTTTTGAATGGGCTGGACAATCCCTAACAATTGCCCCTTTTTTTGGGTATCTGGACCCCCATCTAAGACATGGTTTCTTGGACTGACATAAGTTAGCCCCCCAAATGACATCTCAGTCAGTTCAGCCGTTTTGGCGAATGTGACCAACATAGTGACACACAGAGACAAATAGAGACCATGCTGTTTCATCTGCAGCAGTAGGCAGCATCTAGCTATTGCTGTGATGCGGCTTAAAAACTTAATTATATGTCTCATGTTACTCCATGTTGTTGATAAGCAGGGTGTCCACTGATCTGGTAACCTGCAGAAGTCAGGAATTAGAGGTGCGTCAGCGAAAGGTTATGGATTTGATGAAAAGTTGTGAAGTTCTAAAAAATTGCATCAGATGAACTTCATTAGTTGGACCACACTGGTGTTTAAGTGGCACTCTTGTAGTATTAAAACCTGTGTCGTGATCTTCTGTGTTGTTTGATGATGGCCAATATTACGATTTCATAATAAATATATATTAGCACAAAAGATAATTGAGCGTAGTGTGTTACGTGGTGCATACATGTACAGCGTTGGGCTCAGTTTGTCCGTGAAGTTGATCCGGACATCATCACCGGTTACAACATCCAGAACTTTGACTTGTCATACCTGCTGACCCGTGCCAGACATCTACATGTTGATGACTTCTGCTACCTTGGACGAGTCAAGAACATCCAGTCGATTGTACGCAACCAGACGTTGCAGTCCAAGCAGCTTGGCAAGCGTGAAAACAAATCCATTAATATCGACGGCCGAGTACAATTTGATCTGCTTCTGGTAATTAATTGTGGCATTGCTTTACAGCAATTATATGTGGTTTGTACTGCAATAGTTTCAATTTATCCTTCTTCTCTTTTCAGTTAAACATTTGTTAGCCCTCATTTTTCTCTCAGTTGTTTTCCTCTGCTTATTCCATAAGAGAAACTTTGGCAGTAAGTGGCACAGACTTTTACCATTCCTGTCACCTAACCAACTGTGTCAGGGGCACCTGCTACTGGTCATGCTATTTATAGGTGCGTTTTCTTTGCTATGACATCATCACAGCTGTTCACATGCTTCCGACATGTTCCATTTATTGAAGCTGTTTCTATTAGCTGCTTTTTCTAGCAAAGCCACATTTTATTACTATGTGTAAGTTGTTTCTAGTTGACATTCTGCATGTGTAGTACTACTAAAAGTGTTCAATTTTAGTGGAAGGTAATGCTAAGGAACTTGCATCAGAAAGCAAAAACAAACTCATGCAATGTTTTTGAGTGGTGTGTGCTTTGCTGAATTTTATCTAGAACATGGTAAGAGCAATGCTATACTTTTGAAATTTGCTGTCTGTTACAGATAGTGTCTGTTCTAACACAATGCAGTGAAGTGCTGCTATTTTGTGTTTTGTGATAAAAATTAATTTTGTTGCAACAGGCTTTACTGCGTGACTACAAACTGAGGTCGTATCGACTGAATGCTGTCTCATTTCATTTCTTACAAGAGCAGAAAGAAGATGTGCATCATACAATCATCACCGATCTTCAGGTTTTATGCCAAATAATGTGAACATCAGATTTTACTGTTACTTAAGGATTTCTGCATTGAAAAGAATGAAGTCTTGCTGTTTGTTCGTTCCTCTATTTTTACTTTGCAGACGTGTTTTGGTATTTTAGTTCATCTAAACATCAGTGTTGACTACTACTTCCAGTTTACATTTTTGTTTATTCTAGCTTTTTGTACAGTTATTCCAGGTTCGATTGGTCTGCCTTGAGAAAACATTTCGCGATGATAGGAAGCAGGTTATTTAGACCAGATGCCCTACTTATCAGTCTGTTAACAGTGTCATAGTACAGAAGAGAACTCACAACCACCTTACGACATCCTTTATTGTTCCACAAACTGACTCTCATGTGATGGGAAACTGCATCTGTCTGATGCCCGAAGTATGGTTTGAATCTAGTATCGAGAAACAGTTTTACCACAGGACGCTATGCCAGCACAGTATATGCCGTCATCATGTGTCTGTCCATCCGTCTGTCACAAGTCAGTGTTCTAGCGAGACAGCTAAACTTAAGATCATGCAAACAATGCCATACGATAGCTCGGGGACTATAGTTTTCTGATGCCAAAGATCTTGGCGAAATTCTAGGCAATACCAGCGACATCGAGTCACTTTCAAGGTCATTCCTACTGCAAGCCTTTCAAATGTGATTTTTATATGACTGTGCAGCAGTTGACAAGATTTCAATTGACATATCACATCATGTGTCAGAATGAAGGTAGCGGAGCTCCATGTCTGTTTGTTACTGGAAGTTGTCTGTGTTTTGGATGTGTATGTATGAATTATGGCAGAATATCTCAGCACTGCCAAACACGCGATTTCTATTTAGAGACATATAGTGACTACTGTTTTATTCTTCATTGTTACTCATCATCATTTGTTACTACTGTTGTATAAGTTGCTTTCTGTCAACTTGTTCATTAAACAAAGACGATAATGATGAGCTAACTTGCCATTGTTAATTGTGTGGATTGAGACCATTGTATGTTGATGTAGAATGGTAACGAACAGACGCGCCGTCGACTGGCCATCTACTGCCTGAAAGATGCGTACTTGCCACTGCGCCTGCTTGACAAGCTCATGTCAATCATCAACTACATTGAGATGGCGCGTGTCACTGGCGTCACACTTGGATCATTGCTGACGCGTGGCCAGCAGATAAAAGTCATGTCTCAGCTGCTCAGAAAGGTTAACAGATGGCTGTGCTGGCATAGAATTTTAGCCAATTTGTAGTCTGTGGTCTTTCATTTATCGGCTAATTGTAGGTGTACCTGGCAGCAGGCCTGTTGGAACGTAAAAGAAGCAGTGCTTCTTTTATTAGGAATCCATTGGTGGATGAAGAGAGAATGAAGCAAGGCTACTGATTTGAGTGAGCCAATGCATTTTAGGTCGACACTTAGACATAGTTGACCTAATAAAGCCAGTCTCAAATATCTGTCTGTGCATACGTATGTACGTACGTCTATCCACAAAAAGTTTCTTTGATTTCAATGAAATTTGGCATGTAGGTAGAGGTCGATGAGTGATGCACGATGGTATGCAGTATGACCTGATCCAAGATCAAGGTCACGAGCCCTTCAAAGTTAGAAATCCGGCCGTTTTCAAAAGCTATTTCCTCCGCCATTTACAATGGAAGCTGGCAACTGATCAGACATTCTTAAACTAGGGCACAATATCTAAATTTGATCCGGGCCGGATTTTTGATATTCGGCTTAGTTTTTGCGTCACGTGACTTTGAAGTTGGCACAAATGTCCGTTGCAAAGTGTCGACTGTAAGTCCCCGTACAGAGCTAATTTTTTCTTTCAGTGCGTTGATTGATCAGTACCATTGGTTGGGTGGCAGGAAGAACATCCGAACTATGAAAAGGACTGTGCCATTTATCTGCAAAGGTTTTTCTCTAAAACAGTTGGAAAAAGACAACTGATGGGGCAAAATGGCACCTGTCCGAACGTCATGCTCATATTCTTACTTACTTACGTACTTATTTACTGTGTTATTAGTTTGATAGCTGACGATGTTGTAGGCCAGAGAGCACAACTATGTGATTCCAGTGTACAAAGTGGAAGTCGGTGAGGAGTACACCGGTGCAACAGTCATTGAGCCAAGCAAAGGGTATGAGGATTGGTCACAGTGTCACACACATACAGTCATGTCTCCATTGTTTATTGTGAGGATTGGTCACAGTGTCACACACATACAGTCATGTCTCCATTGTTTATTGTGAGGATTGGTCACAGTGTCACACACATACAGTCATGTCTCCATTGTTTATTGTGGTTGCTGTTTGTGTCTGTTTTTAAACTTGCTGCTGTTACCAGCTCCTCCAGTATCAACTTCTTTGTGATAATGATTGTCTGGAAAATAACAAAAAAAGATTTCATAACTACTCGTTGCTGTATAGTGTACGGTCTGGTGTACGTGCATGAATGAGCAGTTCTTAAGATGACTATTGATTTCTGAATTTGCATCTTTCTAGTCTATGCTAGGCATATGCTTGTTTTTGCATTAGTTTTGATTTGTATCTGAATTGACCTATTGACCTCTCTTTCTTTGAAAATGCTTATGCCTGCACAGATCCAGTGCATAGTCCAGACAGACGGTGTTGAAATATTGTCTTAAATGTATATCTAGATTCATGTTGACACCACTGGACTTGACTGAGACATTTGTACACCAGCAACCGGCCCGAATTGCTCCACTTTGTGTTGTAGGTTTTATGACATTCCAATTGCTACACTCGACTTCAGTTCACTGTATCCATCCATTATGATGGCACACAATCTCTGCTACACGACGCTGCTCAGTGCATCAATCATTGAAAGAGAAGGGTCTGTTGCTGTACATTTCTTCAAAACTTAAACAATAATAACATGAAAGAAAATGACCTTTTTTGCACTATATAATCAATTGTAATCGACATTACTTTTATATTGCCCCTTAAAACTTAATTCTCAAAGGCGCTTAAATGATACAAACTTTCTGAAATGAACTTTCGTTGCAGTGAAGTGCCGCCAGCAAAAATTAATTTTGAAGAATGATGTGCTTGTTTGTCTATTTAGCTTGTTTGTCTATTTTTTCTACAAAATGTTTGGCTTTAACTAACAAATCATGACTTATTTGCCTTTTAACTTTGTTACTGCATTTGCATACTTTTGGTAGAAATGACCAGAAGTAGCCGTGCCTTATGTGTCAGTTAATTTGAACTACAGCTACTTCCCTGTAAGTTCCATCACTTTCATGTGGATGCTTGCATTCTGAAATGCTGTCTTGCGGTCTTATTATGTTTACAGCTAGTGTGATTGTTTTGTTTAGTTTTTAACGTCGCCCGCTGGAGCGGTGGCAAAGTATGGTGATGAGCACATCTATGTGTGTGTGTGTGTGTGTGTGTGTGTGTGTGTGTTCGCGAGGATATCTCCCAAACCACACACGTGATCTTTAGTCCTCCTCTGGTGGGGTGACAGTATCCCAAGGGGAATGGACAATTTTTGAGGTGTTCTTCCCCACTGAGAATGCATTGTACAGCATAGCATTTGGGACCTATACAAAAACGGCTGAACCGATTGAGATGCCATTTTGCATGAAGGCTTGGTTGGGCCCAAGGAACCATATATTAGATGGTGATGCAGATCCCCGAAGGGAAGGGGCAATATCTGTATCTTCGGACTTTATAGGCGCTATACAAATCGTATTATTATTATTATTATTATTCAAAAGCATTGGCAATCTTCGCTGCAGCGGACAATGCGACCGCTGCAGTGTCGCTGCAAAAGGGATCATTCAGTTGTCAATAATGTCATGCAACAGTCAGGATCATTGAGTATGACAGGCAAGTGCAAATAGTATTCTGAAAATTTCTGGGCGCAGGCAATGTAGCCTGTCAGCTGCAACGGGGGTGATGGGATTGTACAGCAAGGACGAGGTTTGACGTCTACAATTGCCTTGTTTACATAGTTATTGATAATTGATTTGTTTGGTCAATGTTTGACACAGATTGACTCCAGACCAATACATCAAGACTCCTTCAGGGAACTATTTTGCAAAGAAGTCGATTTTGAAAGGCCTGTTGCCAGAAATCTTGGAAAATTTGTTGGCAGCGAGAAAGAAGTAAGTTTTGTATAGTTTGGATACCTAATTTTTTTCAATGAGGTGTTATTACTACTTCCTTCCCCTCCAATAGACAGCATCTGACCTCTGATTGGTTGCGTGTCTTAGTGGTAGAATGTCGGTCTTCAGCCGGCGTACTTTCTCTGTCCTGCGCTCGACCTGTAGCTGACGGATGACCACTTATGTGGTAAACCGTCCGCTATGGGGCAACCAACCAGGCCAACTCAGCCTTTCATCCTTTCGGGGTTGATAGATGAGTAGTAAGCTGCAATTAGATGTCTCTTACCTCCGTTAGAGGTGGCGCCATCTGGTGAACGCATACGAAGGAAAGGCAGGCATGGTGTATTTGCAGGTAAAACTATGTGATCCATGCCTGAGCGCTTTGAGATATACATAGTATATAAAAGGCGCTATATAAATATGCTTCCTTTCCTTTCCTTTCTTTGATGATTGTCCAGAGGTTAGGAGGGAAAATAATCAGAATCGTTCTGTGCAGTATTTTGTATGACAGCTGTGCATAATGATGTGCACACACGTGAAGAGATATTAAATTTGCATGTTGGTTTATCTTTAGATTTCGTTTTGTGTTTTCTATGTTAGCTTAGATCATTGGCATCTTGCCTTCTGTTCTTTGGACACAGGCAAGATCACCCATTTTATAGCGAAATTCTCTGTTACAATCGTGTTGGGCATTAAATATTCATTGCATAGTTTCATGTTGGGCATTAAACATTCATCACAGAGTTTATTGTTTACGCGTACAACATAATTATCTTAGAAGTTATGATATTGTAAAGTGTTTAGACGAGGCGGGCATAGAGGCGCTTGTAAATTCACTCTCTGCGTCAAGATTTTATATTCACTTGAGCATATTGCTTTGTTGTAACTAGAGCAAAGGAAGATCTGAAACTGGAAACTGATCCTTTCAGGAAGAAAGTTTTGGATGGACGACAGCTTGCTCTCAAGATCAGTGCGAACTCTGTGTATGGTTTCACAGGAGCCCAAGTTGGAAAGTTGCCGTGCCTGGAAATATCAGGGGTTAATAAGTTACTGTTTATTGTTGTGGTATATCGTTAACTTTTACCACGTAAACTGTATTTACTGTTTGCAGATTTAGTTCGTTGTTTTGTTGTGAGAAGTTGCAGTTAATTATTATGCCTCTGCCACGGGACATTGGCAGTGATGGCATTGTATTTTTAGACCATCCCATTGTCCAGTCCGTCCGTTTGTTCATTTGGTCAGATATTGTTACTATGATATCTCATGAACGTCTTGGACAGTTTTTGATAAAACTGTCAGGGAATATTCACTAGCCCCCTACTGATGACCTGATTAGATTCTAGAGGTCAACGGTCAAGGTACAGTTGGCCGTCGAGGTCAAATCTTGTGACGACTATATCTCGTGAACTAATTGAGCAGTCTTGATGAAAGTTACAGGGAAAAACCATCAGCCTCTACTGATGACCTGGTTAGATTTTGGAGGTCAAAGGTCAAGGTCACAGCAGGTCTAAGTATGTGGTCTTGAAAAAAATAAAGTAAGTGTATAGCAGCTTGCGGAAACTCTGCCACACCGCTACGGGAAACACGTCATATGGCATCACACAGTGTTACCTGCCACCCACTTTTACCCCCAGCCGAAGCAGGTGCTTGATTAGCGACCCCTGAGGGATGCAAGGCTGAGTTGACCTATGATTGAAGGTATCCACATCGATGCCGGGGTGTTGAAGTACATCTTCCAGTTTTGTGATGTTTGTATGAACATGCTGTGAGAACCGATACTGGCATCATAGAGCTGGTGTAAAGAGGTGATGTCTGTTCCTTCAGGATTCAGGTGGTAGATGTAGAAACAATGAGGCCAGTTGGTGATCTTCCATGGTTGGAGTTTGAGGTGCTTCGAATCGATGCTTTGACACAGGTTGGGCATCCAGAAGAGTATTTGGCCTGTAAAAGCCGACTCCAGCAACCATCAAAGATTACTTGAGGGAGACTTTTGGAAAACCCGGTCTTAGTAGTGCAGAACATGGAAAATGTGGACTAGTTACGCAGTTCTGTAAGAGATGAAGTTGGG
>Ga0209780_1004033_pt1 | contig 11206 bp, 5 predicted proteins | sample WorMetexBAHAMAS2_FD_187384 | JGI IMG/M metagenome (GOLD analysis project Ga0209780, IMG submission 187384) | Marine gutless worms symbiont microbial communities from Max Planck institute for Marine Microbiology, Germany - Inanidrilus exumae... | ecosystem: Host-associated > Annelida > Digestive...
AGTAAGTTCTGTAGCCTATACTTAATACCTTTGTTAATGCATTGTGCTGCAATGTCGTGTTGATAATGTGTAAATCAGAAAAAGGGCTCTCCTGAAAAAAAGCGCAAAAATCTAGTTACATCCGTCTGATTCTAGACAGTCGATGTGTCACTGTCTTTTGATCAACAGTTGTGGTTTAATTAGTTGCAAAATTCCATTAATGAAGGCATTTCTATTAATAAATTCATCTGTACCTAGGATAATCCCATCTACCTTGTGATAAAAGTCATGGAATAGAGAATTAACACCTTTTTGATGAGAATTAACACCTCAAAGGGTTACTCTTTGTGACTGTCCAGGATAGAAGGATGAACCAGGATGTCATGTTTGAGCAGCCTTGGTTACTATAATTTGTTTTTTGTCTAAATTCTTAACCGAGCAGAATTAGCACTTTGCATATTACACATGTATGCATTTTGTAAGTCACTTTAATTGCATTTACAAATAGCACAAGTTGTTTTGCTCCAGTTGTGTTGAGTCTTTTTTTACTTCTTATGGTTTCCTGCACAATTCTCTTAGTATCAGTCTATATCTTTCTTTGCAATGACTTCCTGTTGTTGTGCTTGCACTGTTTCAGTATGGACAGTACGAAAGTCACTGGAGATGGACTGGGTCAATTTGTAAATGATGCCATTGCCTGTGAGGCCAATTGTAAAATGAAAATGATACAGGTAACAAAACAGCCACAGTTGGCTCTCTACGCCACAAGAAGAATACAAAAAAAACGAAGAAATACGATACGACTATGGTGTTTCGGACTTGCCGTGGCGGAACTTGGTGAGCATTCTCTCGTTACTTGATATAATACAGCTAGCAGGGTAATATAATGCCATAGAGCAGAATGTTACTGAAGGCTGATGTATTGTATGGTTCGATATTTAATATGCTGATCTTTATTTTTAATAAGGTCTGTTGAAGAATTGTCTGGACAGTACAATCAAAAACACTGCAAGTTTTGTGACATTTGATACACAGTATAGCAGTTGTAAGCTGTCTGTATATCAGAGTCCATTAAAATCACTTTTTTCCCTGTTCTACTGCATAATCTGCACTAACTAATGTTATTCTAAATTTTAGTTGTGGTGCAAAAAATTTGTCATCAAAAGTGATCCATATCGTGTTGTCTATATCAAAAGATGTTTGTTGTATCATGTCAGTGACCAGGGCCCCATTTGCAGAGTATCTTAGGATAAACATAGGATAAACTGTGACTTATAAATGTTAAAATCTTAAGAAAAACTCAGGATGAACTTATGCAAAACTTAAGATCAACTTAATAAGAAAAATGCAATTTCTCAAAAAACAACTTAACATTTCTTCACAGAATTGTCTGCATATATATAGGAAGAACTAAGTAAGACTTACGATTGCTTTAGTAAATTACATGTAAAAATCTATGAAAATTTTAACTTTATAACTTAGAAAAAACTTATGCTAAACTTAGGATTTTTCCTAATGTTTTTTTGTAAATCGGGCCCCAGGATCAGTGTGTGTGTGCATTTAAATGTTTGAACGGTAATTGTTTTTGAGTATTTAAAATTGCTATAATAGCACAGATAGCATCTGCAGTTGCATGATTGTTTGTGTTGGCTAAACTCTCTCTGTTCATAGCCCTGGTGTTGATGCCAAGCTTACAGCAGCAGTAATTCTCTACAGAAACTACAGGGACCGTAAACACACTTTTTGGACTTGTGTTTCTTGTGTACTTGTTCCATAAGCTTGCACAGTAAGGTGTGATTTTTGCAGTGCGAGTGACGAGCAAGAGCCTGTGTCCAGGCGATCACGCATTGACACCATGAACAGCGGCCTGGACTTCCTACTACGAGGAAGAAGTAAGCCGGCTGAAGGCAGTTCGAAGTTCGACCACTACCTGCGGTGTGATGTGGATGACAACCTGCCCGTGCTGTCATGGTGGCAGAAGTATGAGTCAATGTATCCTCATTGTACGGCGCCTGCGTGCAAGTGTCTCAGTATACTGGCCACGTCTGTGCAGTCGAAACAGCTGTTCAGCGCGACAGGCCGGCTCATCAGGAAGCATCGCACACGCCTTCTGCCGGATCATGCTGTCTCGTGTTTGAAATAAGTATCTAGACTTACTGAATTAGGCACCGCATAACGTGCCTTGACAATCGTGGACTTTTCCATTTATTCATAAACTCATTTTTGTGTAATTCAGTTTTTGACATATTTTGGTTATTGTAAGTTGGGACGTTTGTCATGAATATATCAATATTACACTTTTCAGTTTCACATTTCACTTGTATTGACTTTTGCATTGTTCCGAGCGCATATACCAGCCTGCGTCCGATCATGGTTTCATAACGTTCATTAGTTGTTCATTTAATGCCACATTACATACTTACTGCTGCATATTAATATGGTGGTTTGTTTTGTTCTGTGATTTTGTTGTGATGGCTGTAGTTGATAACTGCAATGCAACTTTTTACTATGTGTTCGTACTTTTATTTCAGTTTTATCATGTGTTTGCCCAAAGCCTATAGGCTTTGGTTTGCCTTAACAAAATATTCATATGTATCGTTACTACGGTGCATAATGGCGTAGTTTCATCACAGCATACACCAGTCTCAGTGTACAATGCACTTCAGTTTGAACTAAGGTTGCATATGGTATATCAAAATTTGGCACAGTGCAAAATAAACGATTATCGATTATCGAAAAAATCGAATTTTTGTTTTCGAGAATCAAATATCAGAAAAAAAGATTTTAACATCCCCATCTATGACTGCTTGTTTCAACTGATAGAATTAACACAAGTAATTTGTATTACAAAAATTAAAACAAGAACTAGAATTATTGGTAATTGTTTTTTAGAAAACTAGAACGAGAATTATAGTCAGCCAGCAAACTAAAACTAAATAAAAACTAGTTTAAAGCATACCAACATCTTAAGCAGACAACAGATGTAAATGAAGTGACTTATCGGAAAATAAGCTGTGCAAACATGCCACTGAAGTGCAGTCAGCACATTTTGCTGTTAGCAATGAATAAGCTACACCCCACACCAACTGGATTATATACAAGGTTGATGGTTTGCAGTCGTTTACAACAGTCTCTGACTCACTGCCACGGCAGTCTGGGTGTACATGCAGCCAGTCCTAACAACCTCGAAGCATCAAATCCTGAGATCACAGACTTGCACTTTTCTCATTCAGAGTCCACAAAATTTCGGTGAATTTCTCAAACTCTCTCCATGAATTTTCTGTGAAAATAGGCACATTTTCAAAAACCCTTCACAAAACGGTGCATTTTCCTGTGAATCACGGTGGTCCATAGCAACTAATAATGGCATATAATATGTCGTGGAAGTAAACTACTGAAAACCTGCTATGTTGATCCTGGACCCAGTAAATTTGTGTAGAAACTTGTCTAAATCAGCAGTAATTGTTCTGTGAAGTGAAACATTTATGTCACAGGGTCCAATCTAAAAGTAACAGTTTTCAAAGCAGAAAGGTCTGTGTGCCATAACTGCCATCAACATTTAAAGAAATATTACAGTATGACTTCTGCAGAAAATCCTTGCAGCTCAGCCCTATATTTACATATCTAATGCTGCTACTACTTGTCAGCTAAGCATTGTAACTCACATGTGACAAACTCTGGAGCATTCAGCAGGCACAGATTAACCAAACAGTAGACACAATGGTCTTCAAACTTCACGAATTTGTAAAGACGAGGAAAAAGTCAAGAACTTGGTAAAGATTCTTGACAAATAAATTCTTTCCACAATCACTGCATGCCAAGTGGACATGTGGCAACCAACAGAAAAATTATCTCACAGCAAACCAGTGTGCAGTGTCACACACATATGTACACACATGGTAGCAGTGACAAAAGTTCATAAATGCTTGAACACCACACTGTTGTCAGAAGGTAAATCAACTCAATAGAATACACCAAGCTGTTTAGACCTAAGCAATGAGGACTCACAAGTTGGTGGCGAGATTCACCTGAAGAAAACCTGCATCTGTTCAATCCAATGTTAATCACTAATGTCTTAACAAGAACACCTTTGCTGAGATGATCCCAATGCCAGCTGTTAATGACATAATCCATTAGTTGTCAGAACAAATGCCAAGCTTTTGCATGCTTCTACACAAAACCTCATTAAAATGGGCAACTGATAATATCACATTATGAATGCTGCCTTTAGCAATCCATTGTTGAGTAGAGGGTTTAGAAATACCTGCAAAAACTGACAACCAAAATAAAACACCAAGAAAACATATCAGTTGCTGTGACTATTCTGCATGCACCATTTATCACATGCAGCATACATGCAATAGTCAACTCAGTCTAGCAGACATCATTAAAAAACAAACACCAGAATGTGTTGCACACTTACCTGGCCAATCAATAGATTAGATAATTGTCTCTTTGCACAATTACATACAGCAGTTGCAGATATGCATTCAGTATCATTTTTATGTTACGAACACAATGAATGATGATATATTTACATTATGAACACGATGAATGATGATACAGCTTCAAATATAAATCCTGTCAAAACACATGTGCACACATCACATTGTGTTATTACTCGGCGAGAAGCTATAGCTTCGCCGAGTATTGGATTGACTTTAGGTGCGTTTTGATGGCCTTCATGAGGCCGGCTATAACTCCACCGAAAGTGAACTGATTTGGATAAAATTTGAAACATTGTGAGCCAAACGTTGGGGGCTGGCCATGGCAGACTTTGGGCACGATCCGCGCAGTAGCAACAGTTTGAGAGGTGGCCGAAATTTGGTCACCTAAATAATGCACGATTTCACTGATTTCACGTCGGACGTATTTCACGAATTTTGCACACAACAACGTCGATTGGTGTCGCGATGTAAACTTTCAAAACCGAATTTTGAAAATTTTATCATAAGGGGTCGTTTTTCCAAAAAACACAAAAATTTCTCGAAAATATTCCAATTCTGGCGACTTCAGGCTGCCAGAACTCCACAATGATAACACTCTGCCCAGACCCTGCTGACAGAGCTTACAGCGCTACCCCAGACCTCCTTAGATGGATTTAAGGGGCCTACTTCTAAAGGAGAGGAGTGGAAAGGAACGGATGGGACTGGATGGGAGTGGAAAGAAAGGGAGGGGACGGGAGTGTTGTGGAGTCCAATAACTTCCTTAAAATACACCCTGAACAACACACATTCGGCTGATGTTGCAGAGTAATGATTATGATGTTCAAATATGATTTTAATGTTACACGTTCAAGTCCCAATCACCATAATTTTTCATTTTAAAAAATAACACCTATCATAATAAAATAACAACAACAACAATAATAACATCATTAATTCTATTTTCTAGCTCATTGCTTTCAAATCCCACGAATGACTAAATTCTTCAGACTTGACTTTTTTGCACAAGGTCATGTCGGCCGTCATTCGAGTGCTTAATCCGGCGACCTAAGAGAGATCTTGTTGACTTGTTCCAGTGCATTTTAGTCCTGATACAGGTTCTTCTGCTGGGTTCACGAATGTGACCAACAGACAAACACGCAGTCAGACCACACTACACTGTCTGTAGTAATAGGCCACATCTAGCTGTTGATGCTATGCAGGATTGCGGCCCAAAAAGTCCATGTGCCATATATTACCCAATATACTTAACACATTACTAAATGTTTGCTACTATAAAGGGTGCAATTTTCAAATACAAAACATCTTTGTTTCAGTAAGTTGTGTGATTTTAAATAATTTTTAGCAGAAAAGTTAAAACGTGTTTCAATCCGTTTAACGAACAAATGGAACAAATTCGAGAGCTGTTTCACTAGCTACAGAGGGCGTGACAAAAACAAAACAGATAAAAAAACAAGTTACGATCGTTGTATTTCTATCGCATTTCATAAGTACATTGGTATAGTGAATGATGGCACAATGTCTGTCTTCACCTACGTCCAGATGTCACTGGGAGCAGGTGCATATTCCTATTTTATATTTTATGGATCAGACTGCCGATACATTACATTTGTATAAAAGAAAATTTAAATATTTATTTTGCAGATGATAACCAGATGATAACAAGCAAAGCAAATAGGAGTTGAAACACTGATTATTATTTATGCTGTGAGGCAAAGCATATACGATGCTGTAAATTGCAATCCCATTGTTCACACAATTTTCGGATTTTTTTCACCTTACCTTCGGATACTTTTTCGGCAGAGCCTTAGCAACAGATGGCAGACAAGCTGAATGCATGGCAGTGCCAGGTTTGAAGAGTGGAAAACTGCTACTCAGGATATCATTTGCCACAAGCAGGTTATTTGTTGCCACATGCATTTGCATCTCCTGCAAAATTCACACAAATACCAATATATGTATAAAACTGAATGTTTGTGTTCTTTGTTCCTTATGCACGGCCACAGTTTCGAGTGGATCTACACGAAATTGGGCACGTGGCATCATTATACACTACAGACGGTTGTGGGGGTTAGCCAGTGCTGCTAGAGTCTGCCGTCTATACGCTGCTGAAAATGAGTGGCGAGCAATGTCGGGCAATTCAGATTTGGCGGCCAGCAACCGCAATGGATTGAGTGCTGTAGGCGCAAGGTGTGACAGAGCACAGTAGGCGTGTGAGCCCTAGTTCAATATATTCATCAGGAGACAACACTTGTACACGATGCCTAAATGTTACATAACCAATCGACAAGACCATGGTTAGCCAAACAATGATCTCAACTCCGGTTCCTAATGTCAATGTACGATAATGCACGTCGCATCTGAAACAGATGACATTAATCATTAATGTGTATTCTCCCGGGAAGCACACATAAAACATGGCACGTATAAACACTGTATGCAAACGAAAGGACAACGCGATCAGTGACGTACCCAACATTTCATTTTGAGATTAGTGTTGTGAAACGGCAAGCGGTTTACCGGTAATCGCTTTAAAAACCGATAATCAGTTTGAAAAATTCAAAACTGATTATTGATTTTTTAATATGCTACGTTTTTGTTGTTCACTAATTCATTTATCACAAAATAAACAATCACGGCTGCCGCCCATAACCATTACACGGTAAAGTAAGCACATACCGTCAGTCACGTAACGTAATGTGACGTCTACTTTTTAAAGAAAACACTTTGCAGTGCTCCATCTCTTGTCGTACAATGAATCTGAGTCCACATGCGAACTTGTCGTTAAAGTTCAGATTCAAAGACTTGCTGTTGTTTGCTTATACGTAATTAACACGCTACACAGTCCTACCGGTGACATTATTTAGCGCAGATTATGGTAGCTGGTGAGCTAACATCAAACGCGTGGCCGTTGACAAAACTTCGTTGTCAAAGGCATTTCTGCTCAAACCACCGTCACCGTTAGCCTTTGACGACGAAGCTTTGTTGACGGCCACGCATTTGATGGTAGCTCACAATCACTGCTGCTCAAACAAGTCTCGCCATTCAATGGTGAGCTAATATCAAACGAGTGGCCGTAGACAATTAAAGCTTTGCCTATACGGCCGTGCCTTTGACAGTAGCTCACCATTTTCAGCTCAGAGCGTGAATGAGTGTAGGCTGGGAGCCTGGCACAGTAGATCCAATGATTAAACAGATATACCGCTGTCTCCATTTGTATAAAACAAGCCATCAATCCACACTCGTCGTAGTCTGCATCACGATCTCGCGATGGCAAAATGTAGCAATGAATCCAGAGTTTGGCAGTATTTTGAAAGAGCCATCGCCGGCAAAGCTAAATGACATGTTCATGTAAATGCAAATTGTGTACGAAGTCATTGGCGCGTAACGGCAGCTCGACAACTAGGCTGATGGCTCATGTTCGGGCAGTCCATCCGGACGCAGTGCAGTCGACGTCACCCAGTCAGCCAAGAGTCAGCTCATTTGGCGTTGGACTGCATCGTTCCTGATCCGAGTCGCGCCAGGAGAAAATCATGGGCCTCATCGGCGACCTCCTAGTTGGCAACATGCTGCCAGTTTCACTTGTTGAAGCGACAAAATTCTGCGCTCTGCTAGCGTTCGTGGAGCCATCATACAAGTCACCCTGTTGTAAGACGATGACAACTCGTCTCGACACGCTAGCAGCAAAGAGACGGCAAGAGCTGCAGGAAGAGATAGAGTCGGACGCCACTGCAGTTGCCGTCACAATTGACATCTGGACCAGCCTGGCAAACGACCCATACATCAGCTTCACCGCCAGTTACATCACTCCATCGTGGACGATGTGGTCGGGCGACGCTGGCAAACACACACATGGACGGACGAGCGGCACACCCAGGACAACATCACAACACGTCTGGCCGAGATCAGTACAGAGTGGCAGCTGTCCAACGAGGTCGTTACAGTAGTCCATGACGGACCGGCGAACATGCGCGAGTGTGGATCAAGGAATGGCTGGGTCAACGTCGACTGCTCGGCACATAAGATCCACCTCTGCGTGATGTCCGCCATTGGCATCGACAATGTCAGTGTTGCCAGTTAATGTGTTTAATTGTTAAATCAACATACATATTATCCAGCTCATTTGTATGCTTCACACTGTTACAGGCCTATTCGTTTATGCCCATGCGCTTCTATATAGGCTGCGGTCAGTGAGCGGAAGCATTCAAGTGGAGTGAATAACAATATTTGTAGGCCTATTACCAATAGTCCCGTCACTCCTATCACTGCTCTGTGAAAAAATATTATTGGCAACAAGATACTCAGCTAACGCAGAGATAGCCGACCGTTGCGTTTAGGCCTTTAAAGGCCACTCCAAAAGTCCAAATACGAGTTCAACGGCCACTTAAGCCCTCAGCTTGGCGAAGCCTTGTTACCTACGCCCGTGGATCCATATGTCCATGTTATTTATGTTACGATTAGAACGAAATGATCAGTGTTCGCATCGTCACACGAGAAGCTAGGTGGTGACGATCCTTTGAGATGGCCTCCAATTCTCTCACTGTGTAGATATTTTCTTTTGTAAATATATGTTTTACATTTATCTTTTACCTGCATAATGTGTTCTCTGTCTGCATGTTATAAGAAAAGAGGGTAGAGTCTTTTGATGGGTGAAGAAAGTGAGAGTTACAGAACATTACGTGAGCCATCAGCCCTAGCAAGGCCTAGTTACCTACGCCCATAGATCCATTATTGTAGGCCTATAAATTTTAGCCGATCATATCATCTCAAAATTATAACAACAAAAACTGGCTTCAGTTCCTCTTCTTTGCAAAAGCCACTGCTTTTAAACAGCAAATATCAGATTAATTTTATCCGCAAATTCAACGAACATTAGCTATCCATCACATTTATTTCAATAAAGCTTTAGACTTTGGTCTTAGCAAAGAGCAAAGCGACTCAATGGGTCAAATACTGTGAATATTTGACTTTTGCGTTACTTTTTAGTGTATGTTCCAAACTCAGCTTGTGTAGATACCCAATAATATGTTTTTGTGCACATTGCACACCCACATGTAATGTCATTCTACACTATGTCAGGCTGTGCCGGGAAGATGTGGTATTTGTTCGTGACCAAGGTGTGAACGCTTGCATTGCACCATGTTTGAGGTCATTCGCGTGTAAATACACATGCATAGATGGCCATGCATGCCGGTGTGTGCATAGCTATTTAGCGAACTATGCACATATTGAGAGTAAATTGTTTACTGATGATAGATGTTGTCAGCAAATCACTCACTGGAAATAGGCTGAAAAACTGATTGATTGAGTTAGTCTTACGTCCCACCCGACACAAAATAGGTCATTTTGAAGACTGACTTACAACGGATTTACTATGAGTTTACGGTAGCGTTTAGGGCTAGGTTAGGGTTGGGTTAGGTTTAGGATTAGTTTTGGCTAACGGTTTAGGGTTAGTTTAGATTTACAACAGGGCTAACCCAAATGCTAACCTAACCCTACCTGAACCCTGATCCAAGCCCCTGTCAGCCTAAACGCCACAAGTCTCCACACATCACCACAAATCAATACAAAGAAAACAATTCTACCCTATGGCACCACCGCACATCACCAAACGAGGCTCAGCTATTGCCGAGAGACCCGTGCAATGCATTGTATCAGTTGAAGTATTGACCTACTGTTGTACAAACAAGGTGTCTCCCTAACGGGATGTAACACAACTGGCCCAATTATAACTGATCACATTATGGTGTGTTCGAGTTGTTTGTTAGCAATATGATTTGAGGCTATATAAAGGGTCATTCTGGACTGCGTGCCTGGTGCCGTGTATTCGTAGCGGATTGTATAAAATTACAACGAGTAAATGCAAAATGATCACGCAGTCTTATTCCACATTTTACCCTTTTTGATTTTCCACATTCCGCATTTTACCTATCCCATACGTCAATTATATTTTCTGTGAAGATTCACAGAAAATAAAGGCACCATTTTGCTATTTTCTGTGAAGCTATTTTGAAAATAATCAAACACGCCACTCTATTGTTTCTTTCTTTTTGTTATGCCCCCAAAAGACCTAGCACCTTTTTCTTATATATACCCACAAAAAAACCCTCTTTTCAATGATAAAGTATGAGGTAATCTATGGTTAGAGTCAGTTTAGGGAAAGACTACACTTTCGGTCCAACCCCAATATTTTGTGGATGGAAGGGTTAGCTTGCATACTAAAAAGGGACGCTAAAATTTTTGGGGAGGGTCTGCGGAAAAAGGGGTATAGTACTTCTTGGGGCTAAAAAGTAAGGTAGTTTTGCGATAAAACGTTAAAACGTCAGATCACTGCTTCAACCACCTACCATCGACACCTCCTACTTACTTGTCACCTACGTACACTACCTACCGAATCTTAGATCCTACCTATTCTAACTACTTAAGTACGACCTAACTGACGACGTACGACGCGATTACGACCTAAGCGGGAGTCGAACCCACGAGCTCGGCATTTCGTGTCCGACGTCCTATCCACTGGACTAATCGAACAGTTGAAAGACGTGTTTTGCAAGTGATATATATATATATACGTATGTGACAAAGTGTAATGTGCAATAAATGTAATTAAATGTAAATGTCAAATTGTAAAAAGGCTCAACAGGTGGCACCACTACACAGGGGCAGAGTAATTTTAGCCTGTGCCTTAACGTACCAAGTAATGAATATTAATGACATGTGACCGTGAACGCTAAAGTGTATAAATCAAATGACCAGACGATATCGTACGTTCGCAACGGAAT
>Ga0209780_1004034_pt1 | contig 11204 bp, 9 predicted proteins | sample WorMetexBAHAMAS2_FD_187384 | JGI IMG/M metagenome (GOLD analysis project Ga0209780, IMG submission 187384) | Marine gutless worms symbiont microbial communities from Max Planck institute for Marine Microbiology, Germany - Inanidrilus exumae... | ecosystem: Host-associated > Annelida > Digestive...
GTTAAAAATTGAAATTTTTAACTTTCGGTCCGGTTCGGAGGGCCAATATGCGTCATCGTGCCAAATTTCTTGCCGGTCAGTCAAAGCTTTCAAAAGATGCGACCGTTTTCGCTTTTCAATATGGTGGCCGTCCGCCATCTTGGATTTATAAAGTTCGAAATTTTAACTTCCGGTTTGATTCGTAGCCGAATGTGCGTCATCTTGCCAATTTTATGCCGATCGGCCAAACCGTTCCGAAGACATGACCATTTTTCGATTTTTTAAGATAGCGGCCGTCCGTCATCTTGGATTTTTAAAGTTCGAAATTTTACCTGCCGGTCCGGTTCGGAGGGCCAATATGCGCCACTGTGCCAAATTTCGTGCCAACTGGTCACGCCTTTGCGGAAATATGGCCGATTTTCGATTTTTCAAGATGGCGGCTGAACGCCATCTTGGATTTCTTATACGCCAGTTTGCATCACCCACGAAGAGTATTTGGTGGTCTTTGTCACTGTCAAAATTTGGTTGGAATCGGTGCAGTAGTTTCGATAATAAGTTTTAAAATGTTGCGCGTTAAGGTTGACAAGAAACTCAGCTACCGCACAGGGACCGCATGACGCAATACGTTGAAAAATTCGTGCTATGTTTCACGAGCTGTAGGAGTTGGAAATGTTTCAAACAGCAAAAGTGACCTTTAAGGTCATTAAGGGCATTGGCGATGGTGCCATTCGATAGGCCACATACGCTTTCCTATTCGACTTCCATTGCAACCATTGCACCGCTTCGGAGATATCATCATTATTTCCCAAAATTTAGAGAAATCACGTGACTCTGAACAGACCCCTTTGGGGAGAGTAATATAGTAATATATCTGCCTGCACATGTACTCCGCTGTATCAATCAGCACACGAAATTGAAGTGCCTAGCTTCACCAATTACGAAGATATGAGTGGAAGAAAATGTTAAAAAGGGACACGTGACTCTGACCACGCCCCTTTCAAGGGTGCTTTGTCACCGTAGGCTAGGGTTTGATACAGTCTACTTGCATATAGAATTTGTCGATACTATTGGATATCATTGGAGTGTCAAAATTTACAGTGGGTCACGACCCTGAGCACATCCCTTTTAAGCGTGATTTGTCGTTCTTATGTTGGGACTTGACATAGACTACACACATGCAAAATTTGACTGATATAGCTTCAGCCGTTCTGGAGATATGGTTGGTGCACTCCAAAACTTAGTCAAAGTCATGGCACCTGACCAACTCATTTGAGGGATGATTTGCCATCCGTGGGCTAGCACTTGCTACGATCAACCTATCTATCAAATTTGAAGTCTCTATCTCTACCCACTATGAATATATAAAAGGTGACACAAAATATCGATAAACGGGATGGTTGGTTTGGGGGTAGTTAGGGGTCATTCAAGGTCACTGGAAATAGCGCCATTCGATAGAGCGCATACCAGTTCCTATTAGCCTCCCACAATGTGTCCTATCTTGCACCGTTTCTGAGATATAGCGAGATGTTGGTCGAAAATCACCAATACGAATCTATTTGGCGCCGCGTAGGGGGGGGGGGTGACGCCGTCGAAATATCGGCGAGATTTTTGGTGTCAGAAAACTAGAGTTCCTAGAGTATGACGTTGTTTGCGTGATCCCATGTTTAGACGTTTGGTACAGTGCCAGATTGTGACGGAAAGACAGACGGACTGACATATGACGACAGCATATACCGCACTAGCATAGCGTCGCGCGGTTTCTTAACCGCGCGACGCTATGCTAGTGCGGTATATGCTGTCGTCATATGTCAGTCCGTCAGTGTGTCACGCCCCAAAAAATGTTTTTAGAGTTTAACCTTAAAATGGAGAGTGGTTTCAACGCGACCCCAAAAGGCACACCCTTGCGCGAAAACAGGTCATATGACGTATAGATATACTGGTGGGTCTAAACTGTACAGTTGAAGAGGGCCAAATTGGGCCGAGACGCCGAAGGCGCCGAGAATCGACATACACATAGCAATATGGCAACCAGGGGTCTTGGCATCTTGGGAGTTGCTCTCTGCTCCCCACCCCGAAAATCCGCCAATGTATAGATCGTTGAAATCCGTCCACAAATGCGGGCGTGGCGCGTACCCAAGAATAAAGTACAAAGAATAAAGGTCGACTAAGAAACCAAAACAGGTGACATGTCAAGTGTTCACCCAGTTCGCCCAGACCACCCACGTTGTTGCAGCGCCACGTGCATTTGCATGTGCGGTCATACTCACGACTTAATTATATATTCCACGTTTCATCGAAATCCGTTCAGAGGTTTCGGAGCCCCAGGGAGGTCGAACTTTCCCAGTACGTTTACAGCTGCTGCTCCTAATACGGTACAAGCCGTGATTATCGACCTCAGCTTCATCTCGAAAGGCGTTGAACACGCATGTGTCATCCAGATAAACGAGTACGTTATCGCCAACGATCTGCCGGGTAGCCAATTCGCCTAGCGAAAGGAGCATTCGATCAAAACAGCTATGCATGTCTATCTTTATTTTTATTTGTTCCATAGCAAACAATACAGCACAACAATTGACAAGAACAATGGAGCAGGACGAACAAGGCTAACAGCTCTTACAGCCGCCAATAAAAAGAAAATAAAATGAAAGTGGTTACCATTTGTAAAAGCTAATACTCGCAGATACAACAGTGACAATTTACACTACAGCGTTGCATAAGGGTACAATTTCATATAAACAAAAATAAAATGTAAAATGAACGAATACACAAATGAATATACACAAATACACACGGAAAGAAAATGAACATAGTACTAAATAGATTTCAAGAACTTAGTAAAATCAACAGATTTGATATCACGCTTGAAATGCGAGATTGAACTAAAATCAACGGCAGCAGGTCTGAGTACTTCGAGCTGCTCTTCGAATATTCTCGGGTTTCCGACGTTATTGTTCCCGCCCAATCAGTCCGAACTCGGCAACATCCTCCGTCTCCGAGTGTGTCGCGAGTGTGTCGGCTGGGGCGTTACTTTCGCCGCTCACCGAGTAACGACAATCGTCAGGCGTGGATGACAGCTGTGCGCCGAAGAACTATATCGACTTGTTCTTTGTTTCAGATTAGCAGTCAAGCAAGTAACTGTTTATCCTGTACGCTTTCTAATTCATGCCTGTCGTATCGAAACTGAAGACCATCTCAAGGTCACAGACAGTGAAGGTCACAGGCAGTCACGTATACTGTAAAAGTGGTAATATCCAGATACGTTTAACATCGCCGGTAATATATCGGAACAAGACATGCGTGGCAGAGCCCAGCGTGTAGCCTGCGCGGCATAGCAGTGACACCCCTAGCGAATAACTGAAACAAAACTGAGTATTGATCGCTCCATAAAACTAAGTACTGATTTCCGCAAGGTCTGTAGCAGTGGCGCGGCGAAGCAAACGTAACCAAACTGTAGATCGACGAGGGTGTACGCTACACTTGCCCTCAAACTCAGAAGTTACTGGGCCGACGTTCACTATATTTTTATACGATGTAGCATGTAGCCAGATCATCCATATCAAACCATTTGAAATCGGAATTGCGATATTCCAATCCGTTTCAGAATGCCAAGGCGACGAATAAAAATGAGTCCGTTGATTTCGCCTCTTTTGGCCCTAAAATTGGTTGCCATGGTAACGTCCCTTGAACGACCGGAAAGACGGGTCAGGTCGGTAATCTACTATCAAATATCTACCACAGGTGAAAATTTTGCGAAAATCGGTCCTGTGGATCCTGAGATAATGTGTCTGAAAGTTTGTTTTAAAGAAAGAAACGAGCGGTTGTACACTTTTATCATTGTTGCTTTTATCATTGTATTGATCTATTCAGCTGCAAAGCTGCCAGTCTGTTCGCAATACTTACTTACTTACTTACTTATCTTTGCCATTCTTAAACTCCGGAGATACTGGACCTGGACCAAGGCGACGAATGAAAATGAATCAGCCGATTTCGCCCATTTTGACCATAAAATTGGTTGCCATGGCAACGTCTCTTATACGACCGGAAAAAGGGGGTCAGATCAGTAATCTGCAATCAAATATATATCATACGGTGAAAACATGATTAAAATCGGTCTGGTGCATCCTGAGACAATTTGTCTAAAAGGTTTATTTTTATAACAGAACGGGGTGTACATCTTTGGCAATATTAAACTCCGTAGTTACTGGACCAACGTTCACCAAATTTGTACACAGTATAGCCAGATCATAACAGATGAACGTTTTAAAATCAGAATACCGATACTGCAATCTGTTTCGGAATGCCAGAGCTATGAAATAAGGTGAATAGTCCGAATTTGGCAATTTGCACCCTAAAATTGATTGCCATGGCAACGTCCTAAATTTAAGCCATTGGAAAAAGAAGCTCAAATCGGTAATCTACGACATGCCATAATTGTGGTGAAAATTTGGTGAAAATTAGTTCAGTAGATCCTGAGTTCTCTTTGCTGAAAGGTTTTTTAAAGAAAGAAATTAACGCAAGCAGAACATATAGCCCGTGGGGCATGCATGCAGCGCGGGCTAAAATAGTGCAGAACACAGATGTTGTTACTACAGACCAATAATATGAAGTGATAGGCCTATGCGGCCTATCGAATCGCTCCATTTCCTATGACCTTCAGTGACTGGATGCCATTTCAAATGCGATTTTTTTACCGCGTGACACTACGTGTACGGACTATTAACCGGAGGACATTTCACCGGAGGACTAATCACCGGGGACTATTCACCGGACGACTATTAACCGGACGGACTGTTCACCGGCCGGACTTTTCACCGGATGAAATTTCACCGGAGGACCATTCACCGGTAATTAGCGAATTACTTGTCTGTCCGTTCGCGCTCTGACAAGGGCACGAGTAAGCACCTCGCCAGGGCAATCCAGGGTGATCTAACAGTCCGACGAAGGACGCAGACGAAGAGGACGCTCAGCGACTTACGGACCAGCGCTGTTCCCAGTTGAAACTTGGAATCAACATATCAGCGGTATATTACTTATGCTGGTGTCTATGGTAGTTCTCGAGAAACTGCCTAGATAAAAAAGGTGTGACGTATTTTTAAAGTAACCCCGACATGACTATTTGCAACTGTTTTGATGTCTATGTGTTCATTCTGTGGAAGACACACACTGATACTAATATTTGATCCATTCTGCCTTCCCTTGTTTCTCAAGGGGTCGCCAAAATTCAGCCCTAATCGCTATACTTAAGACTATAGTGCTGGTAATCTCTTTTAATTTTTGGCTACGATGCTACCGCATCTCGTCTAATCTGTCACATGATTAACACTATTTATTGAACTTTGTTCTGCATGCTGCATTGAAACTGATATTTTTCTATTTTTTAGCTGTCATATGTTTAGCTAATGAAACGTGTCTTTGATTGTTCACGTGTGATTATCATATGCTGTCGTTACTTCGGTCTTGTCGGCATTATTAACATCACGCGGTGAATAGTCCTCCGGTGAATAGTCCCCGGTGAACAGTCCTCCGGTGAAATGTCCTCCGGTGAATAGTCCACAAACCTACAGTAGCGCGATATATGCCGTCGTCGTGTGTCTGTCCATCTGTTCGTCACACGCCGGTATTGCACCAAAACGGCTAAGCATAAGATCACGCAAACAACGCCGTACGACAGCCCAGGGACTCTAGTTTACTGATTCAAAAATCTTGGCGAAATTGCACGGGGTCATCCCGAAAGGGGCGCCAAATACGGGTGGGATAGGTTCAGATCGGCGATTTTCGACTAATATCTCGCAATATCTCACAAGTAGTTCAGCTGTCGCTGACAAACCCGCGTGACGCGCTGCATCACGACAAATGGCAAAATTTTAAAACAGTCACGTCACCATAACCACGCCCCTTTTGTTAGTGATATGTCGTCCTGTTGCTAGAATTGATATAGCCTACCTGTGTACAAAATTTGACGACTTTAGGTTCAGCCGTTCCAGTACTGAATATATATGACTGGAGACCAAAAATTTTTAATGGGTCACATGATCTGACCACGCCCCTATCAGGGACGGTTTGTCGTCCGTAGGCTGTGACTTGCAAGTTTCACATGTACATCAAATTTGTAGTCTTTGCGATCACCAATTACGAAGATGCACAGTCAATGCAAAATGTAGAAAATGAGGTAGTTTAAGGTGGTTAGGGGTCGCCGAAGGTCATCGGCAATATAACCATCGACACAGCGCATACGACTTCCTACTCAAATTTAATAGAAACTATGAGGCTATCTTGTACCATTTTAGAGATATTACTGCTTATTTTCCAAAAGTTAAAGAGCTCACGTGACAGTGACCACGCCCCTTTCAGGGACAATTTGTCGTCTGTAGGCTGGGACTTGCAATGATCAACCCATATACCAGATTTGAAGTGTCAACGATTACCTGCAACGAAGAAATGAAAGGCAACGCCAAATGCAAAAATTCTCATTTTTGAGCCATTCTTTGGGGGACTTAGGGGTAACGTACAGGGTTCATCTATGGCTTGATGCAAAGCGCATTGTCGACTTTCACTTAGCGATAACTGAACTTTTTGCTAGCTCTCACGGCTGCGGCACTATTAAACGTAATCTTTTACAATCGGCGTTTGCTGAAGGGGTGGGTCATTTTGAGCACAAATTTTAGGCAGATGTGGACGTCGCCCGCAATCCATCTATGGACCGTAAGATAGAGGAGTTATGTATCTACAACTTTGCTGCTGGGAGTTTTCACACAAAGCAACTTTGTAGCAGACTTTTTTTCGACAGAAGTTGGATTTTACTGGCAAAAACAGCAAAATCGCGTGTTGTGCCACCCTTTGGGAGACTTAGGGTAACATACACGGTTCATCTATGGCTCGTGAAAAAGCGCGTAGTCGACTGACTATTAGTGCTAATTGAACTTTTTTTCGCCAGCTCTCCGAGCTATGAGCGGATATTGGTCGAAATGATGGTGTTCGAAAGGGGCTGGCTCAATTTGAGCGCAAAATTTCAGGGGGAAGGGCGGTCGTCCACCAACGACTCTTGGCATCAGAAAACTAAAGTCCATGGGCTATCACGTGGCTTGTGTGATCCTATCCTACGTTTAGCCGTTTTGATAGAGTATCGGCGTGTGACAGTCAGACAGACAGACGCACGACGATGCCTAATACCCGTGCATCGCTAGCGCCGCGCCGGTAGCCTAAAAACGGTGCAAGATGTGGACATAGTAACAATGGAACGCTGATGGGAACTCGTATGCGCTCTATCAAATGGCGTTATTTCTAGTGACCGTGAGTGACCCCTAACTACCTCAAACCACCTCATGTTCGACATTTTGTATCGCCTGCCATATGCACATAGTGGGTGGAGATAGAGACGACAAATTTGGTAGATAGGCCTATCGTAGCAAGTGGCAGCCCACGGATTGAAAAACATACCTGAAAGGGGCGTGGTCAGGTCACGTGAACCGTTTAAATTTTGGTGGTACCAATCATATCTCTGGAACGACTTAATCTACAGTCGTCAAGGTTTGCACACAGGTAGGCTATGTCAAGTCCTAGCATAACAATGACAAATCACCCTTAAGGGGACGTGGTCAGGGTCACGTGACCCACTTTAAATTTTGAGACCACCATTGATGTCTTTGGAACGGCTAAAGCTAGAATCGTCAAATTTTGCAAACAGGTAGACAGCATCAAATTCTAGCTTTTGGATGACAAACCATTCCTAAAAGGGCGTGGTCAGGGTCACATCACCCATTTTCAATTTCGACGCCCGCAATCATATCTTGGAAAGGTTAAAGCGAGAGTCGCCAAATGTTGTATGCCGGTGGAGTATACCAAATGCTAGTCTTCGTATGTTATGATAGACTACCTCCTGATTGGCATCGTCAGTGTCATGTAACCTTTTTTAAATTTTGCCGTAATCATATCTTTGAAATTGGTAAAGCTGTTCTGTTCTGTTTTTTAGCCGTCCTCGATCCGAAGGTTGGCCACACCATGGACGTACTTTCTCCATTTATCTCTGTCCTCTGTCATTATTCGGCCGAAGCTATGCTTCCGCTGAATATTGGATTCACTTTGCGGCGCGATTTGGCGGTGTTCTCGCGTTCGGCTATAACTCCGCCGAAAGTGAAGCGATTTGGATGAAATCTGGAGCACTCTGAGTACAGGTTTTAGGCGCTAACCGCGCAGTAGCGACAGCTGGAGAGCCAGGCGAAATTTTTTGTCAGGTAAGCAACGCACAATTTCAACGATTTCCGGCCAAATTTCACGAAATTTGCACACAACACGCTGATCGGTGTCGCGATAAAAACTTTCGGAACAGAACTTTGAAAATTTTATCGGCAGGGGTCGTTTTTCCAAAAAACGCTAAACTTTCTCAAACATTTTAACGTCTTGCGACTTCAGGCGTCCAAAACCATAACTCTGCACTGATTAGCGCCGCGGATGAAATGCAATATGTATTACGACGTACGGAGAAAGCCGCAGGCTATAGGCCTAATGTGCAGTGTCTTGGACAGGTCTGTAAAACTGTGTGGTTCATATTGAGCTAAAGTAAACGGCTGCAGTATTAAACATTGCGACTGTCAATAGATACAGACAACAATGTCGTAACATACAACATAAACATAAACAAACCAGCGCGTCCTCGATGGCCGGGCGGGCCACGTGGACCGTATCCTCCAGGCAATCCACGCTGTCCAGGGCTTCCTGTAGGTCCTGTATCTCCTCTGCTTCCTGTCGATCCTTGTCCACCAGTCTCGCCAGTGTGTCCTGTCGCACCGGGTTCACCTGGCGGACCTACTCGCAGCAACCACCAGTAAAAACAAACTACACTTGATTTTGTTACCGGCAGCACTATTGGTATTACATTTACTCGGAGATCAATTTTCGTTTTTTTCGCCACGTAGAGGCGACACGTTGTAGGCCTATCAATCACGATGAAATATGCCACGTAAAAATAACGCCCGCTCATCCACGCTATCAGCTTTCTCAATGGCTAACAACGTTATAAGCGATTAACTTCGTTTGGTGCATTTTCCCATATTCTGGGGAAACCTAATGGCAAAACCATTGATCTGAGAAGTTAGTAAAGTGCAAAAAATGGTATAAACCTCCTCTATCACCGTAGGGAGTTTGTTGTGCATCGGACGGATAGAGAACACAGAGAAGGCAAGAAAGGCTGATGTTTCACCGGCAAGAATGCCCGTATAACCGTCGGTATTGCATTTACTCACCAGAGATCAATTTTCGGTTTATCGCCCCGCTGACACAGGGATGATACGTAGCACGCGTTACAAATTAACAGTCATAATCCGAAGGAAAACAGTCGCAGCTAGTAAACAACCAACTAACCTGGCGGGCCAATGCAGTTTATTGGTTTTTCTGTTGTCGATGAAGACGCAGAGTTGAACGACGCCCACACTCCGGTCGCTCCAGTCGCTCCTCGCTGTCCAGTTGCTCCAGGAGGACCGTAACGACCTGTTACCAAATGGACAAGGTTCATGTAGTTATTCATATATAGACTGTGGTTCATAATAGATGTTATCTTCAATGAAAAATTGCGAATTTCTTTTTGTTTGATTGTGCTTATTTACTTACCGATTACAAAAAATGTTTTAGTTGTTAATTTTATTTTTACTCGGGTGCGACATTGTATGATATCCTAATTCCGTCTATTCTTTCCTTTCTCGGTCTGTCATAACCGTAAGCATTGTCACAAAGGCTGAACATCAAACGTCGTTGTGGTCGTGGTCGTCATCATCATCTCAGTGATTTTTACGTCCTCCTGAGGGTGGGAGAACTCCCACTCTGAGCTATGGCAACTCTCACCCTGAGAAAGAAAGAAGAACCCCACCCATAGTCAGGTTGAATTACACGACTGCAATGTCTGAGTTTGCGCGAGTTCTTCGATTGAAATTCGATCAGGCATGTTATGCGCTACGCTGACAAATGGAAAGTAGTCTACAAATGCTGCAGCTCTTAATAATTGCTTCACTAGTACGCCTACAGCACTAGACCAGTCCAACACTAAATCATAGCGACATGATAAACGAGGAATCATAGCAAGAAATTACACCAAAGGTGTTTATAGATAAGGCGAGCAAAATCCTCGGCCTGCGCTCGTAAATTCTATACGTCCATGTCTGTACAGCTAACAGTGGAAATTGCACGAAGTGCGCTGGTAGCAAAACGCAAGTTAGTAACTAGTATTGCTCATACAGTGATCAGCTTCGGCCAAAGTTCGAAAACCAAAGCAAGAGGGTGAATTGAAGGGAGTGGCAGTACCATGTGCACGACCACCATGAACATCTCGAACTCCACCTGAACAACAAGCCTGAATGCTGGAAAAATCACTACCGTGCCAATGCTTACTGACATTCATTCTTTTCGGTTTGCTTACAGCGGTTTGTCTGTTTGTCTCAAATAAACTGAACTGTACTCAGTTAAGCAGTGTAAAGGACTTCTTTTTTCAAAAAGTGGCGGCTGTCGACATCTTGAATTTTTAAAATGGCACATTGCAACATTTAATAAGGTTGAGAATGCCCATGTTGATTCGCGTGCAAAATTCCTATTTGATATCTTATACCGTTCAGAAGATGTGGCTTTTTAATAGAAATTCACGATGGCGACAGTCGCTATATTGAATTTCACTAGAAATAGTAATTCGGCATGATCTGGAATGACGTGTTGACGTCGTTAATGCGCGTTCAAATTTCATTCAAGTATCTCTATCTATGCAGTTGCCTAGGCTGTTTCACAAAATGGTGGTTGTCGCCATCTTGCATTTTTAAATAGCGCATTTCAAATTCAAGATGACGGCAGCTGCGGTATTGAAATTCAACGGAAATAGTAATGTGCGATTGTGCGTCTCACGTGTTCTCGAATGATGTCATTTATCCGCAAACCAATTGGTTCAAATATCTACAACAGTTCCTGATACATGGACATGAATGCCTGAACCCGTACGTTCAAACAATACACTAATAAAAAGCACTTGGCCCGTGCAACGGCGCAACGCAACGATGGTGTTAGTAACAGTGCTATGCGGTTCGAAAATGGACAGGAACTGTGTAATTTTGTGTATAATTGAGGTGTACCCTTGGGTACAAATGATTGACGGATGAATGAATTTTATTTGCTTGACAGAAAAATAACAAATCAGTCAAGCAGGAACGCCGTGGCACGATAACTGCGTGCACTTACCGGTGTCCTGAGTAACA
>Ga0209780_1004035_pt1 | contig 11204 bp, 1 predicted proteins | sample WorMetexBAHAMAS2_FD_187384 | JGI IMG/M metagenome (GOLD analysis project Ga0209780, IMG submission 187384) | Marine gutless worms symbiont microbial communities from Max Planck institute for Marine Microbiology, Germany - Inanidrilus exumae... | ecosystem: Host-associated > Annelida > Digestive...
GCACTGTTTACAACAGCTTTTGACTCTTAGGACGTAACGTAACCTCCCCAAGCGCCTCTGTACCCACCTAGCGTAGACATCACGGCGCTCTAGAAATATTCATTGTATTGTATTGTATTGTATTGTAGGCCTATTGTATGACTTCGTTGGACTGCGCGCTTAACGTTCATATAGGTGATGTCCTACCTGAGTGATTTGTGTCGTTTTAGAGCTATGACTCTGTCGACCTTACACCTGGTTATAAAATGGCCAGTTTTTACCCGCGCGGCGCTAGCGATGCGCGGGTATTAGCCATCATCGTGTCCGTGTCTGTGTGTCACACGCCGGTATTGTATCAAAACGGCCAATTACGTAGGATCACGCAAAGAACGCCACGTGATAGCCCAGGGACTCTATAGCCTAGTTTTCTTACGCCAAAAGTCGTTGGTGGACTACCCCTTGCCCCTGAAATTTGCGCTCAAAGTGGCCCACCCCCTTTCAAACACCACAATTTTGACAAATATCCGCTCATAGCGCCTCAACAGTGGGAGATGGGGAAAAAGTTCAATTAGCACTGGGAAGTCGACCACGCGCTTTCCAACATAGCCATAGATGAACCGTGCACGTTACCCCCGGGTCCACAAGGGGTGGCACAAAACGCGATATCGCTGTTTGTGCCAGTAAAAATCAACTTCTGTCGAAAAACGTCTGCTACAAAGTTTGTGTGTGAAAACTTCCAGCGGCAAAGTTGTAGCTACAATGCTACATCATTAATCTATGTAACGGTCCATAGACGGATTACGGGCGACGTCCCCATCTACCAAACATTAGCGCTCAAAGTCACCCACCCATATTGGAAGACGCCGATTTCGACAGATTTCGCTTAATAGTGACGCAGCCGTGAGATCTAGCGAGAAAAGTTTAATTATCGCTAATAGGAAGTCGACAACGCGCTTTCCATCGAGCCATAGATGAACCTTGTGCGTTACCGTAAGTCCCCCTAAGGGTGGCTCAAAACGAGAATTTTTAAATTCGGTGTTGCTTTTCATTTCTTTGTTGCAGGTAATCGTATAGACACTTCACATTTGGTATGTGGGTTGTCATGTGAGTGACGTGACCTCTTTAATTTTTGGAAAATAAACGATAACATCTCGAAAACGGTACGAGATAGCCTCAGTTTCTGTTGAATTTGAATAGGAAGTCGTATGCGCCCTATCAAATGGTCATGTTGCCGATTACCTTGGGTGACCCTTAAACACGTTAAACCACCTCAATTTCTACATTTGCGTTGCCTTATGCATCTTCGTAATTGACGATGGCGAAGACTACAAATTTGATGTAAAGGTTGAATGTGTAAGTCACAGCCTACGGACGACAAACTGTCTTTGGCAGGGGCGTGGTCAGGTCATGTGACCCATTACAAAATTTTGGGGGCTCCAATCATCACTGAAACGGCTGAACCCAGTCGTCAAATTTTGTATACGAGTAGGCTATATCAATTCTAACAACAGGACGACATATCACCAACAAAAGGGGCGTGGTTATCATGTTATGGTCACGTGACTGTTTTGAAATTTTGCCCTTTGTCGTAATGTAGCGCATTGCGCGGTTTGTCAGCGACAGCTGAGCTACTTGTTACCATTTATTTTTGATAACCATGTCGTTAAATCAGGTCTTGGCCCTTGGTTTTGAACCAAGACCATGCCTCGAGACAGACCACAACCTTGAGAAACTGAACTCCAGTCCTCTAAAGACCCGGCCAAGACCTTGTTCTCGAGATCACAAGACTTTAACTATGGTCACGTTGCATCATGGATGTTGGTGATCATTTTTTTTTCGCTTTCATATGGTCACCGTAAAGTTAAGAAGGAACCCAGATCCGGCTTACAAGGAATGCCCTCCGCCAACAGCGATGTTAATGATGCGCTAAGCTGAAGCCAGCAAGCTGCTGACGAACAAAACAACCCTGTAGGCTACTGAACCGCTCTAACAGATTATTTCATACACTCAAGTATTCTGTTGTATAATACTGTTTCATGCACGCATTATATTACATGTATAGGGCCTAGCCCATCTGCCTACACAGTGTAAAAATTTAACCATGAACGCAGAAAATTGTACAAAGGATTAGGCCTAATTAACGTGACGCAGTTAACTAAACTAGCACCACTCGTAAACGTAACAAGAAGCTCAGCTATCGCCGAGAGACCCGCGCGACGATCTCTATCAGTTGAAATGTTGTTCTACTATTGTACGAATAACGAAAACAGATCGCCTCCTGAGCACTTTCAGCAACTGCCACCGCAACCTGCATAGTTTTATACACGCATCGTTCAACTATCGCACGTACAACGAGCATGGGGTGTACAACCAACCGTGTTGATTGTCACAGTGTCCAAGTGAAGCATAACTTCACGCGGGCAAAAATCACATCTGATCGACGTTGAAAAAGTCCTTCGTTTTCGAAAAGAGTTGAAATCATAAACCACGTGCGCTTTCCAATTCATGTGTAAACATATCGTAGAAAAAACGTAGGTTAGATATAATACTGTTGTATTTCCCGAGTTATGTGAGACAGAAAGGCTGCAAACAGTAAAAGTGACTTTCAAGGTCACTATAGGTCACCTATAAATAAATAATGGTGCCATTCGATAGGACACATACGACTTCTACTGCAATTTGCAACTATGTCTCTCTCTTGTACCGTTTCCGAGATATTATAACTTTTCCCAAAATTTAAAGAGGTCACTTACGTGACCCTGAACACATCCCTTTCGGAGCTAATCTATCACGCATGCACTAGTACTCCTCTGTATCAAACAGCACACGAAATTTGAAGTGCATAGGTTCACCAATTAACAAGATATGATTGGGGCAAAATAAAAAAACAGGTCACGTAACCTGACCACGCCCATTAGTCTGTCATGATCTGAAGTACAAAATTTGACGACTCTCGCTTCAGCCGTTCTTATGATGTGACCGCGGGCGTCGAAACTGATAGTGTCATGTCATGTCTGATCACGCCCACTTCAGATGTGGTTTGTCATCCGAAAGCTATAGGACTCCGACTTGCTATAGGCCTAGTCTATACCTGTATGCAAAATTTGACAACTCTAGCTTCAGCCGTTCCAGAGATATCACTGGAACCGCAAAATTTAAAATGGGTCACGCGGCCCTTACCATGCCACTTTAATGGTGATTTGTCATCCATATGCTAGGACGATATAGCATACGCATACAAAATTTGACGACTGTAGTTGCAGCCATTCCAGAGATATGGTTGGTGCCCACCAAAATGTAAATGGTTCACGTGACTTGACCACGCCCATTCGAGGAACGGTTTGTCGTCCTGGGCTAGCACTTTCTACTTTCAACCATATGTCAAATTTGAAGCCTCTATCACCACCCACTACGAAGATATGAAAGGCGATAGAAAATGTGGAAAATGGCGTGGTTTGAGGTAGTTAGGGGTTATGCACGGTCAATGAAAATAGAGCGCATACGACTTCCTATTAGCGTTCCATTGTAAATATGTCCCTACATTGCACTGTTTCTGACATATAGTGCGATATTGGTCGAAAACTGCTGCTTCTAACCTACCATATCTGTATTTGGCGACTTGCTGTGAAATTTCGCAGTGATTTTTGGCATCAGTAAACTATAGAGTCCCTGGGCTATTGTACGGTGTTGTTTGCACGATGCTAGGATTAGCCATCTTAGTAAAACACCGACGTGGGACAGAAAGACAGACGGACACATGATGAAGGCATGTACCGCGCTAGCATAGCGCGAATAAAAATCAGTTTAGCATCAATGATCAATTTATGTATGTCAGCCTACTGAACACAACGATACTATGCACCATCAGCAGTCAATATAATACAAAAGACTTGCTTGACATTATGCTGTTTACACAGAGTGCAACGTCTTGTGTGTGTCAATTGCTGTTTTACTAACAACTTACTCAAACACGTCGCGCGTGAGCGACTAGCGTGTCATGTGGACTAGGTAAGATATGACTCAACAATGCATGCAGCCATCAGTAACTATGACTGGCAGATGTCAGTAAAATCGGCTCATACTGCAACAGTTTTTCGTCACAGTAAACGACTTAACACAAAAAAACACAGCGGAACGGCAATGAGATCAGTAGCATCTAATAATAATAATAATAATAATAATAATAATAATAATAATATACACATTTCTATACCACCATAAGGTCGTAACTTCAGAGGCTGTCAGATCTGATTGCCGTTCCGCTGTGTTGTTAGTCGCATCACGTGTCACAACTGAGACGAAACAACATGATGTAGTAGGCCTACAGACCGTTCAGCGACAGAATTAAACCAAACCAAAACAATTACACCTGACAGGGGACTGGCGGTCGACTCCTACTTACTGCCAACTTCAAAGTCACGTGACACAAAAACTAAGACAAAAATAGAAAATTCGGCCCCGATACGCTTTAAGTATTGTGCCCTAATTTAAGAATCAGTGGTCATTTGCCAGCCCCCATTATAAATGGGGGAGGAGATAGCCTTGAAAATGGCCGAATTTCCGACTTTCAAGGGCTCGTGACCTTGACCTTGGATTAGGTCATATTGCATACCATCATGCATCACTCGTTGACCTTTATACCTACACACCGAATTTCATTTAAATCGCAGTAACTTGTTGTGGACGGATATTTGAGACCCACTTGACCTGACAATCTACCGTTGCACGTTATTGCGGACACTGCGTCGTACGATGATACATCAAATCAATGAAGAAGGCCAATTCTAGACTATCTTTGGCTCAAAAACCCTTGAACCAACTGGATTTAAATTTGGCACGACTAATTACGATAACACTGATGGCTGCGTCACAGTGCATGGCATGCCAGATGAGTAACAAACATACGGGGCGGAACCGGAGGGAGCAAAGAAGGGCACGTGACCCCCGTTTCTGAACATGGAGGGGCACTCAATGTAATGTGCCCCCCATTTTTCACTGTCAACAAATACTTCGTCTGCTGCCGGCTGTCGCCGCTTTTACAACGGTAATCAGTCCGTGTAGGTTTGGCATCAGAAACTAGTGTCTATGCGCCATTGTACGGCGTTGTTTGCGTGATACCGGGTTTGACAGAACATGACTTGTGACAGACAGACAGACAGACACCGTGCCACAGCACATACCGCGTTCAAGTGATCTATACACGCAAAGAACTACAGCGTTTTACTGTGTCCTTGGAAAAATAAACTATGCTGTTGTAAATGTACGCCATATTGCCATTATGCTGTTTTAATCTGAAAATTTTTAACACCAACTACTTCAATACCAGTAGACAACGCTTAACACTCCCTTACACTGACGTTGACTAATTTTACTCCAACATTTAACCTATTCTTTCTCAGCCAATGGCCACCGTTAAGCTGAGCTTCACTAAAATTCTTCTACAAGTATTACACGCAGACTGCCAAACATACACTAAAACTAGAATATTGGCAATTAACGTGTCAATACCCAATTTGATGGTCGCCTGTGTGCATTTTCGACTTTGGCAACTCCACTTTCAAGGATTTAGGCCTGCACATAGCAACCAACGTTTTGCTCTGCTGCTAGTATCGTGTAATACAGGTCTGGTTTAGTCTTCGACAAGATGCAGTCTCAGCTGTGACATTAACGTCATTCTGCAGCGTTTTGTGAAATATGTAGGCCCTAATATTGTCTGAGTTGATGACGTCCCATAAATATTATTCTGAATATTGCGTCTTCAGCAGGTTCCTAAACTCAGCTGTATCTACCACGGAACACAGATCCTCAGGCAGTGCGCTCCAGGAACCCACAAGCGTGCTACTGAATGATGCTATTTCGCAGGTTCCTAAACTCAGCTGTATCTACCACGGAACACAGATCCTCAGGCAGTGCGCTCCAGGAACCCACAAGCGTGCTACTGAATGATGCTATTTCCAGTGACCTTGAGTGACTATAATTACCCCAAACCATCCTTTTTTTCTACATTTTGTGAATTTTATTGTCTTTCATATCGTCATAACGGTGGAGATGGAGATTTCCAATTTCGTAGGCACACTGCTGAGACCGGTGTACCGTTGACCTAGCATATATCTGCTATTGAAGCGCCATCTAGCGACCAGCCGATCTTGGTGTTAATGCTGCTGATGCTGTTCGACGACACGTCAAAAATTGCAAAATTAATAATTTAAGGCGTCTATCTCCGTTATTGTTTATCTGACCCTTCCAAATTTCCTGAACATATAATAGGCTAATAATCAATGACAAACACTATTATATTCGATTTGCTATTTTCCTTCCCCATTATGAGTGACAGCACTTAATATATTGCGATTAAATGCGAAATTTGGGATTTTGCCCCTCAGTTTTTGTTACGAGACTTTCAGGAAATTGGGATAGCAGCGCTTCCTCTGACTGATGCTAAAGACATGTCATGTGGAAAAGTTTTGAGAAAGTCGGCTGACGGACGTTGGAGAAAGTGAGTTGGGAGAAGAAATAATTAAAAACATGCAGCACAGATTAGAATGGTCTAAAGCGACCATAACAAGGTGTGGTCAGCCATCATGCACAACACACGCAACTAACCCTAGTAACTAGCAGATGACTTGATCCGGTCAGCAGCTACTGTCCTGTTCCACAGGTTCACCACCCATCTGCTCTACGTCACCAGCCAATTCCACACACCCAGCACTGTTCTCTGCAGCTGTATGTGATGAAGACTGTCTTACGAGTATCGTTCCTTGATCAACCACTGGCAATCTAACTTCACACTGAGTTCCTCTGCCGTCATTGAGGTCCATCTGCCGATGTACATCACTCGCAACTGCCAGCACTCCACCCACATCATCAGCTGCACTCGTCTTCACCGCTGTCATCGACACGTCAGCAATGCATGTGACATTGTACTCTGCGCTCGACACAGACAAATCCGAGTCACTGGCTGTAACAAAATGTGACGCTACATCAGCATGTGTTCCAATCAGGGACTCGTTGGCATGAGCTGGCTGTGCTTCAAAATCAAACGCAATGTCTGCGTCAAATATCATCGACTCGGCCTTCATACATTCGGCCTCAATGACTCCACTGACGCAACTGCCCACATCAAGCAGTTCCACCAGCTTCAGCACATGCTGTTGCTGTGTTTTATACTGCTCTCTCAGACGACTCATCTGTACTATGCCGTACTCGCGGATCCGAGCCGCCTGCGCCGCATAGTTTTCACGCATCTTGTCGACGTGGTGTGAGCGGTAGTTCTTGAATCGGCCACATCGGGCCGTGTATCGTTCTCTCAGTCGATCTGCCTGCTGAGCACAGTTGTCTTTGATGCGCGCCGTCTGCGCTGCGTAGTGCTCTCGCATTCTGTCGAGGTGTGTCAGAATGCTCGCCACGGTCGCCTGTTTGTATGTACGCAGTCGGTCGACGCGAGCATCACGGAATGCAGACAGCTGCTCAATCTTTGCAGACTTGAACGCCGACAGTTGACCCATCTTGGCACTCCGATAGGCACTGAAACGATCAAACTGAGCACATTTGTAATCTTGTATTGATTCAAGGACGGCGCGGATGCTTTTCCGCTTACGTCTTTCCTTGGTGCTGCACAAATACGCGAGATATCTCACTATGCCGATGACAACAGCTATGAGAAAGAACCCAGCTGCACTCAGCAGCCCTATGATAATACTGTGAAGAGTTGTGACAGAAATGGACCCACTGCTAAGCCGCACAGATACAACCATCGTCTCACTGCCAAATTGATTGCTCACAATGCAATAGTACAGCCCGGCAGTGGCACGGTTCACAGATGCAACATACAGGCTACCAGTGCGCAACACCAGTATGTTACTCTCTGACTCAACATGTCCTACTGGGACAATGTTTCCATTGCGCTTCCATAACCATGTGATGTTGACAGGCGGATCACCGGTAGCATTGCAGTGAACTAGCAACTCAGTTCCAATACGTACCCAGACGGTCTGCTGACCTGTTCCTAGTCTTGCAGCATGACACTCATCCATCATGGTCAAAGACACGTTGACCAAATACTGACCTCTAACTGACACTGGAGACAGACAAACTGCGTCATCACTGACGGACACTGCACGCTCAGACAGCTGCAGCAGCAGCTCCGCCGCGTCACAGCCGCACTGCCACGGATTATTGGCGAGTTTAATGACTGACAAAGACTCTGGCAACAACGAGTCCAACCACGTCAAACTGCAACCACTCAAGTCCAGCTCAACTAACTTGTCAAGATACTGGAACGAACGTTGCTGCAGTGAAATCAAACGGCTATTCCGGTCAAGTCTTAATCTTCTGAGATGAGTGAGACCCCTGAACAGCCCTGCATCAAGCTGCTCTATTAATAAGTTGCTCAGATGTAACGTATGCAGTGACGCGCAATGTCTGAATGTGCCAGGTGCCACAATGCTGACCGGGTTTTCGCTGACAATAAACACTGTCAAGTTTGGCAGCAGTTCACACCAGCTCGACTCCACATGCTGTAGATGATTACTGCTGACATCCAGGTGCTGCAAGTTATATGAGTAGCAGTCACTGCACAGCGACAGTCTCTGCAACCCGTTTGACGACACGTCTAGATGGCGAACACGACTCGATGACAGCACTGCTGCGTCATCCAGCAGCAACGTCTCAATCAAATTGTGTGACAAGTTCAGCATTCTAGCATTCTGCAGAGATGACAGACAGCTGCTATTGAAATACGACAACGAATTGAAGCTCAGATCCACTGCTGTCACTGGCAGCACAATCTCACCACCAGTTTCCAACGTTATTATTCTGTTGAAGCTGATATGCAGCTCTTGTAGGCACGTCCCGCTGATAAATCTCACTGAAGACAACAAATTGTGATCTAGATACAGGCTGTGTAATGAAGTGCAGTTCACAAAAGCATCATTAGAAATCACTGATAACACGTTGTGCTGTAAATGTATAACCTCTACAGCAGACAACTGACCAGTATCATGTGCAGTAATGTGACTGATGTGGTTGTGGCTTAAGTCTAGTGTCCGCGTGTCAGCTGGCAAACTGGCTGGCATTTCAAGCAGTGACCTGTTCACGCACTGTACTGCAGTAGTCTGTGAATCCACAGAGCACACGCTGTGTGCAGCTGCTGACAGGTCCACAGCTAGCACAATCACAGCTGCTGTAACCAGCAGACACGGCATCCTCATCACCAGCAGCCTAACGTCAGCGTCATTGCTCATCCATGGTCACTCACTCTTCAGTCTCCAGCTTCCAACTGTCATACGCCAAAACATGCAAACAACCAATCAATAATACTCAGCACTACTACTATCAGTCCATTTGAGGTTAGCAGCTGGCAGTGATGGGACGTATTGGGAGACTGTCTTTGTCTCGATGGTCACCGTCTTGTTCTTCAAGACCCAGACAGTTCAATACACATTCTGCCAGGTGACTTAATTCACTAATTGATTTACATATGGCAATTTTTGTCACTCACTTGCCCGCATTTATTTTGGTACCTAAAATTACCAAATTCGGTAAAAATAACGTAAAATAAGGGCCCTTTCGCTGTTCAAGGTCACCGATTTTGGTGCCACTCGAAAGCTCATATACGACTTCCTATTAGTGATTAATACTAACTTACCTCCTATCTTGCACCATTTCGGAGATACAGTGTTCGAAAGGTGAAAAATCGCTATATTTCGCTACCCCTCTTGCATTTAAATCCCCCCCCCCGATGGAGGGTTCCCCCAGGACGATCTCCGTAAAATTTTCCATGGATGTCAATGGATGGCCAAGGTACCAAACAGCGAAGAAAAATTGCTGAAAATTTCAACCCGCTGAGTAGGGCGACAGACAGACGGCCGATAGCACATAGCGAACGTGAACCTGAGTTCACATCCGACAAAAATGATAAACTGCAACTGTCGTTTTGTTAATGAGTTTTACTTTTTTAATATTGGCCAGCCAATTGAAATTCGCAACAATAATGCCACTTTCTCAAAATAAACGTTTTACTGGTGCAGAGTGGTTACAGGTATTCACCATATCCTCGAAAAGAGGCCACAGACCGTGGAATTGTGGAAGCCTGTTCACCTCACAGCATAATGAAGACGTGAATTCCAAGTTTTGATTCTAATATTTTGACGTCATAATGAAAGAAAAATAACTGAATACTTCTTCTGTGAAATATCTGGAAACTGGTTTATTTTCTGCAAAGTATCGAAATTTATGGCGATTCGTTGTGTCATTTTTCCGTTACAACATCAAAGTGGAATAATCAATAAATTATATTACCAAATATTAGCCGCGTACGGGACTGACGGTCAACTCTTCGTGACTGATGTTTGTGCCAACTTCAGTATAACGTGACACAAAAACTAGAAAGCTGTATTGTGTTGAATGAACACAATACAGTATTCGCCCGAAGCCCTCCGCTATATGCAACATGTGTTTCCCTGCACCAGTCGTCGACGCAAACGGCATCTCGATCACTTCAGCCGTTTTTGCGTGGAGACATGATCGACGTTTTTAAATTAGTTCACAGTTATTATGATCCACAGGCTGCAGTAAAGATGAACTTTAATACCAGTAGTACTACTCGAGGAGATATGTATAAATTGTAGAAATTTGCATTTCATTATAACTTAAAAAAATTTGCATTTTGCACCAGAATTGTTAATATGTGGAATAGTCTACCAAATGAGGTAATGGAGAGTGATACGTAAGTAAGTAAGTAAACTTATAGAGCGCAGTTATCGTCAAGAACCTCTAATGCGCTGAAAGCACTAGTATCGACTATCGAGCAAACAGGTACGTTTTGGGGAAACAGGTACGTTTTAAGCAAACGTCTGAAAGAGTCTGCACTGATGGTCGGGTCTCGGATGAAATCCGGGAGAGAGTTCCAGACTGTGGGGCCGGCAACTGAAAAGGCCCGACGGCTGTAAGTGTTGTGCCGGTAGCGAGGTACAGCAAGCAGTTGACGATTGGCAGAATGCAGATGCTGTCGAGTGTCGACACCGGCGGCCGGAACGCAGTAGTCCGACAGGTACGGCGGTGCGCAGCCATTCAGACACCGGTGAACTGTCACTGCCAGCTTGAAAAACACCCGGTCAGGGACATCGAGCCAGTGAAGTTCGTCATGCAGTATCTGAACCAGGCCGAGGTCAAACTTCCAAGTGCCGGTGACGACACGCGCAGCAGCGTTCAACACACGCTGTAAC
>Ga0209780_1004036_pt1 | contig 11203 bp, 10 predicted proteins | sample WorMetexBAHAMAS2_FD_187384 | JGI IMG/M metagenome (GOLD analysis project Ga0209780, IMG submission 187384) | Marine gutless worms symbiont microbial communities from Max Planck institute for Marine Microbiology, Germany - Inanidrilus exumae... | ecosystem: Host-associated > Annelida > Digestive...
TTGTTGACAACTACAAGTAATAGTTTACATTATTACATGTACGGCGCATAAAAGGCGAGGTAGCTATCGCCAATGGATATATAGCGCCGATAGGCCGATAGCGCCGATGCATTGTTGACCTACACCGGCGACGGCCGGGCAGCCGGGCTTACGTGTAGGCTACAAAATTGCCAAATCTTACAAGTTTTAGGCATCAAAGTACACGTCTGCGTCACGCCACTTATATTAATACCTGAAATATTCTACAACAGCGACATAAAAGCGAGCGATAATAACACGAAAGATTATTAAATCAGCAATTTATGACAGACTGACACACCTCTTTATTTATGTTGTTAGTAAGTGGTTAATGGTTTTTCGTTTAACAAAGAATTAGCTAACATTAAGATATAAAATAAATCATGCACTACATTTTGAATTATCATAGGAATGATGTCAGTGTGTAAGATTCTGCCTATATTAATAAATATCTAGCGTCGTTTATCCCGTTTTAAAAATTTATTTTCCACTCATTTGCTGCAGTCTTATAACCTCAATGAAAACGCACATAGTCGGGAAAACCCAATAAGTCTATAAATAGCAATTGTTTGTGTTTGTTTGTAATAGCGCAAAATTTGACATTAACGTTTTAACATTTTGTTGCACTAATCGTAAAATACTGAATTTCTTACCATTGTTCAATTTTAATTCAGTTACGGACTTGATTAACATCTTTAGTGTAGATAACCTATTTGTATTATGGAGTATGCCAGTGATTGCTTGTGTTCGTAGCAGGTTCAGGCATGTTTGCATTAGTTTGGATCGGCACACGGCAGTCAGTTATTTATTAAACAAGTATTACTTGTTTACCCACCAAAAGACTATACACCTCTTTTCTTATATTGCCGCAGAATTAACCCTTTTTGACAGCTGAGTCTGAATGCACGTCAATGCTATTATTCATACATGTCACTATGAGAGTGTGCCAGAAAATGTGTATAACTATAACCAGTGACTAGTGACCCTGTGCCTTGTTGCTTTCAGTCTGTTTGTGTTCTGCAGAATGCAATGAGTTCTGTTGATATTGGCGGCACACTGCAGGCTGTACAGTACATCCTGTATGAAAGTGATTCTGTTGAAGTGACATATGCTGATGGAACATGCATCCAGGTGTCACCATGTGGCACCACATTTGTCTGCCGGCAGTCACTCTCTGCGAATAGTCAGCATCCTATTAATGGTACCACTCTTGGTCTTATTGCTAGCATACTACTAGTGAATGACCACTTCAGTGGTTCAGGTAAATCTATTAGTCAGGTGTATGTGTGTGTGTGTGTTCTCTCCAGATAATAATTTTTGAACAAAATAACTTTTGGCTTAGATAGTTGGTTCATCTTGACAATATCTAGGTTGTGTTCAAGGTTAAAGTCATGGATGAGAGTTCAAGATCACAGGAGGAAAAAGTGTTACTAAAGTGGTCAATTGAGGGTTTTTCCAGTCTCAGTTTCTTTTTCACCGGTACGTTTTTCAGTCATGATCTTCCATGACAAATTGGTATGTATTGATGTATAGCGAATGGCACATTGGACTGATTCAAAAGGTCTCAGTGCTGGGGTCCAGAGTAGGCTGGACCCCTGCCCGCAAACAACGAACAAAGTAAGAAAGAACGATGTGTAGTGAAACTTAACCCTAAATCCTAAATTGTAATTTTTGTCATGGTTTATATTTTCTAAATCTTCGTATTTAGACAGTATTGAAAGTTGTGATGTAATGATCAGATGCTATTGTTTGTTGCTATTCAGTTGAGGCGAATACTGTGCAACAGAAAACACAGTTTGCAACAAGCATTTTTCGTCCCGGAGTCATCAATGCTCTGGACTTTCGCAACCGTTTTGCAGAGCGTCCTTTTCTTTGCCGTGAGCTCGTAGAACCAGAAAATATACTGGTAAGTTGTTGCTGTCACTCATTGTTTTGGTGGTATAAGAGTGTTTGCCATTTTTACTGGAGTGTACCTTTACACTTCATTATGATGGATTGGGTGCTTTAGCTCTATATTAGTTGTTATGTGCAGGGGTGCAACCATGGCTGAAACTGAAAGGTTGAGGGGGACCAAGGTTTGGGTTCCAACACCTGGGCACTTGGCAACCGGACAATTTTCGGACAATTTAAACGATCACTTAAACGTTTATGTTTGGTTAGTAGGGCAGTGGTGCACTGCGGCTGGCTAGACGTTAAGGGCGTTATTTAGAATTTTTTTTACTTATTTACTTACTTCCAGTTATCTTGCCGTTGACTGTTATAGATGCTGTACGTGTTACATGCAGAGATGTCACGCGGATGTATTTGATGCTTCGTGGTCTGCTTGTATTGAGGATGCTAAATTTCTTGTATGTCAAGATGGGACCGTTCAGCTGTCAAATATCAGTGAAACTGAAAGCCAGAAGGCCAGTGTCTGCCTGTCTCCGACACAACGTACCTTCGCTGTCCAGTTTTTGGCTAAAATTGGACGAAGCTTGATTGCTCAGTCATCCAAAAGTGCTGCAATGTCAAAAGGTGAGGTTTTCGGTGTATTGATATGTTAAACTTATTGTAAGTGATTACTTTGCACGACTCAGAGAGCTGTTGGGGCTGGAAACAGTGAGTCTGATCATTCAGAAAGGTAGACTTAGATGGTTTGGACATTTTGAACATAATGATACTGATTGGATCAAACGCTGGAGGCAGATCTAGTGAGAGAGAGGGGGGGACATATAAAGAAGATGTTAAGCAACATATGAAAAGTAATTGATTTGTTTGGAGAGGAGGAATAGATTTGGAAAAGTTGGAGGAAGAAAACTAAGGCTGTAACCAGGTAATGCAGTTTTACCTGGAAAAATAGCTATTACGTAGGTGTACTTTTGCTCAAGGGAACATGTCTGTTCAACCACCTAAACCAGGTTTACCTATTGTTTAAACCAGCCTGTTTGGTTACCTTTCTTTTGCTAAAGGGAGCAATTGCTTTTCCCCTCAACAATTCAACAATAAAGTAAGGTTGAGATCCATTAAGTGACTACTGTGAATCACATCGGAAAGAGCATCCACAAAAATTCAGCATCATTCCCCACCATTCAGCTCCTAAGGTTAATTTATATAATTGCTGACTTTTGTGGGTCAGGTAGGTTTTTATAGCACTGGAAAATTTTATTGCCAATTGACTAGCAAGACAAATGGCTTCTGAATTAACTAACGAGTTAAGTGTCATAGTTAACGTCATACATAACTTTGCGTGTAGAAATGTTTTCTGTGAGTAATTTTTACATCTCTAGAATTACCATTTAACCAAACAAGTTAAATTACATTTTTCTCCAAAACATCTGTGTTTGTTTCAACTGGACAGATGTAAATTTAGAAGTACGGAGAAGAGAATTTGTGTCGTCACAGCTTTGCAGTTTTTCTGATTCAAACAGTTTTCAACCTGTGGAAGCAAATGGAGGCCAGTTTATGAGAAATTCGACCATTTCTGAATCCTGCAGATCCGATGAGTTAGGTATAAATTCATCGCTCTGTGACGGGCGGCGACTTAGCCCTTCCAAAGTTGTGACGACTTTGACAGCAAACTTGCTGGAATACTCATGGGTCGTTCAGCATCACTCCGTCTCCTCGTATCCCGACTATTGGTCACAGCCTGTGAAGTTGCTTACCGAATTTTGTCAGACGGAAGATTATAAGTCTCGACTTGCAGCTTGTATCTCCGCCTCCGCAACCGAGGATGCACCATCTCATGTTCATGGTGGCTCAGTCGTCGATGTCGTTCAAAGTAAGTTACCGGCTTCGATGGAAATGAAATGTTTGGTGCCTCATCATCACAGATGGAATCCTTGTATGTCATCTGACTTTGGTGACTACTTTCATGACAGAATCAAGATCTTATCAACTGGTGTGGCCGTTTACAGGTGCCACATTCAATTACATCTAATAGTGACTGTTTGCTCGTTCATCATTTAGTTATAGTTTTGGCATTTATATGTTTTGATTAAATGTTAATCAGTTGATTCTGTGCTATTCTGTGTCCGTCTTTGATACCTACTTACAGTGTTTATAGGTGCCATTCACTGCAAACAGTACTGCAACTAGGTGTCATCCTAACGGGTAGTAACCGTACTGGCCCGCCGTGCAGTGTCGCCCGCCCGATTTCCCACATGCCCGGCGGCTGGCCCGTCCGCCCGCCTGCCGGCAGCGTTACAGACGATAGACGTCAGTGTACGAAAGAATACTGGCCCATTAAGCGGGCCAGTAATAAATGCGAATATTGAAACTTGAAAAACTAGTTAAACTTTGCTCTGACACGCTTACCCATGACCTGACCCAGTTAAAACGTTTACATTGTGACCCAGAGACCTGGTTCCAACTACGCAATGCCCTAATCATTGCGTTGTCAAGCCACACGAGTGGAAATGTCATATGCTGCAGATTGCTGTGGAACGTGCAGCCAAGAGCTGTAGAGATCTATCCACATGACGGCAGTGTGATTTGCTCCATTGGTCACAGTGGACGTCACTACGTGCATTACTGGTTCAACAGCATCACTAGGCAGGTCAGCATCAATCACAGTAGTGATGTAACGATTATCGAGAATTGAGATCGAAATTGCGATTTTTTACGAAAATCGAACGCAATAAATATCACGATTTTTTGAGCAAGTGTGACTTGATTATGATACTGTATCGCCCTAGAGAGACCGGTGATCAGCGCAGGAGGTCACAGAATGGGTTTTACACCCCCGCGAGTCCGATCACGCCAAGTGCGGAGAAGTTTATGTCTTCACATCCGAATGTTGGGGCAAAAATATCGAAATTGCATCGAGAGGAAAAACCACAATCGTCACATCACTAAATCACAGCCTCGTAACACGATCATTTTCCAGCTGGACCTGGATTAACTCATTATCCACGCCGATGGCATTTGCGGGGGTAGGGTTTTCAGCACTGTTTGTCTGTGTGTCTGTCTGTTTTTCTGCATGATATCTCAAAAACTGATGCAGCTAGGATCACCAGCCTTGACGTGAAAATGTTCCTCGATGCGTCCTGGAAACCCATTTATTATGGGGCCAAAAGGTCGCAAGTCACAAAAACAGTGCCAGCGTGGGTTTTGCACTCTTGTGAGTGCTGGCTTCATCTAGTTTCCTATTGATGTTTCTCCACCACTTGATCTGTGTCTGCTTAGACACTAATAGTTGTGTGGCTGTATGTGTGTGTGTGTGTGTGTGTGTGTGTGTGTGTGTGGTGTCAACAGGTTGAGGAAAGAACATATTCTTCATTAAGTCCACCGCCGACATCGTCCACTTTGCCTTACTCCGTATCGCGCCTCATTTCCGTTGCTACAAGGTGACTGCAGGGTTGGATGATAAATGTTATCACACCATTACTTGGACCAGATTTCTGGAGTTTATTCGTTTTTTGTGTTCATTTGTGACCATACTGGCAGCTTTTAAATATATGTAATGCATTAACTATAATTGTCATATTACTGTAAAACACTATATTTTCGCTGCATCTTAATTTCACGATTTTCTTACGTAGAAAATTCGCTGCATTTTAATTTGGCCTATTTTCCAGGTGTTGATATTCTATGCAAATAAAGTTATGGCATTGGGCGAATTCCTGAAATTCACAGGTATTTAATTTCACGATTCTACTCAAATTGTGAAAATTTGATGCACGTGAAAATATAGTGTTTTACGGTATACTGATGATGTGTGATGTAGGTTAGGGCATGCTGGCAGTAAAACGTTGCTCCAACAAAATTCTCCGGTTCTTAACTAGGGGTGCCGGCTAACACAGGTTGACAGGTATAATCGCCGTAAAATGGTTTTGTGTGTGCATCGTACCATAATGCTGTATCTCGTAGATTTATTACTGGCACGCCTAAACATGGTGTTGGGGATCCAGTATTGTTTTGCTCTCTGGTGTCTGTCGTTGTCGTCATCTGTAACACCACACGGCGGGCCAGTAGTGTTACGTCCTGTTAGGGCGACACCTGGTTACATTAGTGGCATATGTTGAATTTTTGATATGGAGGCCCAAAGCTTATCTTCCACAGCAAGCAGTGGTCTCTTGTCACCTTAGAAGTACCTACTGTCTGCAGTCTGGGGGTAATGCCCCCAGAAAATGTTTGGAAAACTATGTACAGTTTGGTGCATCCTGGTGACATTTTGTGCAAATTTACCTGCGATCTTTGGCCGTGTTAAGCCAGCAAGAAAACTCGATGTTTGAGTACTTTTTTCTTGTCACGACATGTCTACTGTAAACAGCTCAGCGTTTGTGTGGTGATGCAGTCGACACTATGAACTGTACAGACGACTGCAAGTAACCGATGCAACCAGTAAGCAAGTATTTATGAAATAGTGAAATATTTCTTCAAGCATAGGAGACCCGCAGCATTCTCGTGACGTGAGCAAATGCCCTGGCTACACCAGTAACCAACCCCCTTCAGAAAACCATGTAACAGTTGGAAGTCGGTCCAAATTTTGGAGATGTCCTGACCCCCAGTGATTGCGCTGTTTGGGAACGGGTGAAGTCCGGTTCACCTAGTAAGTAAACATCCTTGAAGCCAGTGTGAGTTGAGTGTCTGTGTGTGTGTCAATATGCCAGGTTGTCTGAGATGGTGAATGACCCCTGCCTGGAGTTGGCAACAATGAACCATCCTGTCTGCTGGAAGGTGAGTATCTTGGAAGATTTGATCATTACACGCCAGTCCTGTGCAGAGATGTTTGCTGATTTGGCCGAGTGGTGACAGCGTCGGTCGCATCAGCGAGGACACTCTGCATCAAGTTAGAGTAGTACTGAGATGGGTGACCGTTCACAGGTACACCGTCTTCGTATGTAACCAGCTACTCAAGCCAACTCAGCCTCCTACCCTCAGCTGGATGGGAAATGAGTACCAGCTGCAGTGGTGTTGCTCTGCGGCTGAACATGTTAGGTCTTGTGGCACACCAGTCACGTTTCACACACTCAGTGGCCTAAGATTCAGGAGACGAGCATCGTTCTGCCTACATTCCAATGGGACATGGCATCCTTTCCATTTACTGTCAGAAGAGGGCCTCATATGTCGACAGTGGTCGAATTAAGGAAAAATGTAGTGGGGGAGGGGGACGACACCGAGGCGCCGAAGGGCAGCCCATTGCAAAGTATAGGGACTGACAACCGCAGTGGGGGGAAATCCCCCCCATCTCCTCAGTAATTCAAGCACTGTATGTTGACGTTTCCTCCAAAATGTTTTTTGGTAAAATTTGTTGTAAAAAGATGCCTCCATTGGAGTTATATAGAACGCCACTAATGTGCTGCTACTAATAACAAGTGTCCAGACGGTTTGGCAAGAGGCCGCAATGCTGTCACATATCCCCCTCAAAAGTGCCCCTTCCCATGAGGCATCTAGACTCCCATCTTATACGTGGCTCCTTGGACCCACATGTGTCAGCCCATCCTAAACAGCATCTCGATCAGTTCAGCCTTTATGCACAGCTCACCCATGTACCCAACACACAGACCCTTCTACGTGCGACATCTCTGGCAATAGGCCGCATCCATGCGCTGCATGCGGGCTAATAATGTAATATATTATGCACATTCTGCTTTAAAAATAGTTTAATAATAATAATTGATATCAACAGGACAGTTTCTAACACACCATAACACTGCAAGCCATTCATCTCACCTTTTTTCTTACGTGATGTTGTGCTAATATGTCGACATTGCATATCGATGGACAAAGTAGGAAGTAAACAGAATGGACATAAAATGCTGACGTACCGTAATGTTGGATTTGGATACGAAAAGTGAAAAATTGGTTCACTTTCGGCGGAGTTATAGCCGAACGCGTGAAGGCCATTCTTTTGTCCCATAGAGAATTCTTATGATAAGCTCTTCGAGCCTATAAAAAGTGAGAAGCTTTTGGCTGTCCCAAGATGATGCACGGGTCCAAAGGAGAAAGAAAGTCTTGTGGGGGAGGGGGCGCAACACTGGACGGCAACTCCCAGGTTCAATTAAAACAGCTGTCAAGATAGTGAATATGAGTTGTGTGAGCTTGGTTTGATTTCATACACAGTTTGAGTCGGAGTCGACTCGCAGGTGTGTGCCGCTCACACCCGAGACGCGGACGTTGGAGGAATGTTCGGTGGCCGGCGTCGGAAAATTCACGGCATTCAGCGACGGATCTCTACGCGTTGTGTACGGTGATCGGACTTGTCTTGACATGCAAGGTCTACGCTGGGAACCACATGTCTACAACCGACTGCATGCTCAGAACATTGTCAGTTTCTCACTGTGATACACAGCCTTACTGCAGTCAGTGCTTAGATTGATCAGCCTTCTGCCCTCTGAGGGATGGTAAAATGATATCGGTTTTGGGGTTGAGTAATAATAATAACTGGCGATGGTGGATGGAGACGGTAGCAGCCTTTGCGGGCAGATACACAGCCCATGTTGGTTCGCTTGGTCTGAGGGTTAGGAGCTGAAGCAGTTATTAATGCACATTAAGGGCAGGTTTTCCAATTAACGTTAGTGGGGTTTAATTTGCGGTGGAAAAAAACGGCCATAAATTTCAATGTTTTATCGAAGTTATTTTCATATTTGGGTTTTGCTATTAACCATATTTTTCTTTATTTTTGGATAACACATGTTTCTCTTTTGGACTACACAATTTATCTTTTGAACTCCACATTTTGCTAAAACTCTACGTTTGAATTATACTTTTATTGCAAAAATAATCTGATCAATAGGTATTCTACTAATCTTGATTTGGGAATTTTTACAAGTATTTTACTGAATAGTGAACATGTCTAAGTTGCATTGCCGCTTTTTCAGGACATTTTTGGGGGAATTCTCCCAAAAGGTGCCTGGAATAAACACGAAAGCCAATTAAGTACAAGCTTGCTTGGCTAACTGCTTTCTGAATCACCAAAAATGAACATCGTTTATCCACAGTTTCAGAACAAGACATTTGCACACAGAAACTTTAGTCTCCAGTGCCGCCACCTGGCGAACTGGACAAAACAACGCTGTCTTTGATTCTGGCCTGTTGGCCTCATTATGTGAAAACATGACGTCATCCACAGAACTGGAATTACATAATGTATTTGTTGTTGTCAGATAAGTACTGAGCTATGACCAGACTTAACATGTACAGAAAATGTTGTGAGGTTTGTACATGTGGTTTGTGAGATATGCAAGTGGAGCGAGACATACAGCCAGCCATACAGACACTCTAATTGCAATACTTTGCACCCCTAGTGAGAGCAAACTAACTAGATCCTCGTTTTGTTGCGTAAAGTGTACTCTAATTCTGTGAGCGTCTTGCATTTAACTGTTGCCAGTCTAGCGAGGAAGTGGACAGTTACGTGAATCAGGTGAGAACTCAAAGAATGGCCGAGGATTTCTCTGACGGCGTCTGTCGTCTTCTGCTGCCGAGTGGACATTACCAGGATGTTGACATTCGGCGACCTCACCATCTCTACCGGACGTTTGTGTTTTTAATTTTCAGGCAGTTAATCGAAGTAGTAGTTATTCAAGGAGTGTGGCAATTTTACTTTAGTGGTAGGGCGTTGGTCTCAATCAGTGAGGTTATTCAACATTGAGCCCAGTTAGCACTGGAATGGGTTACCATCTTTGGGTAGGCAACCCATCTTTCTTTATATGTAACCAGCCACCCACGTTAACTCAGCTTGGCCATCCCCTCGTGTGTAGTTACCGAGTACCAGCAAAAGCTGAGGCATAAACGGGCACATCACCAGCTCCATATCCATGGTCTCACAGCATAAGCTGGTGTCTGGCTGAGGGCCACATAAACTGAGATCAGTGCCACGTTATGGACCCATGTGGCTTGGGAAGGACTTTTAAATGGCATCGGTTAAATCCCATCACGTCTCGGTTCTGCCACTTCACGACTGGTATCCAGTCCAGCAACTCCTTGCTGTGATCTGGAACCTTATTTGTGAGATCTGGCAGTTTATTCATAGATCCCAGTATTGATCCCAGTATTGTTCTTTTTCCATAAACATTTTTGTGGCTCAGAATACCCCGAGAATTGATTGTACCTGTATGGTGCTCATTGAAGTTAAGCTTGTGGGCGATCACAGGTTGAAATAAATTAGCCCCGTGCGAGACTGATTGTCGACTCTTCACAACTAACGTTCAAAGACTGTCACGTTACACAAAAACTAGAACAAATATCGAAAATCTAGCCTGATCAAATTTATACATTGTGCCCTAGTTTAAGAATCTGTGGTCAGTTGCTAGCTCCCATTGTAAATGGCGGAGAAGATAGCTTTCGAAAATTTTGTTTCCTGAACAGTTGAACATGACAAATAAACTACGAGTTTATCTTCCGTTGGTTTATTTGACTAAATGCTAAATAAGAAAGTCGATAAGTGTACATCTGATAAAGCTGATGTGAAGACACCTGAACGTGTGCCCTATATGTTGGCAAACAGTGCTTACTTACTTATAGTTTGTTGCTGGCGACCACTTTGTGCAGTTATGTGAACCAAGCACTGGAGTTTGCAGCGTGGGTCAACACACCACTGAATACACGACAGACATTCTACCACACGGCAGCGTACGAGCCGAAACAGCTTGCCGATATTGAACTGAAGAAGATCCGCTGCTTTTCTTGTATCCTTTTATATCGTATATGATTTGGTGCCAGGAGTGGCACATGCAAACGTTACTGGGTTTTTACAGGAGGCAACTGTCGACATATAGTTGTTGTCAGACTTTGTACAGGTCAAAGTGCATTGAAAAAATAAATAGTTGTTAAGTCGGGGGCACGTGCCCCAGTGCCCTATAGCTGGCGACACCAATGAATTCTGAGGGTTACCATTTGTATAATAGATTGGTCCAGAGCCACCCACAGGGAGGAGACCTCCCCTTAATTAGAAGCAAAAATTACAACCTACGTTTTTTTGCTTTCACCACCCAATAGTATTAGCAAAGGGATTGTTTTGTGGCCATCTGTCCGCATCATTCATTTGTTCGTCCGGACAGATCTTGTTACCATGTCATCTCATGAATGGCTTAACAGCAGTCTTAATGAAACTTACAGTGAATAGCCAATAGCCCCTACTGATCACCAAAATATTTGTCACAGGTGATTACGTCGGCAACCCCTACGGCTGTGCCAAATTAGGTGCATATCCGTCCATGGGGGGCTTCTGGGCACATGGGTGAAATATAACCAAAATTATTTTTAT
>Ga0209780_1004037_pt1 | contig 11203 bp, 9 predicted proteins | sample WorMetexBAHAMAS2_FD_187384 | JGI IMG/M metagenome (GOLD analysis project Ga0209780, IMG submission 187384) | Marine gutless worms symbiont microbial communities from Max Planck institute for Marine Microbiology, Germany - Inanidrilus exumae... | ecosystem: Host-associated > Annelida > Digestive...
CCCCCAACATTCACCCCCATGGGCTGGGGGGGGGGGCAAAAAATTGCTTTTTGGACCGACTTTGAACTCTGACCAAACATATCTCTGCAACGGAACACGATATCAACAATCGGAAAGAAACTTGTCAATTTGCAGGGACTCCCCTGCATGCCCCCAAATTTGGTGAACTTTGGTCCAGAAACAGCTGAGAACGGTTGGAGAGTTTTTGTCCATCCGCTAAATTTGCGCATTGGCAGACACTGCCAGCCTTACCGCATGGACGTTGTATAACAGACAGCAGACAAACTTTGGCACATGTTATGTAGTGGCATGAGCTTACAGTCTAGAACAGAATGCAGAGCGGGCTCACGCTGGACTTTGCCATGCACCTAGTTATTATTATTATTATTTCTACTACTACTACCACTAGTATTACTACCAGTAGTGTTACGTCCCGTTAGGGCGACATCTTGTTATTATTTTTTGATCCACGGCCCGACTTCTGGTGAAAGGGCACCACTCCCTATACGCCGGCTCTGTGATGCCAGTATTGACACACATTTGCCTGATTACTGGACAGACAACAAAATACCAGGACGTCGGTCGTTGCAATCCGACTCAGCTGCATGTACTCCACAGATCTCTGCTGCAGCTCGACATCCGCGTTACGTTGGTGATTGTCACTGCATAATACCTGTCAACATCCGTAACAGACTCCTCTCCACACAACTACATGTCTTGAATGTGTTGCTACGCTGTCTGTCTCTTGTTGGCACTGGCTTCCAGTCCGTCAACGAATGCCGTTCAAACTGGCCTGTATCATGTACAAGTCACTACATGGTCACGCCCCCCTGTACTTGGCCGATAATGTCCAGCTTCTCGCTGACAGTGGACAGCGTCTCCTTCGATCAACCAACTACACAACATGCGTTGTCCAATGAACACAAAACAGTTTCGACAACAGACACTTTCATGTTGCCGGACCCAGAATCTGGATCGATCTGCCACCGGAACTGCTACACATAGACATCGGCTTTGGACAATTTAGAAACATGCTGGAATCGTCTCTTTAGGTTTTAGTCAGCCACGGCGTATCGTGACTTTTTGATTACTGTACTTACTTACTTACTCTGGCACCTGTGTTGGCATACAGCACCCAAAAAGCACAGTTGTTATTGCACACCCTATAGGTATACAGGCTGGCTGCACATATCAAAGGCTACCGGCGGACTCACAGTCCAAGTCGATTGGCGTGGTCTGAGGGTTGGCGGCCACCTCGGCACTGAGTCTGCACTCACCATATGAACCAGGTGCACTCTCGTAATGGCTCTGCCATGATGACAGCACCATAAACATTGTCATGATGTTATTATTATTATAAAATAGAGATTCCACTACACACTTGACCATATCAGATCTCTGCCAAATGAATATTAGTATCAGTGTGCTGTCCTCCACAGAATGAACACATAGACATAAAAAAGTTGCAAATAGTCATGTCGGGGTTACTGTAAAAAGACGTCAAAAACGCCCAAAAATTCATGTTCTTCTTCTTCTTCTTCCGCTTCTTTGTCACACCTTTTTTGTCCAGGCAGTTTCTCTGGAACTACTATAGACACCAGCATAAGTAACATACAGCTGGAACCGCTATGATCAGTAGATGAAACTTTTGTAAGATTGGTTGATATTGTGTCTCATGTAGGGGGTCTAATCCCCCAAAAACCAACCAATAAGGGGCGTAAATAGGCATTTTCAAGCCAAACTCGCAAAACATTAAAACTGGCATATTATCAAAACCACTGCACCGATTCCAGCCAAATTTTTGCACAGTGACAAAGACCAACAAATGCTCTTCGTGGGTGGTCCAAATACACGTAAAACAAATACAAGATGTCGGACGGCCTCCATCTTGAAAAAATCGAAAATCTGCCATATCTCTGCAAAAGTTCGACCGATCGGCACAAAATTTGGCACGTTGAAGCATATCGGCTCTCTGAACAGGTCCATGTGTTAAAAATTTCAACTTTTAAAATCCAAGATGGCGGACGCCGCCATCTTGAAAAAAAAATGAAAAACGGCCATGTCTCCGCAACAGTTCGACCGATTGGCACTATACAAAAATTAAATTAAATCAAAAATTAAATTAAATGCTAAATTATAGTTATAAAACACATACATGTGCTAGGAAGAGTCAGAAGTACCGTATTAGAACCCGCATTGCTCATAACAAAATGAAACTGATATCCCTGTAAAAGACGACATAGTCGTTGAAAACTGAGCCAAGAATTAAAGTTGAAAATAAATTTTCTACCAGATTACAGACATGCAAAAATGGCCGGTCGTAAATGGAAAGATATAAAATAGAGCCAAGAATTTCAGTACCCTTTATGCTGGAATTTGAATATGAAAGCAAAATCATTTTTAAAAATATTAGTGATTAAAGAAATATGTTCTTGGCTGCAAACGTTCCGTCCATCCAACCCAGGAGGCAGCGAATATACAGGAATATACACTGTTGAACTCATCAGAATATTTATAGCATAAAATAAAGTCATCAAGAAACAGCCCAACACAAATCAAATATGTTGCCGTACTATTTTGTAAAATATCTGGCACCTTTCTGACCCACAGCCTCTTTTCTGTACCACCCTGTAAAACCCCAACAATTACTATCAACCTGTATAACAAGAAGCTCCGCTACCACAGAAGGTCTGTATGATGTGCTATGTCAGTTGAAATCTTGTCAACTGCTGCACAGCAGTGAGAAATATCACAGTTGAAACACAACGGAATGACCTTGAAGGTGACTCAAGGTCATCAGAATTGCATCTATTTAATAGGCTACTCATCACTTCCAACAACGACTCTATCTTACACCATTTCCAAGATATTATTACATTTACAGTGTACGCGACTGCCTGTGACCTTGAGAAGTGCTTCGTTTTCGATAAGTGTTGAAATTACAAGCCACGTGCACTTTCCAATTCATTTGTAAACATATCGTAGATCTGTAATACGTGCGGACAGAGAGATGGGCGGACATACTGCACTCGCATAGTGTCATGTGGTAAGAAATCTACCACATGCAGTGAATTCGCATTGGGCGAGCAGCAACTTGACATACAGGTAAAGTGATGTGATGATCCAAAGTGGCAGGTTTACCTGCTGTATCTGTGTCTTGATCTCGGGAAACAGGTTAACGAACTTGACGTAGGTGGACAGCATGAGCTGTCTTGTTGCCAGGCAGCAGAGGTGGAACTTGGAATGAAGCAGCTGGAACTGAACCATAGGACTGGACACACGGCAAACCATTCGCTCACCACTTCATCACCTCGGCTACTTTAATATCTCTCACGCATCCACAAAGTTCATCCAAGTTCAGCCTGCTCGGTACTGAGACAGTGTTCATGCCGTTCACGGGTACAGCATCTTGGTAAGCAACCAGCCATCCAGGCCAACTCAGCCTTCTACCCTCGGCAGGACGGAAATAGTACCAGCCATGGGGCAATAGAAGTGCTCTTTAGCCAAAAGGGTAACCACAGGTTTGGTACATTACCAAGTGTTTCTGTAGTGCAAACCAGACTGTCAGATTAATCGATACACAGAGTGTATACAGTAAGCGAATGCTGTCTCCTATTGGTCGAAATGCTCAATACTGTGCTGCTTTGTTTGAAGTCTCTATCTCTAATATCGCAGCCATTACTAAAAGGATGGTCTGGATAAGAGCCGAAGCACAGTTGTCCAAGACTGATTTTGATAAGCTTAAAGTAATATCAGAACTGCCGTGTGTTAAAAATCATTATATGAGTTTAGATATGTTTAGTATCATTGGCTGATGTTGCTGATATGATTGAGACACTGTGTACTGCTTAGGTTCTACTGTCATTCAATTTATTTTATTGTAGTTTTTTTTCTTTTTTAAAAAATTTTTTGGTGTACTCTTGTACGACATTCACATTGAATAAATAAAATAAATCACACAACAACACACTTGACGTTGATTAAAAAGTGAAAAAGCAATTGCAAATGTGGACCAAACCTGCTGCTTAGTGTTGACAATATCAAAACAAACTTGTCATTGGGATTTTCAAATATGAGTGATAGTGTGAACAGATTTATGCCTAACCAGGCCCCCAAAAAGAGAACTCTGCAGATAACTACAGAAGTTTTTTTTTACAATCCTGATGTCGTGACTGTTGTCTAACAAATAGTGCCGATGCAATAAACAAAACAAATGTCAAATTCCAAGAATTAACAGCAATAGTACTTCTAACTTAAAACGCTGAACCAACAGTTGCTTGCCTTGACCGAGGGTCGCCAGCAATCAAGTTGCCAAACTCGCCGAGTATGTAGCTGCCGACCTTGACCATGTTCTCGTGGCAAGCAGGTGCTTGAAGGGCCTGCAGTGACAGACACTCCCATTCACGCCTCCAATCTGCTTCCTGGTTTCGTTTAATAGAACCATTTTAGTGGACCGAATGCCGTACAGTGACGGAGGGGACTGAATCTAAGGAGACATCCTAGCAAGACATGGTGAAATGCTGTTACCGAGGACTGACTGAGTTAAGGTTTTACGTCCCACCTGACATAAAATAGGTCATTTTGGAGACATTCTTCCCAGCCAACCTCTTGACTAATTAATGAAAAACTAAATCTAGCACAACAAAAGCAAACATGCATCCATAACAAAATAAACAACACAAAATAAACTCAGAAAAAATAAAGCCAGGTTCGGCCACCTTTTATGAGCTCCGACCTGGAAACAGAATGAGCCTATTCTCAAGAAAATGAATAAGTAATGAAGCAAAACTACTAATATAAACTATTTATATAGTGCCGAAATCCCGAAATCAACGAATCAGGGTGCAAGACAGCCCTGCTGCCCGTACAGAAGACAAATTCCAAGTACATCAATAGTACCTCTTACCTATATATAATATTCATATAAGCACACTGTCACAGATACTATTCTCACTATGGAAAACATCATCTCATCAAATCTTCAACAACATCCAAGGCAATTGTTATCATCAATAAAAGCAAAATGCGCCATGTAACTCTTATCATATCAGAAGCTTGTCCAACTTGAACCAACCTCAAAGACCGTCTTGGCAGCATATCCCTGGACGTCGTCGCGGTTAATAACGATCTGTATGACTCTATACCAAACCTGGACACGACGACACAAATGCCCAATAGAGCCAGTCAGATAATAAAGAATCCTTATCCCAGATCCCGTTTTACTCGCTGTTTCATAAACTTCTGGTGACAAGAGTCCGTCATTAACCTACACTCTAGCCATGTATACTGATCAAAATTTTACCAATATTGTACCAACCCTGACCTTACTGATGAAAAATAGCACCACGCACAAATAGTTATCCATCTGGCTCGTGGAAAATAGCATTTAAAGCAAAATGTAATAAATATTGTCTTGTGTTTTAACGAGCATATCACAGTCTGCACTGATGTACATGCACAGACCACTGCAGTACTACTGTTCGAAATGCAAAAATTAACTCACAAAACAACACGCATAAATACTACCTTGACAATTCAGCCCACTTTGTCCTTTTATTTGCGGGAAATCTATAGAATTTGCAACTTTCTCGCAAACTCTTGTGATTAAACCCGTAAACAAAACAAAGCACTTATTACCGGACACAGAAATAACATAAGAGATATTTTATATATCTGACGAGCCATATATGCAGCCCACTGTGTACTCTGCGTCTATCACAAGTCGGAATTCTGTCAAATTGGCTAAATGGATCAAACTGGTTTTTGGCATACAGCTTATCCTACACTGTGTTGGAAGAGAGTTCGGATAGCTCCAAAAATCAAGTTACTTCTCTTTGGAACTTTGTCCCAAACCCTGAATTTTTAGCCAATTTTTCGGCTTTTTTCACCAAGGCACGTCAATCGTCGCAAATGTTGTCAACTTAATACCGACTCTTTCAGCACCGCACTCAACACCACAGTCAACAGTAGACTTGTAACACACACTAAAGATCCTATTCCTATGACACCCTGAACATGTAGCCACACCGTCTTGCGGAATATCTGGCACCATTCTGACTAACATCAGCCAATGAGCCAGTCTCTCTGCAGCAACAGAGAGTTAGTACCAGACTTGTAGTACTTGAGTCAGGACTTTGTCAGCCCGAGTCCCAGTCCGGCAAAGTCCGGACTCCGACACAGACTTGCTTATCATGGACTCGGACATCCTAAAATCAAGTCCTTGTTCAAGTCCGTGCATTGTCTGTTCCAGCATTAAGTGTGCCAGCGGAGTGTGTATTTAGCCATGGTGGCAGTTTTATGTGACCAAATAGGTCCAGTCTGTCAGATAAAACATTGTCATCACCGGTATTTCTGAAATGCAACAGTATGTAAAGTGTAATGATGGCACGTAACTTGTTGTTACGTTAAAGGTGATATGCAACGATTTTTTACCAACTTGATTAAAAGTAGTTTCTAGCTGCTTACTGCAATATAAACCCCGTCGGTGTAACAAATTTCGATAAATTATGCCGTAAAATGCTAAAAAGTACAAGTTTATTGGTGTTTTTGGTATAGTTATTCTTCGGCTGTTTCCGTCATGTGTTACGTCATACCAAGATACGCTTGTTTTGTTTGCATTGTTATGCGTTATTGAGATTAGATAAGAAGTTATTTATTTTACCAGTTTATGTTTTAAGAACATTGACATTTTACTAGCTGCTAGCCTGCTACTGTAGTGTAGTGTAGTGTAATGTCTCACTCAACACTCCAATAGCTTGTTCCGTTGTTTGTTTTCCTGGTATGACGTCATCACTTGCAAAAGTAAACAAATCATCGGGTGCGCACTTTCGGGCGCTTTTTCTAAAATTTCCTAATTTTTGATGTTCCTTAATATTCAAATAGATTTGCTTATATTAAAGACATACGATGGGCAATTTACTTTAACAACCAAAAAAATCATTGCATATCATCTTTAACAAACTTCTCTCACTCTGTAATACTGTTGTCTGTTGCATGGTAATCGGTAGCTGCATAGGCCTACTGCTTGTGTTCAGTGCTTCACTCAAATTATTCATAAGTAAGTAGGTTCGAAAAAGACAAGTTTTTGACTTTAAGTAATGCTGAAGTATCAAATCCAAATAATGACAATTTGGAAACTATTCAAAATTCCCGGGAATTCCCGCAGTGAATTTCATGGTGGTGCATTCCCGGGAATTCCCGATGGCCCTGGTCACCACCATCACGGCAGCTGCTGCAACGATCTCTAATGCAGAGATATTTTCGGTCAAAGTTCGACGTTGGTCCCCAAAAGCATTTTTTTGCCCCCGGCCCGTGGGGGTAAATGTCCGGGGATCAAATTTTACAAATAGCAGTCATAATTGAATATGTGTCCAAGTTTGGTTAAGATCCGTTCAATGACCTTAGAGATTAGGTGTCGAAAAAAAGAAAGAAGACAAACAGACAGACAGACAGAACGAAAGTAAAAACACAGCGTTAAAATATAAGACCTTCGGCATTGCGGGCTAACCAGGGCGCACTACAGTCCCGGAGCCCGTACGGAGTGTCGCCAATTAGCTAGCGCCATCCGCGACATGGGTCTAACATTACCTTGTCACACAGGCGGACGACAGAAGCTAGTGAAGTAGCGACGATGGTCGGACCTGGTCGTTGTTGTCATACGCCTTGACGAGGTACGTCTTGAGCACCTCCGTGCAGACGTTGAAGTCGGACTCGTTGAAGTCGTAGGCGATGTTCCAGCCGATCTTGCCGTACTTGCGTCGCTCGAGGACGACGGCGTGGAAGAACGCCAGCACGTAGACGAGCGACGAGATCTGCGGAGACGGGCAGTCCTTGGTCAGCGTCGCCGGCACCTGCCGACCACACACCAACAGACCGCCAGTCCACCCAATGACGCTCAAAGAACGCGACAAATCAGCACAGCCTCGGGGTTAGCGGGTAAGCTGACCCTCAATGTTAGAGGTGCGGTCAAGATAGGAGCACATTTTGTTACATAAAAGGAACCAAAATGCAGGATTTTGACCAAAGCTTTTTCGAGGGTGCTACCGCCGAACTCCAGCGGCGGGAGGGGGCCACGCCCTTCCGCGCCCTCTCGCGTCCCAGCCCATGCTTTCTGGCCCCCAATATTTTCGATACTCCGCCGCCACTGACTACACAGCTTCTAGTGCACGGCACGGATTTCCATTTAATACGCTGCAAAACGCGCTGACAGGCGACGGGCGCCCGGGCAGCTTATGATAATCCGTCGGGCAGTAGCGCCGGCCGGATAGGGAAGGACGAAGTAGGACGATTTCAACCACTGCGACAGTGTTGCCAAGTTCTGCTGTACCACTACCTGTATGGCACTGCATACGAATACGAAATCCCTACATATTCATGTGCGCCCAAAAACTGGCGGGTAGCTAGCTTTGGCCTAATCTGCCGCATGTAAAGCTCAGCGTAAGCCAGTCCGGCTCGCAGCGTCGCCATCGCTACGCAAGCTATTGTCATCTGCACCAACTATAGGCGCCATCTGGCGAATATGACTAAATAAATATTGCGGCAAAGCCCAGCGTGTAGCCTGTCCGACGCAAACGCGCCTGAAGAACTCAGGACTTAATGGACCAAAGTTCACCAAATTTTTAACACACCTACAGGAGTTATCAGCGGTGTAGGCCTAGATACGGGCAACTATGTAGCGACATTCCCGTCCGTTGAGCCAGCTGTAAGACCATTTTTAATGTTTTTTTTTATTTTTCAATAAAAACATTTTTTATTCTTGAATGTTTTTTTTTATTTTTGTCGCAACATTTATGTGCAATCACATTATACGTCATAATGTTAAATGCCGATTTAAAATCAACTGCTGTTATGTTAATTATCAAAAAATATTATTTTACTCTTTTTAAATAATCATATTTCGCATAAATTCACAATTCATATAGACAAACACAATTACTATGTACTATATAAGAGGCCTAATAAGTCTCTGTAGCTCCTTAACTCAGACTAAAATTGCAAATAACGCAACTTATGTCGGACATGTTTTTATTCTGTTTTTGAAATGTTTTTATTCAAGTATAAAAAGTTTTTTTATTCCAAAATCTGTTTTTTTTACAACTAGGACCAGTACAAGTACAGACTAATTTATGAAACACTGATTTTAATATCGAGTCACTTTGTACCAATACCGTCTCTTAATTTCTATGCCTTCGCTATCCGACAGTGTCAGCGACAGCGTTATGTTTTTCCAGGATGTCCCTTGGATCGTCTGTCCGTTCAGTTCATCCGGTCAGATATTGTTACCACGACGTCTCATGAATGGCTTGAACAACTTTGATAAAACAACAGGGAATATTCAGTACCCCTTACTGATGACCTGATTAGATTCTGGAGGTCAAAGGTCAAAAGGCAAGGTCACAGCAGGCTGTCGAGATGGCGAAGGCCCATGTCGACGCTGGGGCATCAATTATATCTTCTACATGTAGTTTGTTTTTATTCTGTAAGTAAATAAGTAAGCAAAAAGTAAAGTCAATATTTGTATAGCGCGTTACGTAAACATCGCTAATGCGCTTAGGAATGGCACGTGCTAACGAGGGATCACACATTTTTAGTTTTTTATATGCCACCCACACGTTTATTCACCGTAAGCATTCACCAGATGGCGCCGCGCGAGCGAGGTGGCACACACCCGATTACAGCTTACCACTCATTTATCGACCTCGGAAGGATGAAAGGCTGACTTGGGCCTAGCTGGCTGACCTATAGTGGACGGTTTACCGACACACGTGGTCACCCGTCATCTGCCGGTCAAGCGCAGGACAGGGACAGTTCGCCAGCCAGAGACCAACATTCTACCACTGAGCAACGCAGACTGTGTACTGTTCTATGCTAAACACAACGTGTGGTATTTCTGACTTATGGTAGTGGCCAAGGGGCGGTGATGCTCTACGGCTGGGAAGGTAACCGCAAGCCTAGCGGAAAGTAATGGCAGCCTACCGCCGGGTGGATGACTTATAGTCACGTGCGGGCTGACTGCCCGTACACCGGGATCAGCTCCGGGCCCAACGCTCGGTAACGAGTATGGGAAGCCTTTACCATTTTCAACCGGCTACCAAAGTTCACCTCAACAGTGGCCGCTGCGAGTGTATGTATCATGTTTGTGATGAGTGCTTCAAAGACAAACCGACAGACCGTGTGACTCGTGTGCTGTGTGTGAGACGAAATAATCGCCGACCTTGGAAAACGTGTTCTTCATATTCAGCTTCAGTCCGTTCGGAGGCTCCGTCACCACCTTCAGCGATCGCTGTAGGATTCCAATCGGAAAGCTCGGGATTGGGTCTGTGGTAACCCACAGCCGGAAGTCCGGATGCGGCTTGGAGAGCTTTTCCAGTTCCTTTTCCAGTTCCGGGAGCCAGGCGGAGAGGAGATGGCAGTTCTGCAGCAGCAGCCACATTCCGCGGCTGATGGCGCTGTCGAGTAGCTGTATGGCCGTGTGCTCTTGGCCCTGGCCAAGCGACAGGATCTTCAGCCGGTTGAGTCCAAACCCGGATCGCTCGGCTAGTTTCTGGAGATTACTGGTCGGGTCGGAGCCAGGGCTGAGGATGAAGATGACTGGCGTGAAGGGAGTGGACTGCTCAAAGATTGCCTCAAACGTCACCATCGGCGGCGTCACGAACCTCATCACAACAAACATGCGTCATCATCACATCACTCACCATCAAGTAGGACGGTCCTCCTTATTGTCAGGCCGAAATGTACGCTGGCCGCGTCGCATGCTGTGCCTGGTGACTCATCAGGGAGTCACGGTGAGTGTGTCAACAGGACAGACAGACGGACGGACAGCAGTCCGTTACATTATGTTTTCCGCTATGGACACGGCCAGCGTAACAAGCAACGCGCGCTAACTGCATGCACACGAAAACTAGAAAAAGCCAGCACTCACAAGAGTGCAAAGACCCACGCTGGCAATGATTTTCTGACCCAAAATAAATGGGTTTCCAGGACTCATCGTGGAACATTTCTGTGTCAAGTTTGGTGATCCTAGGCTCCTAGCTGCATCTGTTTTTGAGATATCGTGACGATATACAGATAAACAGCAAAAACCCTATCCCCGCGACTGCCTTCGGCAAGAGTAAATTCGCACATCATGTAGAGAAGCTTAGCGACGCTATCAACGGATTAGTGCACATCGCAAGCATACAACATGCATGGCATGGCCACAGAA
>Ga0209780_1004038_pt1 | contig 11203 bp, 7 predicted proteins | sample WorMetexBAHAMAS2_FD_187384 | JGI IMG/M metagenome (GOLD analysis project Ga0209780, IMG submission 187384) | Marine gutless worms symbiont microbial communities from Max Planck institute for Marine Microbiology, Germany - Inanidrilus exumae... | ecosystem: Host-associated > Annelida > Digestive...
GTTTCAGACGCCGACAGACGACGACAGACACCAGCGAACAAAACAATACTGGCCCATTAGGCGGGCCAGTAATAACAGAAAATAAATTAAGTAGCACAAACTACAGCACAGCTGCGTAAAGAGAACGCGAAAGCCACGAGCAATGTTACGTGATAAGGCGACATTATGCAGTAGGCTACGACAGAAGCTGTAGGGCCGGCGGTGCCTAAATACATAGAACAAAGGCCGAATGCGACGACCGCGAGCTGCAGTACAGTCCCATTAGTGTATTAGTCGGATCAACTGCTGCCGGATATTGTTGACATTACAGTTGTTATCGATCACCGACAACTCGTCGAAAAAACAAAAACATCGACGGTTGAAACATAGGTGCGCGCACTGAGACCGTTTTCACGCGCATGTAGCCTATATACAATGACATTCACTTTACTTTGCTCCTTTTGTTCGTTCTGACGAACTAGCAGGTGCGCGCGCATGGACGGTCCTTCTCGCTTGCTCGTCTAGTGTATTTGCTATACATGAGTGACGTCGTATAACATTTCAATCAACCGTAAGTTTGGATGGCTATCTGTTCATCATTTGTGACGCATCTCAGCTTCGTGAAGTTTTGTGACCTTGACCTTCGATTTACTGACGTTCGTCTTGCACTACAGCGTGTTTTCTCCATGAAATTGGCCTGCCCACCTGTCGACCTTGAAATGACACGATCGTGATACGTGAACCGCTTGTCTTCTTTGTGCTTCCTGTGACCTCGGTTTAGAGTTATGAGCTCGGAGTGGGACAGACAGACAGACGGACGGACTGATCGCATGGACCTAACGCGTCCCTCATGAGACGGGCTACGACGAAAACATTGATGATTGTCACGCGATTCTGCCAACAGACAAAGCCCGTTATGACCGGAACAAACGAATCTGCATATGAATGAGACCATGACGAACTGTCGAGACTTCAATCAATGACTTGAGTACAGATGCACATCGACATAATGTTAAGTCCGAGACATAGTTCGTCAAAGCTGCAGCAGTTGTCATATGCACAGCCAAGTCTACTGTCTGGCGGCATGCAACAGTTTGTCACCTGCAACTCCACACAACAACAGTCTCTGTCACTCAACACTTGTAAAAACAATTAAAGACACATCACTTCAGGCGACGACGAACGTCAGCAGCTCCCGCTGTGACGTCACTCAACTGTAGAGTAGGGAGGTGCGCGTCTAGACGTGTAGACGTCTACACGATAACTAAACTGCACGACAGCGTACACGACTATGGCGGCAGTGATGGAATTCGATGATAAGAAATTAAGAATCGACTTTAGCAGTCAGTCTCACGAGGTGAGATCATCGTGACTCGATGCACAACTCAGTGATAATCGGAAAGTGAACTAAATTGAATGCTGACGTCACGGCTAACAGGTGATGCTGGCCGTTACTTACTATAATGCTGTGATCGTGACTGAGAACCATCTGCGTTTTTGTTATTGGCGGCCATATTCATGTAAACGTTAGTAAACGTTAACACGTTTCCTGTACACGTTTACAAAATTTTACGACAGATACATCCCTATACAGTAGAGAACGTGATACGAGCTTATATTGCGTTCAGATTCAGTAAGCAAAAAACTAATCGTACCCATCTACGGCCATTTAAGTAAGCATCTTATTCGTACATTTTGTCCATGGACTGGTGCATTTGGTACAGCAATGGCGGATACCTAGTTTAATAATAGTGTAAAATAATTCGTTTCCTGCGTGAAAAAGGCTATGTAGTCGTCCTGGTTTATATAGGAGCACCATTCGATACAATTTGAATGTATTTTGCGTGAATGTTGGACAGTGGTGCGCCCTCCCTCATACAGTGAACCGTCCATCACACTCACTCACTCACTTACTTACTTTTTACTTACTTCGTTATGCGCAGGTGCCTGGTGAATCGCGCCAACAATTGGCTGCGAAGCAACCCCGACGTAACGGTGAGAACCTGTCAGACGGTCACGTGGTCATCGCATGACTTGAGGACGTTAGCGTCACCTAGCGGAGCCGTCGGCGAACTAATGGTGTTGTCACGTGGTCTTGCCGACAATGCGCTCACCTACCACCTACGCGGACTTCGGTATAATGTTATGTCGATTATTGTGTATATGTGTAGTGCATGTTTCTCCCCCAGTCCAACCTTCCTCAGCTACATCTCCAAATATGCAATTAATAGTCTCTGTCAGTGCTAGGTAAAGTTAATGTAAAGTTCTCCCATACTCGCTACCGAGCGTTGGGCACGGAGCTGATCCCGATGTACAGGCAGTCAGCCCGCAGGTGACTTGAAGCCATCCACCCGGCGATAGGCTGCCATCACTTTCCACCAAGCCTGCGGTTACCTTTCCAGCCGAAAAGCGTTACCGCCCATCGTCCGGTATCAAATTATACTGCTTGGTGTCAGAGGCACATGCGTGTGTTACTAATATACCTGTAATACTCTACTTGCGTGTGAGCAGCTTGTCCAAGGCTGTTACCTGGAAGCGGACCGGCCGAGATTCGAACCCGCGACCTTTAGGATCGCGAGAGAACGCTCTACCGTTAAGCCACACAGGCCACGCACATGTAGCTAGTTATTATTATATTTATTATTATTATTATTATCACCCCTGTCGATGCTAGTGTAGTAAAAATTCGTTATAGCGAACTCGGTTATAACGGATACTTGGTTAATACAGATTTTTTGCGGTCCCAGCTAAGTCTCCGTTAATTCCAAGGTGTGATATTGCGGTTAGAACGGACTCCATTAGTATGGACTCACGTTTATTACGGACCGGTTTTCCTGACCCAGCACTACGTAAAACGATACATATACAGCAGACCGATTGTGCTCACAGACTTCCGATATAACGGACCTTTTAGAACGGTTCCCAAAAGTTTATTACAATGAAGCTGTACTGTATCTCAATGTTACTGGAGCACAATCACCACAAGAAAGATGGGGAACCCGGTATACAGTATGACTGTATGACCCTATCCAAGGTCAAGGTCAAGGTCACGAGCCCTTGAAAATCGGAAATTCGGCCATTTTCAAAGGCTATCTCCTCCCCCATTTATAATGGGGGGGGGGTGGGCAAATGACCACGGATTCTTAAATTAGGGCACAATACCTACAGCTTATCGCGGCCTGATTTTTTATTTTTGTCTCCGTTTCTGTGTCACGTGACTTTGAAGTTGGCAGTAAGTAGGAGTCGACCGCCAGTTCCGTACGGGGCTAATTTATTGTGCTATATTGTTTGACTGTTGTTCAAATATTTTAGTGTAAGAAAAACCCTCCGAATGGCTGAAACTTTGCGAGCGCACTTGCCCAATGCTTACAGTTGTTGCCCCTATATGGACATCGTACCACGTGACACGGGCTGCTCCTATCAGCGGTTGATGCGGTAGGGTGTCGTTGATTGATTGCGTGATCGTCTGCAGTCTGTGGCTTGTGCCGTCGCGTACAACGCGTTCCACTCTACGCTGTGTCGATTTCACGCCTGATCGAACGTCGACCAATCGCATTCAACGTCTGCTGTCGGTCGCTAATACAAAGATTGACCTCCAACAGATCAAAGGCCAGTCGCTGTGTGCTATCATTATTATTATTACTTAAGATAAGTGGAAGTAAAGAACAAGAACAGGTAAAGGTCGGATTCTTATAGAGCGCTACTTACACAGTAAATCACCGTGACCAGCCGCGCCGTACAATCTCGGAAGTGGCAGTTGATTGGCAAGAGCCAATGGTGCTGCAGCGCAAATTGCGGCCATCCAATTGCACGCGTTAACGTATAATTGGATCCGAGGCATGCAGACAAACACATGCAAACACACCACCGCCCCAATCAACTACACCAGGCCTTCACACCGTAAGCATTCACCAGATGGCGCCACCCGTGCGAGGAAGAAAACATATGATTACAGCTTACTATATACTCAGTTTATCGACCTCGAAAGGATGAAAGGCTGAGTCGACCTGAGTGGCTGGTTACATACCGAAATAAAGTGCCGCCTCCGGGAGTCGAACCCGGACACGTCACCCATAACAGTACTAACCGGGCTCAACGTAGAGTAACTTCGTTGATATGACCAACTCCGTTACCACTACGCCACGCCGCCAAGGTGCTTTCATTCCGTGATCACAGTGTTATGGAAGGAGACCGCATTTCTGCGTCGGAGAGCTATGGGTAACCTGGTATTCTCTGTGATCGTGGTGATGCGCCTGTGCCAATATCTTGTGTTAGCTCAATGGCCATGTCGTGCCATGTACCAGCTGTCTCCACGGCAGATTATTATTATTATTATTATTATTATTATTATTATTATTGTTGTTGTTGTTAATCTTGTTTTTATCTGAAAAGGCTAGTGCTGCGGGATGTTATCGAAAACGTTGTCGTGGAACGGAAGGCAGTTGAACTTATAGTAGTCAAACGCAAATACGTTGGAACAAAAATAAGCATCCCTGTTACGTCAAGAATTATTTTGAGAGATTCTAGCTCACACATCATCATGGAAATTATTTTGTTATTATTTATTCAAGAAGCAGAAAATTAAAACTTAACTACATAGCCGAAGTATTATAGGTCTACAGTGACAAATACTGTCCTGGATGGCTTACGAGGACGGAAATGAAGACTTCTCATGTAAAACGGAATCCACTCGGCCTATGAGCCGACGACTGTGAGTAGCATCATCACTCAACACCTGAAAACGTCGCGTTGTAATTTGAGAACTCATAACATTTTGAATAGTTATTCGCCCGAAGCGAAGCATAGCTTCGGGCGAATTATGGAAATAATATACGGGGCAAAAAGACGGTATTCAAGCGTTCGGCTTTAACTCCGCCGAAAGTGAACCGATTTGGATGAAATCTGGAGCACTGTGAGCACATTGTTGGGGGCTGGCCCTGGCAGATTTTGGGCGCGATCCGCACAGTAGCGACAGTTTGAGAGGCAGCCGAAATTTTTGTTTGTTTGTCAGGTAAATAACGCACGATTTCACCGATTTCCCGTTGGACAAATTTTTTAATATAATTTTAACACAACAACGTCGATCAGTGAGGCGGTAAAAACTTTCGGTACAAGGGGTCGCTTTTCCAAAAAAACATAAATTGCTTACGAAATTTTCAGATTTTGCGATTTCAGGCCGTTATAACTCCGCAATGATTACAGATTGCCGGAAATTCACTATCAAATGATCCCTCCACGGGATGTCTAGTTTACATTTTAATTGATAGAATAAATTCAAAGTCTTTCGCTGGGATTTACATTCCGCACAAGAAAGGTACCTACTCATATTTTCGGCAACGTCCGATGTCCGATATTGCGTATCAAAACCAATAGTACGCCGCAGTGGTGGTGCGCCCTGGCGACTGATATATGGAAGAAAAGCAGACTGAATTGGAAACTGAAAATAAGTAACGTGGCAGATAACGCTGACATCAGTCAGTTACAGGCACGTGACACTAGACATCGTCGAATGCAGGAAGTAAACAGCTTGTGCACGGATAGCGGACCGCTTCGGGCGAATAATGTATTGTGTCATTTCACACAATACAGCCTTTTAGTTATAGGTGACCGTTAACAGTATTTATAGGCTCGAAGACAACGAAGAGCCTATATTGCAAATACTCTATGTTACGTGGCAAAACGGTCATCACGCATTCGGCAATAACTCCACCGAGAGTGAACCGATTTGGATGAAATCTGGAACAATGTGAGTCAAATGTGGGCAGCTGGCCTTGGCAGATTTTTGGAGCGATCCATGCTGTAGCGACAGCTTGAAAAGTATCGTTTTTCCGAAAAAAAACGCAAAAATTGCTAACAAAATTTCCAGGTCTTGCGACTTCAGGCCATCATAATTCCGCAATGATTACAGATCGCCGGAAATTCACTTTCAAATGGTCCCTCTAAGGGATGTCTGGTTTTTATTTTTATTGTTAGAATCAATTCAAAGTGTTTCCTCTGGGTTGTACGTTACGTACAGGAAACATACCTACCCAAATTGTCGGCAACGTCCGGTGTCCGATATTGCGTATTAAAACTAATAGTAAGCCGCAGTGCTGGTTCAGCTTAGCAAGCGATATATTGAAAAAAGGCAGACTGAATAAGAAACTGAAAATAAGTAACAGGAAAGATAAGGCTTGCATCACTCAATCGCAGGCACGTGACACTAGGTATCGTCGAATGCAGGAACTAAACAGCTTGTGCGTCAGTAAATAAGTAAACATTTGTGTCACCTGTCGAGTACGCCGGTGGGAAACGCTCTCTTCGAGCCTATACTGCAGTGTGTCTCCAGATACACTGCAACCCATTAAGTTATTATCTAGTTTTACTTTCTGCCTTTCTTGCAGATATTAATCGATTTATTACTTACCTGACTAATATTGTAATTATTTTAATTATAACTATAGTCGTCGTCATCGTTTCGTTTACAAATAAACGCAGAGCGTACGCGTTTTTACTAAGTGAAGTGCAAAAACTGATATTGTTAACATAGTAATTATTATGATAACTCCGCGTACGTTTGAGATCGTACTTCTGCTTCAGTTTGTTCACTGGCTGGCGCGCACTGTTGTACAGGTCGAGTTGTCACACTGGAGACGGTAACTGTTCCAGTAGCTGGTTCTTCTGGTAAACTCGACAGCGGTGTAACTCAATGGACGGACAACGTGAATGATGATACATCACACGCGTTCGTTCTTCGTCTCTTCTACATCACGGAACCCAGCAGTAGCAGCAGCAGCAGCAGGGCTATTGGAGAACTTGGTCCGTGAGTCGACCGTCATGTCTCCTCAACGTCGTAATTTTCGATTCTTGTCTCTGCAACCAACTCATCTTCTCATTTCTTTTGTTCTATATTCCGTATCCTCACATTCACCGGTTCACATTCGCTTCATTCCGCACATTGTTGCCAATTTCAATCTCTTTTATTCATTTATTTCATGTATCACGCCCATCTGTCCAGTAAGTTCTTCCGCCGTAGACTCACGCTCTTGGTATCGAAGAGATTACTTTCACTGGATTGTCTGACCGTTTAAAGACATCCGCGTTCCTCGTCGATTTAGTTCATTTTCGTCGGATTTCAGTGTTAATCTTGCAACAGATTTAGCGGCGGTGCGTCATTGTTGAACTTGTGTAGCCTACGTCACGTCCGTAACGCAGATTAATGTTATTGTCACAGGAGATTCCCAAATAGACCCGAGTTAAGGCACGAAATATAAAAAATGACGGGCCGTGACTATAAGTAAGCGTGCTGACATCAAGCCTAGCAAAAAATAAGCGAATAAACCGAGACCAAACAACGTCAGTGACGGATGTAGTGAATACGACGGAAGATGAACCACGTTGCGGCACTGAAGATAACAAGTGAAATAAATACGCAACTAAAATAAAACCACACTTTTAGAGTTAATCTCCACTAACCTTGCCTAAATAAATCCTGTCTGTGGCGCCAGGTTTCAGTATCGGCACGGCGGTGCTTAATGTGGCGTGTAGACGGCTTAGTGAGCCAATACATTTTTATCACAAAGTCCGTCGCACCTGTTCGCCCGCCCCTCCCTCATGACAGCTTTATCTCGTACGTGCCAGCAAAGCGTAGCCTCGTTCCCACGACGACCATGAACGCGGAATTCAGTTGGCTTGTCTCGTCCCCGGTGACGCACGAATAGCATCCTAGCACATGCGCCCGACCGCGCCGTAGTGATGGGCCGGTGTCATCGATTCGTCGTTACAGTATGTATTCGTATCGTATGGTTTCGTCACGGTTAGAGTATCGAAGTTTCTGATTGACGTCCGAAATGCAGCGCGTTAGTTGTCGTGTTGTTACACTGTTTACTTGCAGATTAAATATTTTCCTACTGCAAGTGTCTTAGTAACATTTATTGCTAGTTATAATGCTGACTGCGTCTTGCGGTAAGCGTAATATAATTGTCTGTCCGTCCGTCCGTCTGTCTGTTTCATCTTTTTTAAATCTTCATAGGGCGCGCGTCGCATACTCAACGTCACTCGTCAGGGGGCAGCACGCGGTGCGGTCAGCATAGATTTCCGTCCGACTATTACGAGGACGGACATACCTGTTTTACATACGATACGATACGGTATATTTACGTGCGCTCAAAAGCTGACGAGATGGCCAACTTAGTCTAGCGCACGGCCCAAAAACGGAAAAATAAGGAAAAATAAAAAAAAACCGAGTAGCTCAGAAGAAACGGTCCAGGCAAAGGTCCGTGGAGGCAGTCCGGGAGGAAGAAGTGAAAGTACGGTGGGTAGGATTTGTGAAAGAGGTAGGTTTCAGGTGGAAATACGATATCTGATATCTTTGTTGAATCTGGTGAAAACCTTTCCGTGGAATTCAACTAATGCGTACTACATAATGTCGACATCTCGATATTAAGCTGTCATATCGAATTCAAACGAGAGCTGCTTATCGACTGCTGGGATGGCTGACCGTGGCGCCACGAGGCGTCGACGACATTTGTGTAAGTCCAACACCCCGAAACACCGGGGTGGTCTGTCTTTCCGTGGATGAGAATCAGCTGGAATCCCAATTTAATACAAAATAGCTGTTCAACTTGGCAAGCCTGACACCAAAAACCAACTCAACCTGCCGATCATCAATACACAAACGTAACACACACAGACTTTCAACTAAATGAAACCTGTCATCAGCGCATCACTACGAGTATGCGGCTACGGACGCTGTTCAAATGCTCATACTCATGCATGGCCGTGATAATTCGTGTGGCCCTCTAACGAAATACTCGAGTAATCGCATTGCAGTTTTAACAACGGCCTGCCCTTTAGTCATAATATTTTGTCATCACTGTTATACGTTTGGTGCACGACTGTACCAAACGTGTACTAATCGTTATAGGCCTATGTTATTCGATACGAAGTTGCGTTGAACGCATAACGAATGTAGAACGTTGTCACGTGACTGCAGGGGTCAAGGACGTTGTGCCGCAGGCGCTCGATAGCGGCTGTTACGAGGGGTTCGAGGACCTCGTGGACAAAGCGAACGTGTGGTTGAAGGAACAGCGAGGCAACGTGCTCATCAGCAACATGCAGTCGATCATGGTGGTCAAGGACGAAGGTCAGTCGACTGCACTGGACCTTCATCCACGACACTTCATCGCCAATTTGATAAATATTTTGCTGTACTATTATAGTAAGTAAGTAGCGAGCCATTTTGTTTCTGAACATCGTGCAATGCGGTGCAATGAACATTCTAATAATTAAGTGTCCAAAACGACACTTTGTGAATCTTAGGTTCCTGTGTCGAGTTAGAGGCAGACACCTGGCGGACAAATGACGAGTCATGCGTAGTGGAGTGTCCCAAGAAAAGACCGATAACTATACAAACAGACATTCATTTCTAGAATGAACGAAATACAATCACAGCTGCATCGGAGGTGTCGGCATTCGCCAGATGGCAGCACTGGTGGTGTGTAGCAGTAAATAGCTGTGACGGCGATTGAAAAAAGTGTGAATGGTAACGATGAACGTCGTTCAACAAGTACGTTTGTCTTCGGGGACGGCCATATATCCACACATGCCGATCCTACGTCCACACGCCGCGCGATATTGATAGGCACGCGATTACGAAAGCTCTTCCCACCCTGAACTTTACCTCCGGGTGGGTGGCCGATTCGTCAGATTTTGGGCTTCTCGGGGAGCAAAGTTCCCCAAAATGGGAGATTCCCTGCCCTGTACGCCCATAAAACACCGTGCAAAATTTGACGCCGCTAGCTTTATCCTGGCCGCGAAAATCCGTAACCGTACAAACAAACAAAAACAAACAGTAACCGATATATCCACACTTTGCCTCCACTCCACCGTTTCTTCTGAGCTACTCGGTTTTGATTTTTATTTTTTTCATTATTTTTCATGTCTGGGCCGTGCGCTAGATTAAGCTGGCCATCTCGTCAGCTTTTGAGCGCACGTAAATCTACTGTATCGTATCGTATCGTATTGTTTATCGGCATGTGTGGATGATAAAATGATGTGCAACGCAAATTGCAGGTGAAGATATTGCAGGGTTCATAATTTCAGCATTGCGAGGTGAGCGGCCTCGAAGTTCCGGCGTGTACACGGCGTAGATGTGGTGTACAGAGACGGCGCAGTTTGATGTCGGTTCGTCATGTTTCTACACGCTGCCCGGAGTCAACAACGATCAACCGGTCGACTTCTTCCGTATCCTCAGAGTTGCCTTCGTATCGACGTCGCCAAAACGCTCGTCTCTGACGGCAGGAGACTCGGGGCTTCGCCGTCGCGGCTCTGCGACCACGACGGCGGGTCCGGTGTCTGCCTTCACCTACGAGACGTTTACCCCCGAGCTGGTCGCACCGCGCTACGCTGCCGCCGTCGAAGACAGACTGGACGTGGTTGACCCAGACTGGACGTGGTTGACCGGGTAGAAACCATGAACGAAACGTTCGCCAAAGTCATCGCCTTCCTGCAAAACTCAGGTCGATCGACCGTCAGTTTATGACGAATGAATTAAATGAATGCGTGGACTGAAAACGCAGCAGTGGAAAACAGAGGAGGATCAAAAATCAGAGATGGAAAGCACAGATCACTTTAACTGCTTGCTTTTTACAGTTGTCTTTATACATCCACTGTCACAGGGGAATAAACGAACGCTGGCACAGAGTGGCAGTCGTCTTGTCCAGCCAGAAAAAAACTAGTGGCTTTCCATACTTCCTACAGTCTTCTTCCGCGTTTTCCACTCCTGTGATTTCCACCTTGGCACCAGCTTCCCGCGTTTTCCACTCCTGTGATTTCCACCCTGGCACCAGCCTCCCGTGTTTTCCACTCCTGTGATTTCCACCCTGGCACCAGCCTCCCGCGTTTTCCACTCCTGTGATTTCCACCCTGGCACCAGCCTCCCGCGTTTTCCACTCTCTAGTTTTCCACTCCTGCGTTTTTAGCGTCCACGAATGAATAAACAAAAAATAAACTAATACACTTCTCTAACAATCATTGTGTTAAGTTATTACTAAATTACAACTAAAAGAGATGAATACGATTATGTTGAAAATTAAAACACGCGCTCCAACCCTCTCTCTAACAGCAATACCGACGCGTGGTCACGATTTGGTCGTTGACAGCGGCCGACTTAGACGACCTCAGTCGTACGAAATTACACATCTCTCTCTCTCTCTCTCTCTCTCTCTCTCTCTCTCCTTGTACA
>Ga0209780_1004039_pt1 | contig 11203 bp, 6 predicted proteins | sample WorMetexBAHAMAS2_FD_187384 | JGI IMG/M metagenome (GOLD analysis project Ga0209780, IMG submission 187384) | Marine gutless worms symbiont microbial communities from Max Planck institute for Marine Microbiology, Germany - Inanidrilus exumae... | ecosystem: Host-associated > Annelida > Digestive...
TGAGCAATATTGCTGCAAATTATGGACAAAATAGTGCTATGCACATGTCGAAATGATTCAGCTTTTGGGACACTGCCCCCCAGACCCTTACAAGGGTTCTGCCCTTGGACGCCACTGGATACTTCCGTCCCCAGACCCATACTTTTGTACCCACCCCAAGAAAATACAAAATCCAGTGGGGGTGGCATGGCGACGGGGTTGAAGACGAGCAGTTGCTTCGACAAAGTAGCTTCGATATTGTTGCCGTTTTCGGCGACAATGTCGCGGTTTTTGGCGACATTGTCGCTGGTGTGGACGGGGCTTAAGTTTAGCCGTTTTGATACAATAACGGCGTGTGATAGACAGACGGACGGAGAGACGGACACAAGATGACGGCAAGTACCGCGTTAGCATAGCGTCGCGCGGGCAAAAATGAGTTCCTAACACTTACGTAGTGATATTCCTTAAATGGTGTACACGGATGACCTCGTGTTGTTATTACTACTACTATTATTATTATTTTATGCGTTGTTTAACTCAAACCGTTGTCGCAAAAGTCATCAAATAATCACGTCAAAATCATCGCATATAGTTCCGCATCTCGTTGACGTTCAGCAACGGGAGAGGCGGGCGAGACTGGGGTCATGGTGTGGGCAGGGGCGCAGGCACGCAGCCAGGTGCGACAAGGTTCAATAACGTAGGCTTATTTAAAGCTTTATTATTTATTACAATGATTCAACAAGCAGGCTGCGTCAGCAGGTCGGCTGTGCAACCCGTGTCGCCGACTGCAACTATAGGCCGTACAAATGTTGGTTTTTAAACTGGGACAATCCTTCTATGGAAAAGAAGAGATTATATTCAGCCGAATCCAAACAGTTATACGCCCATCGTACAGATGAGACGGTGCGAGTTAAACAACGCATAAAATTCACAAAGAAAATAAACAAATTGCTGCGTTATGCCCAAACATACACATATGCAAGCTTATCAATTAAATTAACTAAGATCTGGCACCGGCGTCTACGTAAAAATAAACTTAATGTAATTATTACTACTAGTCCGCCTACACATAGTGTAGGGGCCAGACTAGTGATGCTCTCTGGCGTCTGTCGTCGTCTGTAACACTCGCGCGTATGCAACGTAACTCACCACCTAGGGAACAGCACGTGGCGGCGGTCCAGTAGTGTTACGTCCCGTTATGGCGACACCTTGTATACACTGTCAGCAGCAGTATGCTCGTGCAAGAACTGGATCAAAGACTCTATAACTAGACGATCCGGATAATAAGTTACTTAATGTTTTATCTATGGTTAGTGCTATTACGGTGCAAAGCGAGTAAGAACTTGACGAGTTGCAGTGTATCTGGAGACACACTGCAATATAAGCTCGAAGACAGCGTTTACCACCGGCGTACTTGACAGGCGACACAACTGTTTACTTATTTACTGACGCACGAGCTGTTTAGTTCTTGCGTTCGACGATACCTAGTGTCACTTGCCTGCGACTGAGTGATGCCAGCGTTATCTGCCATGTTACTTACTTTCAGTTTCCAATTCAGTCTGCTTTTCTTCAATATATCGCTCACTATGCCGCACCAGCATTGCAGCGTACTATTGGTTTTAATACGCAACATCGGACATCGGACGTTGCCGAAAATGTGGGTAAGTACCTTTCTGATGCGCAGCGTATAGTTTAAGGAAAAAACTTTGAAGTGATTCTAACGGTAAAAATTGAAACTAGACATTCTGTAGAGAAACCATTTGGAAGTGAATTTCCAGCAATTTGTAATTGTTGCGGAGTTATGACGGCCTAAAGTCGCAAGACCTGGAAATTTTTTGAGCAATTTTTTGCGGATTTATTTGGAAAAACGATCCCTTCTGGTAAAAATTTCAAAATTCTGTTGCGAAAGTTTACATGGCATCACCGATTGACGTTGTTGTGTGCAAATGTCGTAAAATTTTTCAGACGGGAAACCAGTGAAATCATGCGTTAATTGCCTCACAAAAAAAACAATTTCGGCTGCCTCTCAAACCGTTGTTACTGCTCAGATCGCGCCCAAAGTCTTCCAGGAGTAGCCCCCAATATCTGGCTCACAATGTTCCAAATTTCATCCAAATCGGTTCACTTTCCGCGGTGTTATAGCCGAACGCGTGAAGGCCGTTCTTTTGGCCCATAAAGTATTTGCAATAGTCGCCTTTTGGGCGAATAACAACTCAAAAGAAACTATACAGCATCACTCGAGTCAACTTTGCTTCTGATGACGATGCAAGTGGCCTAATGGCTGAGTTGTTCTACTCGCGTGTCAGTAGAACCGCCTGTTAGTTAAAGTAACATGGGAGTTAATGTTACAGTGTCCAAAGTAATTTGGCAAAAGGTTGCATCGCCGACTGGTTACGCCTTGCGGATGTGACGGATGTGAACGGATTCGTCCGATTTTGACCCTCCCCATCTAACACAATGTTCCTTGGACCCACACGAGTCAACCCCCAAAATGGCATCTCGATCGGTTTACCCGTCTTTGCAGGGCTCACCCTTTTACCCAAACCTGTAAAATCCTATGCTTTATCATAATGCTTTTTTCAAGGGACCGCACAACCCCCAAAATTGTCCCTTCCCGTGGAACTTCTTAACCCTTATCTAATACATGGTTCCATCCAAACGTCATCTCGATCGGTTCAGCCGTTTGTGCAGGGCTCATGAACGTTTCCAACAGACAGACACACACATACACACAGACCACGCGACTCCGTCTGTAGCACCTGGCCGCATCTTATGCACTAAGTGTATGTGATGCGGCTTAATAATAACAAGAAAGCAGTCACGTCAGCGGCATTTCTAACAGTGAGATTTCTTATTAGTGGCTTTCGTCACTACAATACATATCATTAATGCGTGCTACATTGGCGGTTTCCCTCTACAGCCGGTTCCAAATCATTCCCAACTTTTTACTGCTTGTTTCTTGTGCACAGACCAAACTTTCCAAAAGTTTGATGAAAATTCCTCTATCAATTTCGAGTAATCTTGCTGTTAGACAGGAAACCAAACCAAAGTTTAAAAAACTCCATGTCAGAGATATAATCACAGTCATTACAACTGTAGTTGAGTCACTCAATAAAAAGCACTCTTTCAACAGTAAAAACATATCTCACCATGCAAGAAAACTGCTTTACACGACAGTACGAAGACTCAATACACTAAATATATAAGCCTACTATTATCAATAAGACACAGGAATGGTTAAACAAAGTACAATTAAAAATAGTCAACAGCAACTTCCTGTTTGACACTTATAATCAATCCAGTCTGACACTATTATACCTCATAAAAACCTCATAAAAACTGGTACACCATCTATTCTTAGCATATGTATTGAAACCCACAGATTGTGCCGATTGATCGATTGACTGAGTTAAGGTTTTACGTCCCACTTGATACAAATTAGGTCATTTCGGAGACGTTCTTCCTAGCCGATCTCTTGGCTAAGTACTGAAAAACTAAATCTAACACAACTAAAGCAAACATGCATCCGTAATAAAATATACAACAACAGACAATAAACTAAAAAAACTAAAGCAAATTTGGTAGCCTCCTATGACTCCGGTCAGGAAACGAAACGGGCCTATTCTAAAAAAAGTAGATAAGTAAGGAAGTAAGCAATTAAGGAAGTAAAGTAAGCAAACAAACAACTTATATAGCGCCAAAATCAATTAATGAATCAGGGCTGAGGGCGCATTACAGCCCTACCCAGAGCGACTGCACAGACGGTAAATGTATGTAATATATATCTTTATTCTTTAATGGTAGTAACAATACAAGCAATATAATATATAATAACAAGTATGTCGGTCTTTCTTATTGTCGGGCCGAAATGTACGCTGGCCGCGTCGCATGCTGGCCCCTGGTAAGTCGGTTTACAGACTTTTCTCGGAAAGTCCCTTACCGAAGAGACGTTTCATGGCACAGCGTCGTCACGCAACGGACGATTCCCAGCCACTAGCGAGTCCATGGCATGCTCCTCAGCAAAATTTAAAAACTGTTAGAAATGAAGCAAGTGAAAGAGAAAATCATTAGAGAAGTAATCATACAAGAGGGAGGGGCTATGGGGGAATGTAAATGTATCCCCGTTCCCCGTGGGTGGGGCTAGTAGGGGATATATCCCTCATCCTCCAGGGATGGGCTGGTAGGGGGATAATCACTGAGTGACCATTACTCCAACGTTGCCCAACTGGAGTGGAAGATAAGCCTTATCACTGTGGTGAACGCAACCATCAACGCATACAATATATCAACATCGTGTTATTTGTCGTGGCATGGTACTCTGATTGTCATTGCAGTTAAAAGGGTTAATGACAATAAATATACACAGATGCATCAAATACGGATTTTTGGGGCTGAGTATATATCCCCCATTAGCCTCTCCCTCGGGGAATAAGGGGTATATCCTGGGGAGCATGCCACAGACTCCCTAGTGGCCGGGAAACGTCCATTTGGTGATAGCGCCGTTCCATAAAGCGTCTTTTTTGGAAAGTGACTTTTCTGGGAAACGTCTTTAGGGCAACTTCTTTACAGGAAACGTCTTTCAGGGACAGTGACTTTCCGGGTAGCGTCCGTAAACCGGTGAGTCATGGTGAGTATGCCGACGGGACAGACAGACGTACGGACGCAAAACACAGCCAGCGTAACAACAAAGACGCGAATAAGAAATTATAGATGCTTCAGCTACATATAAGACAATAAGAGTAACAAAAATAATGTGAAATTGCTATAGCGACGGCAACTTGTATTAAAGTTTCCATTTCACAATGAAAAATGACCTGACGGTAATGCATACAATACGAAATGACATTGTTGGAATAGTTAAGCCACTGTAAGTGAACGCTACTGGTAAGATATAACACGACGCTCCAGTGTTCGATATCTTTCAAGCATCGGATCATAAACCTATGCAAAATACATTTTCACATAGTATATCCACATTGGCTTGCTGTTTCTCAATAAAATTCAACAAACTACACTACAGACAAGATTGGTTAATGCCACAACGCACCGCCACTACCCATCACTTCCACTGTAATCGCCATTTTCCAAGTAAACCTGGGTTAACAGGTTCCCGTCAGATGCTGATGCAACAACGCAATATGAAGTGTTAATGTAAATGTTGGCAAGAACATCGTGAATTCTCACCCACACCAGCAACAGTAAGGGCTTGTTAAATGGACGCATATTAGCCAAAAGTAGTGAATGTCTGATAATGGTGTTCAGTTGTAGGCAACACCTAATAAAACGATCTTATAGACAAAACGCTGGACTCAGCTCATAATTATTTACTACCTGAGCAACGAGATGTTATAAATTAACTGCACCGGGCAAATAAATACAAACTTTTCTTAGCTAAAACTGAACGGTTTCAGAACTCTTTTATTCCATAATGTGTAGCAAAGCCTTGACTGTGATATATTTTTAGTTTGACAGTCATTTAACTATAACCGTATTTTTGTTGTTTTAATCCAGCATTTACTGCTGCCATACAAAACAAACCATTTGGATTTAGGAGATGAAAGATAGATACCAGGTCGACTCAGCCTTCTACCCTCTGTGGGACGGTAAAATGAGTACCAGCCAAAGGGCGGTGATGCTCTGCGACTGGGGAGTAAAGGCAAGCACGATGTAATTTGCAGGTAAAACTGTGTGATCCACGTCTGAGCGCATTAGAGGTAATTACGACGATGCGCTATACAAATCGACGTATACTTTACATTAACAAAGTGTAACCGTGTTTCGTCATAAAAACTGTAGTGGTTTGTACCTGGCTTGCATCAGGGCTGGGTGTCGCAGCACAGAAAAGATCTCCTGTAGCGCCGTTAACCACATCTTGGAATGTTGTATTTCCGCCACCATATCCTAGTGTGCATTGTGCAAAAACACATAAAAATGCCACGTTAGACATTAGCAACGCATCAACACAGAAGAAAAATTAAAGTAATTAGCTCTGTTTAAAACATACATTGAACGTATGTAACGTCGGACCAACTGACATGCAGCCAAGTGAACGGCGCAGTTTCAGCTTATCTGGTGATATCTAAAAATGATACTGCATTGCACTGTAAGTAAAAACATAGTCTATGCATTGCAATCTTTCATAAGGATATAAAATATACTTATAAACACGTAACTATCTTTCCTATCATGCAAAGACACAGATAAAAAAGAAAGGATATTTATAAAGTGATCCAAGTCACAATCATAATAATAACTATACACCGTGTTGCAAAAAAGTATACCACCCAACTTTCAACGATAATTTTAACAGTAGTTGTCTGATTCCAGTAATTTTTGATACAGTTATTACTAAATGAATACGCCATCGAAACGTGGTTTAATTTCCCACCTCACCTGTTTAGTGCAAGTGTCTTACCTTTGAGAACTTTAAGCCCGGAAAATCACAAACTTATCAACAAACTAACATCTTTTTTTAGAATATACAAAGTTAATTACACTTCATTGGCCCATAACTTCTTCAGTCTCACGGCAAGCTCACGTTTTCAAAATGTTGTTCCTCTGCACGCACGCACACTCTCAGTCGCTTTCTCCACTCGTTGATGGCTGCGTCAATAACGTTCTGCTGCAAAACATTATTGACGCTGCTTCAGCTCATCGACATCGTTCATACGACATGCATACAATGTCATTTGCTGCTGCATAATACCCAAGACCTTATGATCCACTGAATTCAGGTCTGGACTGTTTGGTGGCTAGAGATTAAGACCAATGAAATATGTTTTTTGTTCCTGTAGCAGTTTATTGGTGTCCCTGGCACGATAAGATACAGTCTTGTAGAAAGATAACGTATACCCTACGACATGCCTGATCGCTGCAGCATCTGCTGAGAGAGTAAGACATTGCTGAATATGCATGATAAGAAAGTAAAATAAGGCTTAATTTAAGTACAATTAATATTTTGCTGTTTATTGCAGTTCACATTTAACTTCCTAGCATTGGGATATCTGCACTTTGAGGACAAATTCATGATTTTTATGGTATTAAAGTTTCATAAGGTAAGGCACATACATTAAACAGGCGAGACGGGAAATTAAATCATCTTTTGATGGCATATTCACTCAGTAATAACTGTACCAAAATTAGTGGAATCGGACAACTACTGTGACAATTAAGGTTCAAGGTTGAGTGGTATACTTCTTTCTGCAACACGGTGTAGATGGACTTCGAGGCCCAGCGTCAATGTGGATGTCTTCACCACCTCGATGGCCTGCTGTGACCTTGACCTTTGACCTCAGAAATCTAGCCCAATAATCAGTAGGAACAAGTAAATATTCCTTGTAAGTTTCGTCCAGACTGCTCGAGCAAGTCACAAGATATTGTGGTAACAAGATCTGTGGACGAATAGACAAACGACCGAACGGACAGCCCAGAAACATAACGCCTTTGCTGATACTCTCAGGTGGCGAAAACAAAAATGTGAGACGTTCAGTATCTGTACTTAAGTCGCGACGTAAATACCATGTTTAGCTCTATAAGCTGAGCCGAGGCAGGCTGAGTCGGCCACATTCTGAACATAAACTGGCGTGTTGAACACATCGGACAGCACCTGCAACATAAAAAGGACTTAAAATGAAAACTCGCAATGCTGTGCTATTGAGATGACATTGAGTACAATGCGAGCAAGACGAACAACAAGCAGCTGACAACATAATTCACATTTTTGCCAAAATAACAAGTACATTCTCAGCATCATCATCTTCTTCATCTTCTGGTCCTGTAATGGAAAATCCATGGAACCAAATACAATTCTGCTCCAATGATGTGGATCTTACCTTCGAAGCATCTTTCAGTTAAGCCCAAGCGAATCATCTTGTAAGTGGTGTTATCCAGTAACCGAACAGTACAAAAAAAACTAAAGTATGATTGACAAAAGTGGCACGATATACACAGCAGCTGAAGCAGCATGACGGTGACGTTCAACAACTATAAATGAAGTCCGATGTTTGATGGCATCAATATAATTAACGGTCACGCTGCTGGTGATGTCAGTCATATGTAATAAAAAAATGAAAAATGGCATATTCCACTTTAAGGGAAATTACCTTTCTATACAGACTGCAGTTATAAGTAGCTGCAGTCAAGATTAGACGTCTTTCCACAAACCATCTCCACTGATAAGCCATTTTGAAACAACTCACTCAAAAATCGAAAAGACTCACAAGTTATTAAGGTTGAAACTCAAAAAAACACATTCTAAAACAACTGTACACACATCCTACAAAATGACAGAAGCAATGTTCGGATATCTGCAGCAGTGGCTCTGCCCGTAAGAAGAAGAAATCAAATGAGTGCATAACTTCCAATTTCAGAGATACCCCAAAAATGTGTTCGACTGTTTGCTCGACTAAGCAAACCCTGTCTTCAAATTTCACAAAAAACCATCTCCAACTTTTGAGTATTTCTGCTCATGCATAGACAGAAATAGTGGATGAGCGACTGATGATCGAATTAATCTGTTAACTCCCTGCACTGCATATGTAACTAGAAAGCCATCACATGAGGTCACACCAACCACTTCAGCAACATTTTCCTCCTCCAATGTTGTAAAATGGGAGTCAAGTGGCGGGATGGGTGAGGGTTGAGGGTTGAGTATGGGGAGAGGAACTTTGCATGTAATTCAAGCAAGTCAACATTGTACTCAATGCAGGGAAGTGGCAAGCTTCACCGCTAACAGACCCTTCTTACCCCTGTAATTGATTAAGGTTTTACATCCAACACGACACAAAATAGGTCATTTTGGAGACGTTCTTCCCAGCCAATCTCTTGGCCTAGTACTGAAAAACTGAAACTAACACAAAAAATCAAATATGCATCAGTAACGAAATATGCAACAACACAAAATAAACACACACAAAAAAACTAACGGCAGGTTTGGTCGCCTCTTACAACCTCCAGCCTGGAAATGGCACAATTTCTCTATGAGATGCAGCTGCAGCCAAAGGAAGCCAAGCTTCAAGCAAAGAATCGAGTCTTTTGCTGCCACTTCAAAAATGGTAGCGATATTAATGAAGTGAGGTGCACACACACCTGAAGTATCTTTTCATTTCTCGATGCTCCGCCAGTAGCAAGAACTCGCCCAGTGTGACCTATGTAACAAACAACATGCACATTAGCACATTTCCGTATGAATGCCAAACATTTTGAAAATGACAATCGTTTGCTTAGTAGCAAAATGACATAATGCAAAGTTTACTTACTGTTTCAGTTTAGTATGTAAAGCCTGCTCTGGCAAGGATTTCATGCAACCACTGCACTGAGAACAGCGAGCACATGAAAGTCAAGTTTCTGTAAAATGGCCTGTACATTCTGCAGAAAGACAGGCTGAGATTTAACTAGAAGCATCAACGTGGATGTCTTCGCCACCTCAATGGCCTGCTGTCACCCTAAACTGCAGAATCTAGTCAGGTCATGAGTAAAGGCTAGTAAAAATTCGTAGTAAGTTTGATTGAGATTGCTCGAGTATTCACGAGATATCATGGTAACAAGATCTGTCTGGACGAACGAACGGGCGAACGCAGCGGACAGACAGCCCGAAAACGTAACACCTTCACGGACACTATTGGGTTGGTTGGCTGGTAGGTGTTTAATGTCCCTTTTCAGCACAAATATGGCTATATGAGAGGCAAAAGGTCAGAGGTGGAGAGCTATCCCTACCCAGTGAAGAAAGGCCAACAATATATTAAAATAAATGCAACAAACTAGACCCAGGTTCGGTCGCCTCATACAACCTCCGGCCTGGAAACGGACTGGGACTATTCTGGTTAAAATGAATGGATGGACAAAAGAAGAAAATAGGTAAAGCAAATGAGAAAAGGAAAAAGGAAAAAAGTAAAAAAGAGAGCAAAAGATGAGGAAGTGAATGGACAAGAAAAAAAGAAGAGAAAGGGGGTACCCCGACCCCATGCGGGGCGACACTGTCATGTGGCAATGGTATAAGAATGTTAACATTAACATGGGGCTAGGCAGGTGATAACAGCAGCGTTATGGTGTTCACTTCGTGTCCTCCAGTTCGTTGGCCTGTGCTGCCCGAAGAAGTGCACAGAATCAGCTGTGGCTGTGGTGGACGCTCGTAAAAACAGACAGAACTACTAGATGCTCGCACTTACCAAGGCTGTAGCCGAGATTTTCAGCATACATTCGTCGAGAAAGAAACTGTCCTTCAACGATCGCCCTGACTTCAACCTCTCGACTAAACGATTCTACCTGCACAGGTAGGCGCCACGGTCTATGACAAGAGGCTACGTCTGTTACGAGGGTAAGTGTGAATTCCGTTACACACCAAAAACCATAAATTTATCAAATCACGATGAATTATTTTTGTCTGTCGCATTAAATACAATAAATTAGCCCCGTACGGGAATGGAGTTCGACTCCTACTTACTGCCAACTTCAAAGTCACATGACACAAAAACTAGGACAAGAATCAAAAATCCGGCCCCGATATGCTGTAGGTATTTTGCCCTAATTTAAGAATCCGTGGTCACTTGCCAGCCCCCATTGTAAATGGAGGAAAAGGAGACAGCCTTTGAAAATGGCTGAATTTCCGACTTTCAATGGCTCGTGACCTTGACTTTGACCTTGGATCGGGTCATACTGCATACAGTCAGGCATCACTCATCGACCTTTACCTACATACCAAATTTCATTGAAATCAAAGAAACTTTTTGTGGACGGACGGACGTACGGACGGACATTTGAGACACATGTTATTAGGTCGACTCGGAGGAGTCAACCTAAAAAGGTATGCTGCAAAATGTACATAGCACTGTAACAAGTGGAGAATAAAATCTGATGTTTACCATATCGCTGTTGTTGTTAAATCGAAATATCCCAACAGCATTTGGAGTTATTTCAGGTACATCAAAATAAATACCTGTAAAGAACAGGACATTTTCAAACCAAAATAAGCAGACAACAACTACAGCAACTATTCAACCAATTAACATAATTTAATTTTAGCTGAAAATCTTCCAAGCATTTAACTAGTCATATAAAATAACTTAAATATAACTGAATACTGAAAGTTAATAATAATAACAAATGTCCAATGCAATTTGGCAAAGAGTCACATTACCCTCTTGTCACCCATCCCCCTCAAAAGTGCCCCTTCCTTTGGAGGAATCTGGACCCGTCTAATACATGGTTCTTCGGACCCACATGAGTC
>Ga0209780_1004040_pt1 | contig 11203 bp, 9 predicted proteins | sample WorMetexBAHAMAS2_FD_187384 | JGI IMG/M metagenome (GOLD analysis project Ga0209780, IMG submission 187384) | Marine gutless worms symbiont microbial communities from Max Planck institute for Marine Microbiology, Germany - Inanidrilus exumae... | ecosystem: Host-associated > Annelida > Digestive...
TTGTGCTGAGAACTGTGTTTAGTTGTGTTGTAAACAGCCATGATTTTAATCAGTTATGTTATTTATATGGTGTGTCTGTAATGAGCATGAATTTTAGTGAGTTAACGTGTGCTGTGTATGAGCATTCTAGGGCAAGTACTATGTGATTTTTCTTCTTTTTATATTGTGTGTATTACTGTGTAGTTGAGGTATTAGTTGTAGTGTTTGTTTGTTTGTTTGTCTGTCTGTCTGTTTGTTTTTAATCCTTGCTGTAGGCCTATTCTGTCTTCGTGACGAATAAACGTATATATATATATATATATATCTCAATCCCAAAATTGCTACATAAACAAAGCATAGCAGTTGGTAGTATTAATGAATATATATCAACAATGTAATTAAATTCTAAAGTACTGAGCAAACCTAAGTACAATTATTATACTTTAATAGCACTAATTCACTACAAATATTATGAGTATGATGAGTATGATAGAAATACAAACGCCAAGAGCTATCGTATGAAATGAGCTTACAGCACTAAAGAACAATATAGTAAGCAGTTTTACCTTTCCCATTAAAAACTGCAATCTTCGGTTTAAATTTTTTAATTTTTGCAGTTAATATTTCGATGCCTTCTTTTAACTCTTTCCTGCAATAAGGTTTACAAAAATCCACCAACACTGACAATTAAATGAAGACGACAAGCTAAAGCCAATTTTGTTGGCAACTGAAATAGTTACTCAGTACAATAAACCCACAGCTTTGACAGATGCAGTCTAGTGCAGGTCCAGATGCAGTGGTGAAAATTTGTCCAAACCAAAACACTGTCTGACGTCATCACACACAACCAGGGCTTCTGTTAAACTATTTCAGTGCGCATATGGTACGCCAGGGATCGATTTTCGGCGTTTTCGTATGCCAAGCCTTCCAAGTTTCGGCATAATTTTAAGAAGATGAATAGGTTAATTTTGATGCGTACTTGTACGCCGGGCCATCTAATTTTGCATTTTGGTCAAATTTTCTGGCATATATTATGCCCGTACACCCATTAATGGAAGCCCTGTACATGACACCCCTAGTGACATAGTCATGTAAGTAAGTAATTACAATATTTACACACATCATATTTATTTATATTGCAGAATTTTTGCTAGATTTAAAAAGCTGTAGTTTTTCAACACAGCACATAAAATGTTTTCACGTTCCACAAACTGTGGAACAGTGAATGTTCCCACACCCTTAGTACCCATTAATGTAGCCATACATCCAGTAACCAACAAAACATTCCAAATGCTGTCCTTAATGAACCCAACCTAACAAGTGGTGATTGTATAAAAGTGTCCAGTTGAATGAAAGTCCACAGAGAGCCAATCAATGCTAGAAATGGACAAAAAATACAGAAAGCACACGTAAATAATAATATGGTACTGGCAGTGGACAGACAGTGTAAAGGGAACAATGCCTCTTCCTCATAAGTCCAGACGTGGATCAAGATAGGAGGATGAAGCCACTAAGCAATTTCCGCTGATTGGGGACAATGCTATAAGTTCCATTCAGTGTGTTTAAACTGCTGGCTGGATGAGAGGAAGACACTAGGCCTGTGAAAATCCACGCCAAAGGTTCTCTTCTGCAACATGTAAAAAAAGAAAACCAGGAAAACCAGCTGGAAAACAACCAGTATAATAGAGGAGATCACTATACAATATCTTTGGACAGTAGGCATTTATTCTTCTTTGTATTTTATCTGAACATATTTTTGATGTTAGCGAGCTGGCCAGCTGCTGCTGTAAACTTTTACGTCAGGTATTATTATTATTATTAACGATTTATCACTGCATGTTTCCACAACAAACTCTGCAGAAAGAAGAGTGATGAAATCACTGACCGAGTGAGGTCGGCACTTCCCTTTGTACAGCGTGCAACGATGTTCGTGAAACCGATGCCATAATGCAGTAACCGATAATCATCGTAACAGTTCATTGGCTCCGGAATCAGCCCAGACATATACAGACACTTCCCTAATACAGACAATTCGAGCAATCACACAACTGTATCACAAGAAACGAGGTGTCGGCGTAACGGGACGTAACACTACTGACCCGACGTGCAGTGATACTGTGGAGCTATAATCAGACTGCAGGCGGCATGTCGTCATCGCCTGGCCTGTGTGGATGAAGCCGCCTGCAGGCCCACCATGGAATGTTACAGACGAAGACAGATAACAGACGACGGAATCAGCCCAGACATATACAGACACTTCCCTGTATACGGACAATTCAAGCAATCACACTTAACTGTATCATGGGTGAAGCCGCTTGCAGGCCCGCCATGGAGTGTTACAGACGACGACAGACGCCAGTGAGCAAAAAATACTAGTCCCCTACACTATGTGTAGGCGGGCTAGTATTAAAGTACACAACATTTTTACATCAGACCAATATGTCGTTACCGGTCCCATTCCCATTCCATTCCCACAGCTGTCACTCCCAATCCCATCTCAATCCCACCACTTTCACTGCTACTCCCATCCTGCAGAAGCTGTTGCCCATTATAATCAACAGTCCCCGATTTTACACATTCATCTGACATACATTACCAAAGTGAAAACTTGAAAACTTTTTGGATGTTAAATATAACTACAAAGTAGACATAACTGAAAGTATGAATACACAAGCCGGATTAATGTGGATGCAATTTCTACACAGCAATATTGCGGGATCGGGAGTACGACACAATCCGTGGGATGAAAGAACGACATATTCCCGGTCCTGTGGGATTACTACAGTAGTCAGTCCCGCTCACAGTATTCCCTTGGGGCAAAAGGCTGTGGTTGTTACCTCTCCCACAGTATTCCTACGGTTATCCTGCAGGATTTTACAGTGCATTGCTTAGATGTGGCCTATTGCTACAGATGTTGCATGTCTGTGTGTCGGTCAAACGGATGTGCCCTACAAAACCAGCTGAACTGATCGATATGCCATTTGGGGGCTGAGTCGGGTGGGCCCAAGTAGTCATGTAGTAGGAGTTCAGATCCGTCAAGGGGAAGGGGCAATTTTTGGGAGTTGTCTGACCCACTGAAAAGCATTGAGTCACTGCTGCAGTGTATGCAGCAAAAAATCAATAACGGCATCAGCGCGACTGCTGCAGCCAACTGCATTGCTCTCAACTGGCTGGTGTCACATTAACTATTCTGGCGATTCGGCCTCGTGTCAAAATTCTTTGACCAGGCTTTTCATACTATATGTGTATCTTGGTCAAGTGCTTTCATACACCATTCAGTAAACCCTAGTAAAAATGCAGTTGCTTACAAAAATGGTTGCCAGGTCCAGCATAGTGATGTCCGACGTATGCAGCAGTTAAACCATGATTTATTCCAATCTGAAAATGTCAGTATTAACACATCACAAGATGCAAACTTGCAATGACAAAATTACAGTAGAAAGAACAGCCAGAAGTTATACATAACAAGTTGAGCACAGGCAAAAAGACGCCTTTTAACAAGTGAACTCTTCAGAGCTTCGACGAGCGACAGGAAGGACATCTCGCATTGAAACCTGCTGCAGTCATTTCAAAAATTCTCATATGGGAGACTTGGCTCAACCTAGAGTAATGTGGATAATGATGGACAGTTTAACCATTAGTATAACATATGCAGTGTGTTGTTCAAGGTCTTGGAAATGGCCATCTGGATGGCAGATATTTTTCTCCAGCAAAATGCCGACCCTTTGTTGGTACAATCCTCCATTTCAATTGCCTTTTTGGCAGAATGATTTCTCACTACTCAGTTTTCTGCCTCCATATGTTCTGAAGCAGAACCTTTGGGTATAACTGACACGGATTTTGTGGGCCAGACACCTTTCGCGTTGCCCAATCAAGTGTCAGAACACCAAAGGGAACTCTGCACTGACCACACTAGGGAAAGCACCTTAAGGCTTCATACTTTACTGATCCATCACTGGACTGCTAAGGCAAGTGGATGTGCTCCCTATATGCCAGTTCTCGGACTCCTGGTATCTGCTGACACAACAATAAGGTCAATTTAACACAGCATATTTTGTTGGTGTTGTAATACAGGACATGACCTGCCCATGTGGCTGAGTGGTTAGAGCATTCGGCCACCACGTGCAGTAGAGGACGCGCTCAGTGGCCGAGGTTCGCGCCTCAGCCCGGGCACGTCCGCCTACCAAATAATTATTTCTAATAATTCCTACACACACGATGAACAGGGAGTTAATCCCGGGCAGGTAAGAGGGTTCGATGGTTTCCTCTATAAACTGACCGTTGCTAATGCCTTGATTAGCAGCGTCAAGATGTCAGCCGCGCTGATGTGAGAGCCAAAGCAGACAGATGTGGTACGTCCCCTGGCTAGGTGCTGAAGAAGTGTCAGTCAGGTGACCAAGAGCTAAAGAAGTGCCGGTCAGGGTGGGCACTAAATAAGTGCCAGTCCAGGCTTAGCCAGACAGTAGGCAACGCCTAGAGGGGGCTCGCTTAAAATATCCAAAAAGCTGCTCACACCTACTGTTCCTTCATCCACTCTACACACCATGCACATACACTGCACACACCAATTCCCCTCCTCTCCCTGGGCTGGCGCACTGGACCAATAAAAGGTCTCAGCATTGGGGGTCCAGAGTAGGCCGGACCCGTGCCCACAAAGAATGAACAAACAAACGAATACAGAACATTCATCAGGCCAAGTATCTATGCCTGATACATAAAACTGGACCTTGCCAGATTTTACTAACTCCAAAACTGCACAAACCTGCACCAAGTGGTTCTAAAATTCTTTGGTGCTGTATAATGTGACTGAGACAAATATCACCCAGGCACATTTATCCATTTTCGGTCAAGGAAAAAACTCGGCAGCATAATAACTTACAACAACGATGTCGAGGTTGGGGATCAGATGATCGGGAAGCATGCGCATCAGCACTTCGTCTTCGCTCATTCCTTTAAACCGGTCGCGTTTCTTCTTCGCACTGGCATCATCCTGTGACTCGTACTGTTGTTGTGATGCATGCTGCGGTGCTGATAGTGTGCTGTGATTGTTGCTTTGGCTACAACTGCATCACACAACAATCAACTTATGCACAAATGTCACTAAACGATGCACATTTAACACACGCGTGTGCCTAAGTGGCACTCTCAAGAACAGATTCCAGTAACACTGCAGAGTAACCAATTTAATTTAATCTATTTAACTGATTAACTGCATGCATTTGTTTCTAGCTGATCAAGTAAATAGCAACTAATTTTATATAAATTAGCCCCGTACGGGACTGCTGGCTGACTCATACTTTCTGCCAACTTCAAAGTCACGTGACACAAAAACTAGGACAAAAATCCAAAATCCGGCCCCGATAAGGTTTAGATATTGCCCTCTAATTTAAGAATCCGTGGTCATTTGCCAGCCCCCATTATAAATGGGGGAGAAGATAGCCTTTGAAATTGGTCGAATTTCCGACTTTCAAGGGCTCATGACCTTGACCTTGGATCGGGTCATACTGCATACCGTCATGCATCACTCGTCGACGTCTACCTACATACCAAATTTCATTGAAATCAGAGAAACTTTTTGTGGACGGACGTACAGACGGGCGGAGACATTTGAGACCACTTTATTAGGTCGACTCGGAGTCGATCTAAAAATTATATGACTATTAATTCATGACTAACAAGTGTTCTAGAACAAATCTGTTTTCCACAACTGGTAACACAGACTGGACACTGTTAAAACCTTTCACAAAGAAGATCTTATCAAAAGCAATTATGAATTAAAGGTAATGAGTATTTAATTATCTTGCACTTAATTACCGCAGTGATAACTAGAAAAGCAATCAGTCAATGTCGCACAGACTACTTTGTAGATGCTGTTACTTATTTATACTTTCCAATTAAAGTCTGCTTTTCCTTAACATTGCCAGTTTCATTCTTTCACTTTTATATGAAAAACATATATTTCTCTTCCTGTGACTTTGAACCTTAACCTAAGATTGTGACCTAGTTAGGGTCAAGATAAACCATCATTTTGTTTGACATTTAAAGTAAAATACTGTTACAAGCTGCACATAAATAACCTATAACATGGCATAATTCAGAAACAGTGACTATAGAACTAACCTGTCCGTGGGACTGTTTGATGACTCCTCTTTTGATATTACCTCATGTGAACCAGTACTTTCTTCCCCATACGTTGGCAATCGTTCAAATGTGTGTATACGTCCAGGCACTCGCGAACAGCTCGCCGCATATGGATTATACCGCTGCGGAAGATTCCAGTGATGCATAAAATCTGGCTTGAACCCGAATGGCATGAGGTCACTGGCATGTCGCCCAAAGTTGTTTGGTCGCTGAAAACTGTTTCCTTGTTCTGGTATAGCACCATTTTCGGGACCAACACCGCTGTTGACACCACACACAATACACGAAACTACACAGATTTGCAAGAAGCCGGCACAGAGAACTGGTGTAACCCCAGACATAACTAGAATCCAACACCGACACTGCCGCCTCCATCACAATGGTCATTTTCCAGATGAACACGGATAACACAGTTCCCTCTCAGTTTTCTTTCTCCACCATTCCAGAAAAGAACATTTGGGAATGAGCAGCACAAGGCTGGATGCACTTCGTGTAACCAAACTAACGATGTCAGAGTCAGGTATTGCAGAGACGAGTGACAAACTGTCAGTTGATATCTTGTAAACTACTGCACAACTGTACGAAAAATCACATTTGAAAATGCAAACTTGCATTAGTTGGCTGCGTTGCACAGTGGTGGAACGCTGGTCTTTGACCCGCAAACTTTCCCTATCCCACGCTCGACCTGTAGCTGATGGGTGACCACTTATGTGGGTAAACCATCCGCTATAAGGTCAGCCAACTAGGCCAACTCAGCCTTTCATCCTTTCGAGATCGATAGATGAGTAGTAAGCTGATCCAGATGTGTGCCACCTTGCTCGGGCGGCGCCATCTGGTGAATGCTTATGAAATGAATGCAGAATGGCTCATTCCATTCGTGGAAAAATGTGTGGGTGGCATGTTAACCTGTGTGATCCCTATGCCATTCAGCCAGGCTGTCACACAGCTGGTCACTGTTCATTGAGTGTAAGCGTTGGACTGTCTGTATTTCATTTCAAGTGACCTCAAAGGTCACTCGAGGTGATTAGAAAATGCACGATTCGGTGAGCCATGTATCACTTCCTGTTACTGGTCTGTAATGACAACATCTGTATCTTGCAGACTTATTTCTACAGTGTACATGACTGTTGGTGACCTTGAAATGTCCTTCAGCTTTGATATGACAGTTAAAATTACAAGCCATGTATGTTTTCCAATTCACATGTAAACATGTATATAATACACGCTATATATTCCAAGGCATAAGAGTTTGGAAGGTATCAAACAGCTAAAGTGACCTACAGAGTCATTCACTGTCATTGGTATTGGTGCAATTCAACGGGTAATATAAGATTTTCTGTTAATCTTCCACTGCAATGTCTTAACTTTACATGGTTTCCAAGATATTATCAGTTATTTACCAAAACTGAAAGAGGTCACGTGACTCAAAACACATCCCCTTCCGGGGATAATCTACAACGCATGCAATATTAATCATAAAGATCAATCTGCATACTAAAACTTGAAAGGTCTAACTCCATCCATTCCGAAGTTATAATTGAGGCCCCAAAACTAAAAAGCTAAAGTGAATCTGACAATGCCTCTTTTAGGGGGTGGTTTGTCATCTGCAGGCGAGGACTTGCTCTAGTTAACCTAATTACCAAACATGAACTATCCACCTGCATCAATTATGATGATATGAAAGACGACACAAAATGTAGAAAATAGGGTAGTTTGGAGTATGTAGCGGTCACTCAAGTCAATGGAACAGCACCATTGCATATGAGAGTGCAGTCCCGCTGACACCATTATTGATTTTTTGCTGCATACACCACAGCAGTAACTCAAAGTGCTTTTCAGTGGGTCGGACAACCCACAAAAATTGTCCCTTCCCTTGGGAGATATGGACCATGTCTAATACATGGTTGCTTGGACCCATCTGAGTCAGACCCCAAATGGCATCTCAATCAGTTCTGACGTTTATGCAGGGCACGTCGTGTGACCAACACACAGACCACACTACATGCTACATCTACAGCAATACGTTACATCTATGCAATGCATGTGATGTGGCCCAATAACTGATACATGGCATGAACGTACACTGTAAATTTCATTAATGTATGTAACAGTCACATTCATCTATGACATGGTTCTTTTGGACTTGCAGAAATGACATTGCACTCTTTACACCAGGTCATAGTACCATATATAAAGTGTCAGGTTTTCGATCTTTTTTTCACATGTTTTAAATGTGTGCATCTTCTAGTGATGCCTCTATCGACCAACTAACAACCGACTTAGTGTGCACCTTCCAGACCAACATAGTTAACACACGCTTTATAATTCAATTACAGACATCTACGAAGTAATTTACTCACAAGAAAGAACTACTCAGTGCTTCCATGTCTCATCTACAACAGCAATCACCTGTTCATTTACTTGTCACAAGTTCAGCGAATAGTGTTGGATAGATAACAAAATGGCATCTAGCCTGTTAGAACCGACTCCAGTTATCACCAAAGATTCTCTGTTGAGGACCCGACCAAAACTGCAGGAACTCTGAAAAAGTGGCTACCATGTGCAGCAGTAAAATTTGTTTTTATAAACCATGGGTCTTAGTACCATGGCCCATAATGGTCTAAGTATGGAAAGGACTGTCCCTTCCACAGTGTTTGGGGGCACTACTATCAGAAAAATAAACTGTGAAAACTATATGCTACAAAGTGATGGCTCATGGATCGTATCAGATTAGAAATTTATTTTGCTTCACTATAACTATGGGACTGGGTATATGATTTCGATCCAAATGCAAGTGTCACATGCTAGTTATAACCACTCTAAGTGTGGTAGAGGTAGACTGATGCTTCCAAGTGATCGGGAATACCATGGTGCAAGGTGAGCATCCATACAAGCCACAGTGTAATGTGACACAAAAGTAATACCGTACCATACAGTCTCTCACCAAACACTTCATCATTCATTGCCATTCAATTCATCACGTCCATACTGTCTGTGCAATAAACCATGATGCTGCATGTCTCTCCCATGCTCAGTCTATGTACCACAACTGAATCTGAACTGCTTAGCATCACTCATTCCAGAGATAACAAAGGGTTCCAAGATTTACAAAAACAGCTATAGCTACTGAGCAAACTCTGGTGTTAAGGGTAAAAGTGCAATGGGCATAAAACGACAGAAATTAGTCTTTGATGCTGGGCCAGCACTGAAGACAAATTTCTATTGTTCTACACCCAGAAACAACAATTGTGTCCGACCGCTGAAAATCCTACTCCAGTCTTGCTTCTCAAGCTTACATTCACGACAGTTAACCACAGTATTCAGTTTATTTCAGACAGCGGTGCTCACAAAAATTACATTGAAAGTTGCTGGAATGCACTCAGGCATTCTTTACTCTGATTTGGAACCAGAAAAGACTTAGTTTAATTCTTATGTTGCATCAGAATCTTGTTGCTATCGACCATCAGCGACATTTAGCTGTGTTGCTGACATCACTAACTTTGACTTCGGTTTTCAAATTGAGAATGACGACTAGAACGTCAGTGCAGATTTATTTGATTAACAGCAATAACAGGTATATTTCGACACTGGCCGATGCTATGCCCCCGAATTTCAGGGGCGTACTTTCGTGAATCGGCTATGCTCCCGAAATTCTTTTGCGGGGCGTGTATTTGTATTTGTTATGCCCCAAATTTCGGAGGCGTAGTATCGTAAATCGGTATGCCCCAAATTTGCGACAGTGTGATATATTTCATTCACCAGATGGCGATACACAATGCAACCAAATTATTACCACTAACAAATCAAACTAAACTGACCCTAACCATAACACTAACCCCAACAGACACAGTAACCGTAATATTTTTTACGCGCATTTCGTTGACACCCATAAGAAGGTTGCACCGCATTAATAAAAGGAATTTTTTGCACTACCCAGCAATTGCACTACCCGTTTGCTGATGTAGCTGTACTTAGCTCAGAAAACACCAGCGACAAGAAGTGGATAGTCATACTTTATCATTAAAAGAGGGTTTTTTGTGAGGTATATATAACAAAAGGGGGCTAGGTCTTTTGGGGGCATAGCAAAAGAAACAAAATTTGGCAAAGAACATATATTTTTTTTCGGGAATAGCTAAAACGCGAATTGCGCCCCCGAATTTTTTCGGGAGCATACTGTCTTGAATCGGCTATGCTCCCTACATTTTTCCGGGGCACAGTCACTTCCTTCGACACTTTGTTCACGTTGGCGTTAAAAAACTGTGGGATCGTCATTCGTCACATTTAACGCTGAAATATTGCATCCTTTATAGTCAAAACAATGTTGACAAATAGCACCCAGTAAACTGGAATCATCCCGAATAAAACACTTCTGAAACCCACATACAGCAGCAGCATCCGAAACTACTTCCTGCGCACATTGACGTTGCAGTGAGTTCTTCGACGACTGAACAAGTAAACATCGTGTTTCGTGACTGCGACGGTGCTACATTTACTCTTAAATTTGACCTGTTTGACGACTCGATTTCTAATGACAGTGAAGACGACATGTTCCTATGAGGTTAGTAATCGTCACTGCTGATGTACGAATTTAATTAAAATTACAGTCTGAGAAATACATATAAACAACGGACTTCGCTACTGAAATCCACCGGCCACTCAAATACATCCGCCCTTCAATCCGCGAGTGACAAAGTTAAGTCCCGGAATGCCTTCACCGGCGGAGTACTCCGGAATCGATAACGCCAGTTACACGGTTTCTCTAGTCGCAGAGCACGGGATTAAAAACCGTGAAGCAGTTTCACAGAAATCCAAATGCATAAAATTCACTGCAAATATCATTTTATTCAACAAACAGTGCTATAGCGTGCACTTGTTAAACTCACCCATATACAGATATTTGATTTACTGAAAAATTCATAACATTTTATCATTTTTAAAGAAAATTATTACTCATGTCAATGGCCGAGGCCATTGAGTAATAACATTACTACTATAGACAACATCCTAGGCAAGCAAAGTTCATTTTATACAAAATAAAGAAAACATGGTAGATTTAAATCTTTATGAAAACTGTGCAGAAATG
>Ga0209780_1004041_pt1 | contig 11200 bp, 4 predicted proteins | sample WorMetexBAHAMAS2_FD_187384 | JGI IMG/M metagenome (GOLD analysis project Ga0209780, IMG submission 187384) | Marine gutless worms symbiont microbial communities from Max Planck institute for Marine Microbiology, Germany - Inanidrilus exumae... | ecosystem: Host-associated > Annelida > Digestive...
ATACTGACCCCCAACAAACTCGTTCTTACTTTTTGGGGTTTACACGTCTGTCCAATTTGGTGAAAATAAACGAAGAAATGCGACCATGAGAGTGTCCACAGACGGACACACACACGCATGCACGGACAGACGCAAAACGATTTTATTATCTGTCCCATGCTATATGCTATAGCTATAGGGCAGATAACTAGGATGGGATGGTTGAGCATGTAATGAAATAGTTTCAGTGGTGCATAACAGGTTGCTTTTGTTCTTTGGATGAGATCAGCACTTTGCCAGACATTCAAACTAACGAATATCGATCTTCTACATAGGAGTTTTAGGAGCATAGTAATTTTGTTGGTCCTATATGATTTGTTGCAGTTATTATCTGTATGCAAATACCAAGCTTGGATTTTGGTATTACAAACGAGAGCTGCAAAAAGCCAGACGGAAACTCAATGGTCTTCCACATTCGTTGACAGAACCATTTAAGCAGAATGGTTTGTGCATTTATCATAAGTGTGGCATAAAATAGTCTAATTTCTATGTAATTGTAATTGACAGAGTTAAGTTAGTTATTATCTTAAAATATGCAATACTGCAGTCTCTCAATAAGACAGACTGTACAGAATGCAGTTAAAATTGGAATTTTTATTTTTTTCTTAACGAGTGTATATTTCAAGGCGATATTTCCAGCATTTGCTAATAGATATTTGTATTGATACAGTTGCAAAATATGTTTGTAATATGTTCTTGTTTACACATTCTATAAAAAAGTGAATGGGAAATTACTAGATTTGATTTTGATATATTATATTTCTAACAGAAGTGAAACTGTTTGTGATATTATGCAAGTTTGCCTGGTAAATGTCTGTTTGCACCGCTTTTGGGGGAGTTTTTGGTCTAAAAAGGGGAAATGGGATCTTTTTGCAGTTTTTTCCTTCTAGGAATGCAATAATCTGGGATTGACAATCTGTGATTAGACTTTGGCATCACTTTGAAAACGTTCATGGCACCCTGCCCAGGTTGGAAAACAGTAGTCTATTTTGGTCATGCAACTGATATTTGTAATGCAGATGTGGTTATTGTGCCTGTACCAATGTCAAGTGATAATTACTGTTACCTTATTATTGATCAGCTCGACAAAACAGCGGTACTAATTGATGCTGCTGATCCAGAAGCTGTTCAGGTAAAATATAAGAAATACACATTTGCTGTGATAGTAGTTTTTTTCACGCATATTTTATTTGTATGACAGAGATGAGCTTTTGGCTAGCTGTTTGACTGTTTCATGTCGTTTTGTTTTTCATATACTATCTTTAATTATTACCATATACTAAAGGTATGCAAATTAACATAATAATGTAAATAGTCCTTTAAAAATTCATTCAAAATTTAACAGTTAAAATATTTAGTTGTTAAAATTTGATCATTGTGTGGGTCCAATGCTCGACCAAAACTGCTATGGGTTTTTAATGTTTAATTAGTCATGGGATCTTTTGGGTTCAGTGGTGCAGATGTACTTTTGTTGTGTTAGATTTAATTTCTTCAGTACCAGTGATTGTTGCTATAAAACGTCTCTGAAATGTCATATTTTGCATTTATATGTTTGTGAACAAATTCCTGGCGCCAACTCAAGTCCGATTGTCACCAAATTTCGTCAGTCATACCTTTGGCTACAGGGGACAAGGTGATTAACTTTTGGAAGGTCAAGGTCGGTGGGGGAGGTGTGTGCTCTACTGGGCCCTTCTAGTATTTTAATTGTATTCTTTGCTGTAACAGTGTGCAAATGTCACATTGAAATAAAAGGCTACTTACTTACTTAACTCAGTCAAGGTTAAAATTAAAGCAGCAATACAGTACTGTTGCTGGTTTGGCTTGTGTTACAGCCGTGGCTTGATGAATGGTGTGTTGAACCGGTTGCCGTGTTAACCACTCACAAACATTGGTCAGTGGCCATAACATTCACTGTCACATCACCTGTGATTATTGGTCCTGAGTGTTGTGGAGTTAGTGCTGTAAATACAACAACTGTAGATGGGAAATATGTAATCGGTAAATAGATTGTGTTATCAGAATGGATGAGAATGATTCAGTGAAAGATTGGTGAATTACAATTTATGAAGTAAAGTCTGATGAACCTCAAGGCAAGCCTAAGATAACGTATGTGGTAATAGTTGATGAAGATTTAATATTTGCATTTAAGTGAGGCAGACACAGTGAGTGGAGAACATCCATAAATAAAGGATGCCACTGCTGATAATAGTGACAGGGAAAGACCGATTTCTTTGAAGAGTTGATGCCAGCTCATCTGGGTTGCTTACTTGTAATAATGACCATAAAATGAGGCTACGGTAGGTGTAGTTTGTCAGAGACGTGAACTCATGAAATAAAAATAATACTTCCTTATCACACACTCGCACGGTAGTGTTGTAAGGATGGCGATCAAAGTCAATGGGAATGTCAAAATTTGACCCCGCCGCCCCCAAACCCCTCAAACTATCATCACCAAAATTTGCATACGTCATTACATCGGGGATATCTGTCATCCTGCAAAACTTTATCCAGATCGGCTGAGGGGTTTCGTTTCTGCGCATGCGTGACTTTTCGCACCATATGTTGTTAATATTTTGTTCATTTTTTTGCTTCGGGTTCTTCCAATCACATACAGCCAGACGCCTGCACAGATTTTGACACAAAATAGTTCAAAAGACGCGGTTCCGCGCAAGGATGTGCCTTTTCAGGGTCACAAAACCAAAATCTAAAATTTAGACCCCCTATCCCCCCCAAAAAACTGCTATTTTTGGGCCCGATTTTGGACTTAGAATTTTTCGACTGAAAACCACCTAATGTTAAGAAGTCTCACATGTAAACAACCATGAATCATCATCATTGCTCCATAGAAGTTGTATAGTGAATAGGAAATTTGGGTCGGGTATTCCAAATGTGTAATTGTTTTGGACCACCTACTTACAGATTACATGATTTAGCGCATGTGCAGATGGCTGCAAGACCTCTAATACAGGGCCATACACTATTCTTGGCAGATAACTCAATTTATGTTGGTCATAGAGCCATGCAAGTTGCAAAGTGAATAGACAAATCGGGGTCATGTATTTTAAATATTTGGCAAAAATTTGCCTCCTACACACACATCACGTGATACAGCGCATGCGCAGTGGTTCCAAATACATTGTTAATGGTGGCCTGTGGTGGACGCCATAACTCATAAGTCAAGGATCTTAAAACTTGGTGGAGGGATTGTTTGTGTGACCTGCCACGCATGACCACTGTTCAAGGTCAAAAGGACAAGGTCACAAGGTCGTGTAACATTGCTGTAACTCGGCAACGCATAGTCGTATCAACTTCAGACTTGGTTGGAATTATCATCGTGATTGGCTTATCATGTGGCATGCTTTTTAGGTCAGTGGGTCAAATAGACCGGAAGTAGAAATATGGCGGACATTTAGTTTACACAATGACAAAATCAACTGAAAACGTCCTCGGGTCGCCAAAATATCACACTCTGTAAGGAAATTGGGTCAAGGAATTGAATATCGGTATCAGAATTTTCACCAGAAGCTGATAAATAGCCGTTTCTGCACATGCGCAGTGAAAATGTAGTAGCACATTGACTCTATGGCAATATCCTGTTAAGTAATCTTACCCTTTTGATTTTTGCTGTTTTAGTTGTGCGACAGCCACTGTCGTCCTTACAAAAGCCGTTTTAAACTGTGAATTTTTTAACATTAATTTTCAGTCTTGGTTGATCACTATTTTGATATAATCCATCCAGAATTATCATAGAACTAGTTTAGTTTAAACAATTTTTTTATAATTTTGAGAAGCTACAGTACTTGCTAAGTCAGTGCTTGCTTACTCGTGTATTAGAACGTGTTTTAGTCACTTTACAACCAGTTTTAACAGCTGAATGTCAGACTTACAAGAAATTTAGATCTATTGCATAATTATAGACAAATGCATTTAATTTAATTTAATGAGGTATGTAATCTGTGGTTGACGGCAGGGATCACAGTGCTGGAAATTCGGAGTGGAAACACAGATTTACTGGAATTAAGATATATGGTGGTGCACTTGATGCTGTACCAGCTGCCACTGAGTATGTATATGCATGTGTGTGTGTGTGTGTGAGCACATGTATTTTATTATTTAATCATAAGTTAATCAAGTAATTGTTAAAAAATTTTAATCAGTTACAGATTTGTATTCAATTAAAATTTGTATGTTTTATTACATTTTCGTGTAGTACTAATGCATATTTAACAACTTCCTGATATAATGTGAAATACAAATGTTATAATTCACTGATGCACATACGTCAATTGCAAACACGTATTTTTGAAGATGTTATGCTTTCTTATCAATGGTGAGAGTTTGTACATTTTGCTGTAATCCTGTAAGGTTTTCCCAGAAAGCATATTTGTCGATGGTGGTACTGTGATTGGTGGTGATGGATGATCTGCTGCATCTAGTTCTGTTGCTGATGGTGCTGAGTTGTCATTTGGTCGTATTCACATCACTGTACGCCACACGCCAGCTCACACGACTGGACATGTTGTCTACATTCTTGATGGAACGCATTTCCACACTCAGAATTCCTTGTTCTCTGGAGATCTGCTCTTCATTGCTGGCGCAGGTGTCAGATGTCTGTCTGTCTGTGTCGTAAATTTCACAACGGTTTCGTTAAACATTGCTGAAGGGCAGGCTGGGTGATGTTGAGCTCACAAATTAGAAAGACTCGTTTGTTTAGTTTGCCAACATTACAGGCACATATTTAATACCCCTCGTGCCCCCGTATGGGCTCCGGGGCTGTAATGTGCCCTGATTCCTTTGTTGATTCAGGCGCTATATAAATTGTTTACTTACTTACTTCATTAATTATTTACTTCCTTAAGAATAGGCCCATTTCCAGGCTGGAGGTCGTATGAGGCGACCATACCTGGCTTTAATTTCGTGTGTGTTTATTTCGTGTTTTAGGATATTTTGTTACTGATGCATGTTTGCTTTTGTTGTGTTAGATTTAGTTTTTTTAGGTACTAAGCGTAGAGATTGGCTGGGAATAATGTGTTCATATTTTATGTCGGCTGGGACGTAAAACCTTAACTCAATCAATCAATGATGTAAATTGATTTGATATGAGGCCGTGAATCACCAATGTGACAGTTTTGTTCCACAAAATCTTGTACTCAGCTTTGCTGGATTTGTTGATGTACAAAACTGTGGAAAAGTGATATGTTTAAACCTTCATTGTTGTGTAAAAATTTTTAAAGTTAGAACAGTTTTGAGATTAGTGCATTGCATATGATGGTAGGGTGGATGGAGTAGGTCTGGTACTGTGTGAGGGAGGTCTCTGGGTGCTTCTTTTGGCTTTTACCTAAGAGAAGCATTCTAAAGTCAGACCAACACAGAAAAGATATTATACAATGAGAGTCATTAGACAGTTAGACACTGATGTGTTATAAGAACTGATGAATAGCAAATACACAAGATACCACATTGAACTGATACATAGCTCTTGTGGTGGTTAGTTAGTTTCCAGCCTGTTATAGGCACTATCGTAATAACCGAAATGAGCCTCTCCTATCCTTTCCTATTTTGGGTCATTGCTGAACAAAAAGGCAACGAGGTTGGGAGGTAACTGTATCGTTGGCCATCCTTAACCTGGCGGAACTAAATCTCCACCCAAGACCTGGTCCCTGATATAGCCTATTTTTGTGTTGAAAGGGGACGTTATTCTCCCAACCAACCAATCAGCATATGATGGCCAATTAAAACCCAGGCATCTGAATGCTGAGCCAATAATTATACCTGAATATGATAAGTTTTTTCTATGCAGAGTACACAAGAACCATGAATTTTATTTCTAATGTATTTGAACTGATCGCTGAAAACAAAGTCGTTAAAGTCAAATGTTCGTGATTATTCCATAAGAAGCAGGTATGTACATCAAGGTGTGTACATCATTGGTTGGATGCAGTGCATGTCATCTGTCATTGCAGGTAAGATGTTTGAGGGAAATGCTGAGACAATGTTGAGATCATTGGACTTCCTGTGTCAGCTGCCAGACGACACTCTGTTATGGCCCGGTCTGCTGTTTAGTGTGTTCTGAGAATGTTTCTAATGATTGCGTACACTTGATGTACAATACACTTAACAAGTGTTTCTGAAGCTTACCATGCTACTACGTCACTTATGCATTTATATGCAAACATATTTGTTTATGTGTTTGTGTGTGTGTGTGTATGTTTTACCTTCATTGCTTTGATGCTATTGGTTGGTTGTCAGGAAAAGCATCTGCCTGTGTAAACGGTAAAACGTGAGTTGTGAGGTGCTGGCGTGGTTGTGTCTGTATTGACTGAAGTGTAAATGATTTGGTCCAGCTCATGTCATCTGTTCATCACATCACATCACATGGAGAAAACGGAAGCAGGCCTCAAAGGCCTCTGTATCTGAGAAATAGTGACTAAATAACAATATTACTGATTCACAAAATATTACACTATAGTACTACGGTTTCCGATGCCATGGAGATCTGCTTTATAATTATACAACACGTCTTGATCAGACCAGAATTTATCTAAGCGCCGTTTAAAGGTGTTAACCGTTTCTGCGGAAAATACATAATCGGATAAATTGTTTTTTTTATTGTTTTATTAAAATCCAGAATGAATCATCTTCCTGGTGCCGGCTTCCCCAGTTGCCATAGAAAAACTCATTAAATGAGTGTTGTTGTCATTTGTACAGGGTGGTCTAAAGAAGTGAACCCTTACTGTTTCTCAACAACTTGTGCTACAGTGTGTGCCAATAAAACTTGCTATTCTGATTTAAAACAAGAATAGAAAAAGAGTGGGGTTCTAAGACAATGTTACAGAAATTTGCAGTTAGGCGTAAATATGGTTGTCTACGAGTGGACTCTAACATCTTTTTAAAGCAAAATCATTTGCACATTGCTGCAGTTGATAATGAGTCATCCCCGTTTCTGCTAGTGTACCATAGAATATTTAACATTATAACAGTAAAAACAACTCGATTATAGTTAGTTGTTAGCTCATAGTGAGTTCCACTTACAAATAAAATTTGACCAGCGGATTAATTAGAAATAAAAAATAAAACTAACGGGATAAAACTACATAAAATTCAATTCAAAATTCAATTATAGGCTTGCTAAAAAAGAAAGGTCTTTAGTTTGCGTCTGAAAGTTTTGGTGTCGGTGAGTTCTTGCAGCGAAGACGGTAGACTGTTCTAGGCTCTGTGTCCGGCACTCGAGAACGAACGTTCACCAAACTTCAGACGCATGCGCGGACGTTCATATCGTTGACTCCTTCCAAACTTAGTGTCATGCATAAGCAGACTTGACATATGTCAAACGAATTTTACCATTGACAGAAGATCTGACAATATGACGCACATCGTAATTAACTTCCACAAATATTTATTGCAGGACATGAATATTCATTAATCAACCTGAAGTTTGCTGCCAGTCTTGAGCCAGAAAATGAAAGAGTTCGTGACAAACTGCGGGAAGTTACTGCCAAACGGTCAACAGGACGATGTACAGTACGTTTGAGTCTGTTTACTACGACAGCTTTTTGATGTAGTTTCTCAAAGTTTTTAGGCCACATCGCCCCAATAGTGAGATGCGGCCTGTTGCTACAGCCGGAGTAGCGTGGTTTGTCTGTGTGTCTTGTCTGTTGGTCACGTTCGTGAGCCCTGCAAAAACGACTGAACCGGTCAAGATGCAGTTCGGCGAACTGAGTCACGTGGACCGAAGGAACCGCCTATCAGATGTGGTCGAGATCCTCCGTGTGAAGGGGCAATTTCTGAGGTTGTCCGGCCCACTGAAGAGCATTTGCCGTCTCTGCTGCGGTGTACACAGCGAAAGGGGGTCATTAAATCGTCAACAGCGTGCAGCAGGAGGATCATTCAGTTGATCATTCAATCCTCAATAATGACACAACATGCGATGCGGCCTTTTATCAAAATTCTTTGATTACTTGTTTCTTTTTAGATAGCACCAGTGAGAAGAACTCTAGTGTCTTTTCCATCATCCGTGTGTGCTAGTTGCTTTTATCAAGGGCGTGCGGGTAGTGAAACTTTGCTCCAACAGAATCCTCCAGTTCTTAACTGGGGTGCCAGCAAAGTCAGGTTGATCTGTGTAATTACTTTGCCTGCAGGAGCGGTGGCCTAACGCTTGGTAATGAGTATGGGAAGCCTTTACCTTTTACGTTTAGTTGGGACGATGGACGTACTTGTTGTTGTTACTGAGGCACATTTCTCATTGCAGTGTCCATCGACCATTGGCGCAGAGAAGTTGTACAATCCATTCCTTCGAACTGGAGATGAAGCGCTGTGTGCCGCGTTGCGAATCAAGCCAAGTTCAACGTCCAAGTCGCTCAGTCAACATAGAGCGTCTGTTCTTGCCGAATGTCGTGTTCGCAGAGACTTGTTCAAACCTGCAGCTGACTAGTTACCAGCCGCTTTCACGCAACGCAGACTTGTGGAGGCCCTTACCACGCTGATATTTTGTTCTGTAAAATGTAAATGCAATGACTAGAAGTCATAAACACTAAACAGTGACCTACCCAGTCGCCGCTGAACCAGCAGCAGGCGCAAAATATACTCACTGTTTGCAAATTATTTGCATTTTACCTCTTTTGCATTTAAATAGTAAAATCTGTCAATAGTGCGTGAAGTCATTCCACGGAGTCACGTGACTTACTGCACACCAGCAGTATAAATAAATAAGATGATCTGTTTCTTATGCAAATTGTTGGAGGCCATGGGGGCGCCATACGTACCCCATACCCTTACACCATTAGAGGTCAGATTTGTCGTGAAAGAGTACGGGTAAATGCCTAATGTGCTCTGTCGTACAGAATTTCAGTGCAGTCGGTGCATCGTCTCGTGTCTGCAAGGCCAGATACTGTCAGAAAATGTCAGCAAGTAGGGGCCTATTTAAAATTTTGAATTGCCCAATGTGACAGTTATTAATATGGCTGCTAAATTTCAGTCACAATTTGATGTAAATCCATCCATATGCGAAGACTCCTCAGTCATTGGGAGCTTGATACACTTGCTCACTCGACCCGATTTTTCATCATCCGTTGAAGTTCGTCAACACGATGTAAATAGGTAAATAGTATTAACTTATTTTGCTATTGACAGACCACTGCTTCTTATTGATAATGTTTTTTGTTAGTTATCTTTTCTTTAGTATTATTTCATATTTTTTCTTTCATTATTCGGCTCGAAGCTAGGCTTAGGTCGAACACTGGATATTGGATTTACATTTACTCTACAGGGCAATTTGGCGGCGTTCACGCGTTCGGCTATAACTCCGCCGAACGTGAACGGATGTGGATGAAATCTGAAGCACTGAGTACACTGTTGGAGGCTGCCCTGGCAGATTTTGCACGCGATCTGCGCAGTATATAGTTTGAGAGCCATGTAGTTTTTTGTTAGGTAAATAACGCACGATTTCACCGATTTCCCGTCGACCAAATTTTACGACATTTGAACACAACAACATCGAACGGTGTTGCGATGAAAACTTTTGTAACAGAATTTTGAAAATTTTAGAGCGAGGGGTCGTTTTTCCAAAAAACGCAAAATTTTCTCACAAAATTTCAACGTCTTGCGACTTAAGGCCGCCATAACTACGCAGTGATTACAGATTGCCCGAAATTAAAGTGATCCCTCTACAGGATGTCTAGTTTCCATTTTTAGGTCGACTAATAAAGTGGGTCTCAAATGTCCGTCCGTCTGTACGTCCATCCACAGAAAGTTTCTTCGATTTCAATGAAATTTGGCGTGTAGGTAGCGGTCAGTGACTGATGCACGACGGTATTCAGTATGATTTGATCCAAGGTCAAGGTCACGAGCCTTTGAAAGTTGGAAATCCTTCCATTTTGAACAGCCATTTACAGTTGGAGCTGGCAAATGACCACTGTTCTTAAACTAGGGCACAATATCTAAAGTTGATGGGGCCGGATTTTTTATATTTTTTCTAGTTTTTTGTCACGTGAGTTTAAACTTGTCACAAACGTCAGTTGCGAAGAGTCGACCGTCAGTCCCGTACGGGACTAATTTATTACCGTTAGAAGCAATTGAAAGTCATTCTCCTGGGATGTACGCTTTATACAAGAAACCTACCTACCGAAATTTTCGGTAACGTCCGATATTGGGTAAACCAACTACGCCGCTGTGCCACCTGGCGGACCGACATGGAAGAAAAGCATGCCTCTAATGGAAACTGTAAATAAGTAACACGGTAGATGATGCAGTCGCAGGCACGTGACACTAGGCACGTCGAATGCAGGAAGTAAACAGCCTGTACACAGATAGCCTTCGAGCCAAATACTCTGTTGTGTTTATTCCACACAATACAGCCATCTTGTTGTGCATTACTACTAACGAAAGTTGCAACAGCAAATTTCGTCATAGAAATTTGCTGTCGCGACTTTCATTGGGGAATTTCTGTCCCAAATTGACTTGCTGTCCCTGCGTCCGCAGTCCACGATGATGTAACTGAACTGTGTAGCATCCGCATTATTATGTGCAGCCTACTCCAGTGTAGTGTGATTTCTAATTCTAGCATTTCGTCAGTAGATGTACCGGTATCATGTTCATTTGGAGTATTATATCAAATGAATAGAATTGTGTCTTTGTCGACAGTATAGTTTTATGGGCGTACCTTAATCCTAAGTTTTGCTGAGTAGTTTATTTGTCTACAGAATCTGTGCGAATGCTAGACTGCTGGACAGACGATCACAGATTCTGTTGCGTTGTTGATTTAGGAAGAGTTCATACAAGCAGGCCTGTGCTGCTGGTCTAATGCACTTGACCACTTCTCTGTCCTCCCAAATTTCGAAAGTTGGGGCACGGTGAATTTTTCGTTCTCTCCAGCCTCACAACGAAGTCTCCGCCTATGTACTGAAGGTGTGACGGAGGCATCAGTGGTGTCTGCTCAGTTGAACTGTAAGCCGGAGCTGCAAATACTGGCCGCCTGGAAGATGTCCGCGACGAGCCGTAATAATGTTCGAGCCGCAGCCGAGTTGAGACAAGTCGCAAACAATGTAAACTAGATGGAAAGTACTCTGAGAGAGTACAACTCTCCGCGAAAGCGAAATTTGGGGTTTTTTTTGTCGGCAACACTTGCCACACCTACTATTAGAAGTATAAAATATAAACTTTAGTT
>Ga0209780_1004042_pt1 | contig 11200 bp, 7 predicted proteins | sample WorMetexBAHAMAS2_FD_187384 | JGI IMG/M metagenome (GOLD analysis project Ga0209780, IMG submission 187384) | Marine gutless worms symbiont microbial communities from Max Planck institute for Marine Microbiology, Germany - Inanidrilus exumae... | ecosystem: Host-associated > Annelida > Digestive...
GTGACTGATTGACTGAGTTAAGGTTTTAAGTCCTACCCGACACAAAATTGTTCATTTCGGAGACGTTCTTCCTAGCCGATCTCTTGGCTTAGTACTGACAAACTAATCTAATGCAACAAAAACCAAACATGCATCCGTAACAACATAAATCCCCTACAAATAAAAAAGTTGAAGACAGGTTTGGTCGCCTCTTACGACCTCCGGCCTGGAAACAGAACCGGTCTATTCTTAAGGAAGTAAATAAGTAAGGAAGTAAGTACATAAAACAGGATGTAAGTAAGAAAGTCTGTAAGTAAAGCACTTATATAGCACACCACCACTTTATTCGTCACTTTATAGGCGAATCTGTGTTCACCAGTTCACCCTCATTTTCTTCTTCCTCATGTTCTGGCACTTGAGGGGACAAATTGGCATAGGTTTTGCCTAACCTGTTACCTATCCAACAATTCAAAGCAATGAAATAAACTGAAAGTACTAACTCCAACCGGGCTACACATCCACGGTTCAAACCCTCTTGGTTATAAAAATTGCCAGGACTTTCCAGGACCCCAGAAGCATTTTCCAGGACCCTGTCGCACGTCAGTGATGTTCAAATATAGAGAAAACAGCAGTTACTATAAGGTCCGGGGCATAGCCCCGGCCGCCAGTGATTTTTCGTATATACAGACAAAATCTGAGCTAATTTTCGCGAATTTTGGCATCTACACCTGCATTATTGTGTCCGCCTCCCACATCAGCCAGGACGTTCCAGGACCCCAGAATTATTTTCCAGAACCCTGTCGCACGTCAGTGATGTTCAAATATAAAGAAAAACAGCAGTTACTATGGGGTCCGGGGCATAGCCCCGGCCGCCAGTGATTTTTCGTATATACAGACAAAATCTAAGCTAATTTTCCCAAATTTTGGCATCTGCACCTGCATTATTGTGTCCGCCTCCCACATCATAGCTTAGAAAATTCCATGACCATGCACAAAAATTTCCAGGACTTTCCAGTACCAAACCTCTTTTCCATGACTTTCCAGGGCCTGGAAATTTTACCCCAAAATACAGGGTTTTCCAGGACGTTTCAGGAGATGTGGGAACCCAGCACATCCTTTCTTTACCCACCACTGGATTATCAAGCACATAGTGCTGCACCCTTTACACCATATCTCTCTTTCACCCTTCCCCGATGCCAGTATCTGGATGAGAAGGGAACGATTTCGAGTGCCAAACGTTAGGGGTTAGGCTTAAGGTTAGTAAAGGTTAGGGTTTTGGGTTACTGTTAAGCATGTTCAGCATTCCAGCATTCGGCCTTCTGGACCTACCCAACGAGAACACATAATCAACAGCATAAGTCAATGATGTAGTCACTACGCTTACACAATCAACTGCACTTAAACCGCTACAAAGACGTTTTTATGGTCAAGTGAACAAATGATGACAAACAGTAACTCATCTTCTTTACGTCTTCAGTCAAACGCACTACATCAAGACAGAAAACAGAAACACGGACCATATACTATCATCGGAATGCACAGAAAGCATGAGATTCCAGAGCCGACAAGTCCCAAGCAGCCGGTCCACCGTCGACCCAACAGTTTCGAGTTCATCATGAACACACAAACGATGTACGCCGGAATCTCCAAGGCTCCGGACACAAACGCGTTAATGTAGACGTCTCCATGCAGAGCTCCAGTGTTCAAGGCAAGTGCGTAATAGATCAGACTACACGTCAACCTACATTCATAATACACATACGCACTCTCACCCTCGGCAATTGTTTCCATGCTGTCTATGGATTAGGCCGAGCCCTCTAAAAGTCTACCGGGTAAAACGTACCGGGACTGTTGTAAAGATTACTGGTGCCAGAGAGCAGTCGTAAAGGCAGCAGTGCCACTTGCACCAGGAGTCCGGTGGGTGGTCAATAAATAAGTATGATGCAAAGCCAATGTTTGGGATCATTGTTCTGTGTTCTCTTCAGTCCTTTTGCTCTACTGGACGGGTGACACAAGTCACAGGACAGACACACAGTCCGTACAAATTCTGTGCCACTTATTCCTACTGGCAATCTTTTGGTATAAATGGAGGAAGAAAACCAAGGAAAATAAGCTAACCTGGGTTCATCTGAAAAATGGTCATAAAAGGGAGGTAGGAAGAAATTGCTCGAAAGGCTGCCCACAATACAACAAATTGCCTACTGACCCGCCTATTTTTCTGCCCACATGGACCATGATATAAAGTGACCTGGGTAAAATTTGGCATGGCACAGTACACCATGGGTCCAACACTCTCATCTCAAATATGGTCCTGATATGGGAAGGGGTGGATACATGAGCCCCCAAACTTGATAATCTGGTGGACGACACAACAGTTTTTTGGCGGCTTTCGCCCTGCATAGGCAATACTATCTACCGATCAAGCTCAAACTGGCAAGCGAGTGTATAGACGCACGCCAATGTAGGGGTTTGGTGATGGCCATGCTGCTCGTGTTGCAGTAGCATTAGATCATTTCTCCTGGCATATTTTCAGACACAGCCACTGATGATGGAGAGCCAGCATCCTTTCTCTCAGCAGTGAACTAATGGATCAAGAATGAATGAGGTCCAGCGGTGCCGTCAATACTTCAACTTTCCTTCAGTGCCTTGACAACGTTGGTTCTGTGACAGGAAGAGCATCCAGCTGGAAAAAAACCCACTGCAATTCTCCACAACTATCCCATACTGTAAGAGAACGCCAGATATACAAGGAGAACCATCACTCACAGCAGAGCAGAAACCCACAACGTGACCTTGACCTTTTGACCCCAAAACACGTGTTTCCTAAACTCATAATGGAACATTTCTACGTCAACTTTCATGATCCTAGCTGCATCAATTTCTAAGAAATCGTGCAGAAAAACAAACACATATACACATGGCAGTAAAACGCTATCCCCGCGACTGCCGTCGGCCTGAGTAAAAACTGGAAGTAGTAGTCGTAGATATTTACGGAATATGCAGTGTACCAGCAGGTGCACGTTACTGACAATGTAGACTTCAAGGCACTAAGACTCTAACGACTGCAGACACTTGCTCCTATGTTCATTAGCAACAGGCTCACCAGCTGAAGTCCACTATCAAAGTCCGCAGTCTCAGAACGGACGACGTCATCAGCGCACAGCAGTTCCGTGTTTTCACGACATTTGGCTGTAATGCACAAACACAAAGTGCATGAACATCTCCACACTACATCTAAACTCAGCCGAGACGGGCATTAGTGATTTACCTGTTGCTCTGCCAAACGATTCAGCCACTTCTGCAGAGGTTAACAACGTGGATGTTACAGACAACTGGACGACAACAGTAAGTTACAATAACCAAGCAGAATCTTATAGTAACACAAAACAATCATCGAGCATTTCAAAAATACAAATTGCAAAGCAGAAACTAAAAATGCATATTTAACGAACAACAATTTACCTACATGGCTAAAAATAGATAAAGTCATTAACTAAACAAACTCATACACAAGTTTGTAATTAAAGACTGTCTGTAAATATAAACATAAATCAAGTGAATAAATAACGATTATAAATTATTAAATTTATTGTTAAATTAAATTACACTGCACAAATGTAATGATTAACAATGCATAATCACAAGCAACGTTTGTGACTATAAAACGTTACAAACAGAGTTCATCTGTAAACAAATACAATTTTCAATGTAATCAAATCTCAACTCAAAAAAACAGATCATTCGAATGTCCATAAATAACTATTTTCTCTATTTAACATTTTGACAGTCTTTTTAGCATATCTTTTTTCACAACAAAACGAATCAATTATAAGTTCTTTAATACTAAGATCATAAGCAGAACAACAAATTGCATGTGATGCAAATGCAGTAATTTAATGTACTACACTGTGTAAGCCGAGCTAATCAGCTTTTATCCCAGACCTTGGATACAATGGAAATAGCTTTTACTTTAGCATTTCTACATTCACACTGCTAATGCAGGCTAAAATAAAACTGTTTAAGATCCTGGCAACAGAACTCCATAGTTTGTGCACAGAATCTGCAGAACGATCATAATTCTAAACAAAATTGTCATCCAGCTATGTCAGAAAATAAAAACAAAAACATTTTCTTCAAACTCCAGTTTGTGCAGATTTAACTTTTAACAGAACTGCAACCATATAAAAACAAAGTTGACAGTGTCACAACAAAATGGTTTAGACTTAACAAAGCAGTAATTTTCATGCTAAAGCAATACTGCAGTATTCTTTTTTTCCATCTATTTTTGGTCTTCTTATGTTTTGCTGCCACATTTAACTGCAGTGATATTAAGAAGGTTTTAATTTCATTCAATTTTTTTACTAAATATTTTTCAGGATTCTTTTACCCTTCATGTTGTTACCTAGTGTTTTCTGTCACTATGTGATTTGCATAATTCATAACAGTAAATAACTTTTTACAAATTTTTCCATTTATTTTACATTACCTGGTGTTTTCTGTAACTTTTAGATTAAATACGGACGTTTTGAAGCAGAATGCCAAATGCTGAATGTGACAGAAAACTACACTTCAATACAACTAAATAACCTCGTCAACCAACGTTGCAGGATCGAAATCCTTCGGAAACGGTCTGCCATTGGTTCGACAGATTTTCATCAAGAGTTGCGACACTTGGTCGTATCTGCCGTGCACCGCCAGCCACCGCGGCGATTCCGGGATCAGAAATCTGTATTCGGATAACGGGCCGACAGTCACTCACACAACCTAGGCTACGCAAATTTTGGGGTTTACCTGATCAGGGCATGGCAGAGATTCAAATCCGATCGTTTGAAACAACTGCCTCAAGGCATCGCGGAATAATACTTCGGAGCAGACAAAATCACCAGATCATTTGCCTCGATTTAGCCTTATAAGCAGTCAAGCAGAGATACAAAGTCCATCCCTTGGATATATCATCACGAATAATGCAGGCAACGTCAGTAGCTCCATTCTGTGTTCAGTTTCTATAAGACATTGCTTCAATTTCTGGCAGTTACATTTTCAAGCTAACCATGGCACAAGCTAATTCCACTTGTGGAGAGAGACTGATGGACCAGCAATGAAGTCTGGACACCAGAAGAGGAGCACGAGTGTGAGCTTGTGACAGAACACTCGCATTGCACTGGAATCATCCATTTCATGATCACTACAGTCTCCCTTTTCGATGTTGATGTTTATTTTCTCACTTCATTTACAGGCATCAATGTCGCCATGCTACGGGTTGGTCATTATTAGCATTTCATGAGAACAAATGCTAACATCAGCATTTGCTCAAATGCAAATGACCAATTACACACTTCTATTGGCACTTACTCTTGCAAAAATTGCATCAGCTAGCTGACACAATCTCACATAATGTGAACAAACCAGTCTCATCACAGTTCGATATGTCTTGCCTTGCACTTTTAACACATGTTCAGAAGCAGAGCTGCATGCTTTGCATTCATACAAGCATAGCTGACGTTGTATGCCGATCATGATGCACGCTAGAAAAGCCACTGCCTGTAGCACTGCTATGCTCAAGGTCACTTCAAACTGGCACAAAAGAAACCATCTACTCTCCAATGCTGAAACTTATCAGTTACCGAAACCAGTCCATACTCCAAAAGTTGAAAGATAATGCACGAATCATATCCATACCTCTTAATACTGAGATCATCCCAAGAGACAACTGTTTCATCTGTTTATGAAAATCTCATTAATTGCCAAAGATTTCTTGGTGAACCTCTGTAGAAATACCAGCTAACCACTGGAAAAAGTCGCATGATTATATCAGAAGAACAATGAATACAGGAGCATATTTATGCCATCAATGTCAGCAACGATCGAAACACAAGATACCTCGAACAAGCCACTAAACAAACGTGTATAATTTTCTCAAATTTCAGTATGGATTACTGCGAATGAGTTTCCATGCGTAAACCACTAAATGCCAACATTTACGATGGAAATGCCACCAACATTCTGACTTTGAAATAGTCACCTTACAACTGACGAAATTCACCAGCATTCAGTGAATAAGCAACGAGCACTGTTACACCCCTCAGTATTACATCTTGTTTCCAAGTCACAACTTCAGAGGTTTTATTCTGTTCAAAATTCTGTCATGTTCCTTCCTTTCTCTTCCTTTCAAATCAGAACTTAGAAGAAAAAAGTGGGAAAAAACAAAACAATAAAATGTAAAAAAACTTCTGTAACATGAAAGTACCTAAAAATATAAATTTTTAGTACAATACGACAAATAATTATCATGTTACTTCACTTTAGGCAATATAACTGCACTGTGAAAAGACATCTCGAGTTAATAATAGCATTGTGAATAACAGTAACAAAGGAATGTGAATCTTTTTGATGAAAAGTGGCTATAAATAGTGACCATTATAGCTTCAGTAACATGCCCATAAAAAGATGTATATCTTGGTAGATCATGACAGGAAATTTAAAAAAAAACAGAAGAAATGTGCACATTATGATTGCCCAACATATGACTTTGCAAATAAAGTTCGTCAGCACAAACAAACAAACAAATGAACACACACACACACATACATAATTTTGTTTAATCACCATTTAACAATTCCTCAAGAGTTTTTTGTACTTTAACAGAACAGCTCCAAAAGCAACTGCTTCAAAGTGAATTTCTGTCAAAATCAAGAGCTATTCAACTAAAATGTTTTGAATACATACAGTAGAATGGAGAATAAAGTTACATTATCATGTCTTAAGTATTGATTACATAAACAAGGCTTTAGCCCACTCACAATGCTTGATTCACATCCCTAATAAAAAGTAACTAACATGTTACATCTATTGTATCTATGTGTATCGGCACACCAGGTAAAGGCTTAAAGCATAAACAATTAAGCTAAAGTTAACCTAAAGACATTTTTCAAATTTAAAAAATTATTTAAATATTATGGAAAGACAAAAGACAAAAACTTTCATAAATCAACCCTGTAATCCATCTCACACATCCAACGTCCAAATATTACAGAAATGTATCATAACTGGAACTGTCAAGAATTGTGAATCGCTAAACAAGTCTGTAATTTCATTTTGTGAGACTTCAGTAAAAGTGACGCTGCTGAAGACTTTGTGCACAATAAATCTTTCACAGAAAATTCAACAATAACTGTGAATCATAAATCAGAACTATAGCATCACTAAGAGCAGAGTTGTTACAATATCATCACAAAGAATGGACACCTGAAGTATGAAATGCAGAAAGCCGTTAACTTTCGATGGCCATTACTAACGGAATGCATCACGTATGAGACTTACACAAGCCGATATTTTAAACAATTCACTGTCAACGTAAAAATTTTCTGTCAGCCAACAATTAGGACTTGTTCTTCAATGGCAGAAGCACAAAACTGACAAACGGTTCACAAGCTCTCTGACCAGCTGCCAATCAAATCACTTACAGCAGTCTGCTAGTCTCAGCTAACTGAGGCCAATACTTGGCCAATACTTGGCAATAGCTGCAATGCAACATATGCAGCTTGGGTCCAGAACAATATAAATATTCATACCTCTTAATCGTCAACTCAGCTGCTGAATAACCCTATAATGATCGATCTCCAGCTTGTAAAAACAGTATTCATGCTGGCAGCCAATAGCCGATCCAGTATATTAGCAGATGATCACGCACGCCATGGACAACTTCTCTAGTTTTTCAATTTCAGTCCAACTCTTAGTGACAGAATCTCTTAATGTTGTAAAATCATCAGTAACCTGATGCTTTGTTGCTTTTGTCATGGCATCCAGCCACATCAGATGATGACAGAAGCCAACTTAGGCTGGCCAATTCATCTTACGACATTCAAAAAGATTGAATCACAAAAACACAATATCATCCACAATATAAAGTGCGAGAAGCCATCTTCTGGTACTGACGCAACTCCATCGGTGCTTGTCTCAATACTTCAGCAACAACTCCAAACACAAGAAGAACATTCAAGGGGGAAGGCCAAGGACCACATAATTCCCTTATGACAGCAAATCATACGATACAAACAGGCAACACCCCCACATGCATATTGCAAAACAAGGACAAAAGCAGCCGTAAGAAAGTGATATGTACATACATTACAACAAATGGAAAGATGAGGTTAGGTGAAGTGGCCGCAACTTGGTACCAGAACTCATCTCGAAGTCTGTATGCGATCACAGGCTGCAGCATGTAGCCGACGGAAAATGCGATTTGTATTGCGGTGCCGAGACCGGGACGATAGCGTTCTCCGACCAACTCCATTACTGCAGCCAACAATACCAGTCATATTCATATGTGCTTGGCACCAACTTTCTGACAGACAGTGACATCATCACTTTCTGTGCTGTTACCGGGGTGGGGTATTACATGCGTTGAAGAGCCAGAAAATAGGGACTAACTTCCGCCTTTCTCTTAGGAGTTAGGTGGTAGATCAAAAAGGACGGTTGGTGAATTTCCCTACTTGGGTTCGGTGTTTTAAGTTCCCTTCTGTGTTCTAATACTGTGGGTTAAGCGTAAAAAGTTTGCAACACTTACTACACTGGATGCGTCCATAGCGAAAAGCATAATTCATGAACTGCTGTGGTGGAAAAGAGTTGTAAAACTCTTGTTTTTGTTTAACTGGTTTTTACCATGCCATCGCATTGTATTGTATTGCTGTAGTCGTGTGTCCGTCTGTCTGTCCGTCCGTCCAACTGTCACGTAGAGAGACCACTAATAAAACTACTGGAATGTTCCAGCAACTTAACGAGAACGACGGGAACGTGAACTTACAAAATGACACGTACCTAGCACAAAGCCTGAAATGAAGAAGCCAACTTGTCCACATCCGACAAGAAATCTCCCAATGATGAATACCGTGTAGCTGGAGCCGAACCATGACATGAGCATGCCGGTGATCTTCACACCAAAGAAACATAACACCGTCTTCTTCCGACCAACTCTATAGAGTACAAAGCACACCATCACGATCATAACCGTAATTATCATCACAATGATTATCAACACAGGAGGAGAAGCAGATGGCTTCAGTGAAAGAAAGAAGTGAGGAGAACAGAAAGGTGGGATTTGAATGGAATAACCATCTCATTTAAAAAGCATAATTCCTGCATATTTATTATTAGCAGTGGTGGTGGTGGTAGTGATGGCAGTAGTAGTAGTAGTATAAATGCACATGGTAAAAAAAAGAATAAAAAAATTAGGGAACGAATGATACCGCTACTTAACCGATACCACTACACTGATACTTTTACCCATGAAACGATACCAACACCTATACTGATACCGATACCAAAAGTAACGACACACATAAAGTAGACAATTAATTACCATTACGTTTTATTACAGTATGCCACATACAGTGTAAACACAGTTCAATCAAGTCACATACTGAAATGTAATAGAGCAAATACATCAGCAGCAACAGCAGCAATAGGCATTTTTATTCTGACGTATACAGTCTGAGGGCACATTGTAATCTGTACACTGCTATTCAATACTGCTGTGGATCAAGGCGGTGTCAAAATCCTGGTCTGAATCTGAATATGCAAAACCGGATATGACAGAACATCTACCTAAATGAGCAACCAAAGTCTACAAACATCTCATATTTGTCTATAAATATGATAAGTTCGATTCTTTCTTGCACAGGCTGAGATGGTTTGAACACGTGCAATGTACAGAAGATGGTGACTGGACCAAATTACAATGCAAGCAGTCAGAAGGAATCACACAAAAGGACGTCAGACGATGACATAGTGGGAAGATGTTAAAGAGGTTGTGGTACATTTTTGTCCACTGGTCGAGATGCACAGGTCTAAAACAAATAAAGAAAAAGTCGAGGAAACCGGCTAAGCCAAGTTCAGCTAAAAAATATAAATTACAAATGACGTGCAGGTATGTGCGTTTCTTGTTTGAGTATTACCTGTCAGACATGGCACCCGATGCCAGAGCTCCAATGAGAATGCCGGCCATGTATGCCGTGGAGGCAAATTCAACCAGGAAATCCCAGCCACAGACCAAGTTAAACTGCACACAAAACAAACACCATCAGTTTGCAGTCCCTACACGTCTGTGAAAGATTATTATTGGATAAATGGCTAATGACAAGTCGTCGATATCAAATGAGAGTCAAGGACTGTATTATAACCATATATGTCCAGCCATTTCTCAACGATCAGTTAACTGTGCTCAATGTGCTGTTATGCATTATTCAGGATTAGGCAGCAGCAGAGTGCTACATTTCATTCGACTAGACAATTACTTGAACTACTTCCACTAAATCTGCTAAACATCAATATTCCATCAATCTGAGTACATCAATCAGTGGTCCCAATTTCCCCTACTACCCCTGTAAATCTTACATAATTAACATTACTTTCAAATGGCCTCACTGCTCGGTAGCTTACGCTGTGCATCCCAAATAATAATAATACTATTTTCACGAATATGCATGTCTTACCTTACTGACGATTGTGGAGATGAACTGAGACTGGTCGTACGTCCACTCTGAACACTGGACAAGCGACGTCTGATTAGTGACCATCAAGCTGCGGTTCCAGCTGAAGAACTGGCTGCGGTTGTAGACGCTGTAGTTGAGTGAGAACATCTCACATGAGCTGTACTCGACGGAACCGTCACGGTCCATCGACTGTGCCGGAATGGCCACGTTCTTCTGTACGTCGTACGGCAGGTCTTCCAGCTCCGGCACGCGACACCAGTGAGGCATCTTGCCCGCAATGAAAATGATATGGATTGCATCGGCAGTGTAAATAGCAAAAATGAAGACAGTGATGAACACTCGCCATTGGTAGGGACCCATGTCTCCAATGTACGAGTTGAGATCTTTCTTTTCCATCCCTGCATAACAATACAGAAGTAAAGCAAATACAACACAATTTTTCACACTTTATAACGACAGTTTGAAACGTTTATTCACGACTGTAAATTTGACGCAGAGGTTTTAAGTCTGAGGAACCCCTAAAGAACTGCCTAATACTAAGCTTATCCGCAGAACTCTAAGTATCGGTTACAGTTAAACATTTGAACTACTAAAATAATACAAATAATAAAAAGGGGATGCCGTGAACTACTGACATTTCCCTCGAGTACGTCAGTAAGCGCTGTCTGTTTCAGCAGTATCATTCTGTATGTTGAATTGTCTGGACACTTCGGCACTATAGTGCCAAAAAT
>Ga0209780_1004043_pt1 | contig 11199 bp, 8 predicted proteins | sample WorMetexBAHAMAS2_FD_187384 | JGI IMG/M metagenome (GOLD analysis project Ga0209780, IMG submission 187384) | Marine gutless worms symbiont microbial communities from Max Planck institute for Marine Microbiology, Germany - Inanidrilus exumae... | ecosystem: Host-associated > Annelida > Digestive...
CCTGACCGGAATCGGAGATAGATCTGTGTATGAAATATGTGAAACGTAGTTTATTACGTTGTGTTATATAGATACGGACATTGAGGTGTCAGACACCTGCGTCCGTTAATGCTCGTTGAGTTGAGTTAAGTAGGTTTTAATGTTGTTGTTTACATTTTGTTTTTGCCGAATAATTTTAGTGACTGTATAGTGTATGATGCGTTTGAAGTGAAAGATGTCACTGCCACGCTTAACTAGAGCACTGAGAGCATTTGCTGATGTTTCACCAAAGTTCGATGACTGTCTGTATGAGAATAATGATGACTTGACTCTTAAACGTAAACATCAAACCGAAAGACAGTTGAAAGATACGATATCATGGCCACATTTGATGACACTGATTCGTAGTGGAGTTTCAACTGAGACAGATGCTTGTTCTACTAAACTGCAACAACTTCTTAATGTTGCCAGAGAAATCAGTAAATAATTTTATTTTTATTGTATATTTATTTTTTATTCTGTTAATTAGTAGTGATGGCACGATACGGCCGTGGGGGAAAACGATGGATACGATACGATACTGCACAAAATATCGCGATACGATACGATACGATATATACAGTCCCAAAACGCTCTGCCGTATGTAACGGTCAACATTCCAGGATTAATGCAGCGTTCTCACTGACGCCTTCGCACGCGTTCGCATGCGTTCAAACGCCATCAACGGTCGACGGCATTCGAATGCTGTCCATAGCCTTCGGCAGCGTTGGAGCGTGGGGGACTGTACGGTATCAGAAATTAATAGATTTCAGTAGCATTCAAACTCACGCCGTCAACGGCGATCGACGGCGGTCGCACACCATCGAACGCCGTGGACGACGTTTGATGCGTGCGAACGTGGGGACAGGCTCATAGCATGGCTAGATTTTAGTAGCGTTCTCAGTTCTCACTAACGTTCAAACGTCGTCATCGTCGTTCGAATGTCGTTAACGACGTTCGAACGCATTGGTGAGAAGTACACTTAAGACTTCACTCTAATGCGCCTTTACAACGGATATGTGGACGGTGTCCAGGAAGTGCTTGTATATGGGTGTGACTGCACACTGGCTGGACGACAACTTTGGTACCTACATCAAATGCCTGACAGTCACGTCTGGCGCCGGGCAGCCACAATGCCGACTTTATTTGACGTAATTCAGCAACAGTAATATGAAAAGGTTTAGGCCTAAAATAGCGTTCTCTTGTGGCCGTCGACGGCCGTAACACGCCCGCGATTGAATGTGTGCGAACGCGGGGGAATGTTTAAAAAATTAGCACTGAAGGCATGCTAGCTACGGCCATCGACCGCCCTAACGTGCGCGCCACGGACCTGACGTAACGCTGTAAATAAACGCCCACATTAGTGCCGCACTGAGAACGCTACTTAACGCAGCGGCATCAGGGTAGACGGGATTAAACTGTGGGAAATGCAAGCATGTACGGAGACCACCCATGCCGCTGATTGACATGCGGGGTGCCTAGGCGGCCTGGCGCTTTTTACTTTGATGTTCCGAGGCGCTGAGTAATTCCCGTTTGGCGGCGATGTCCCTCGACAGTTGACACGTTAAACGCTGCTTACGCGATCGGAGATAATGGTTCCTGTAAACTTAGTGTATTCTCGTAAATCTATTTGATGTTGACTCCTGCATGGATTCCATGCAGGAGTCGACATCAAATAGATTTGGATTTTGGATGTGCGGACCAGCTGGCAGCTTCGTGAAGCCATGTCTACTGAGTAGTCAGTGGCGCAATGGACGTATCTGCGGCTGAGTAAAGATGAAACGATACCAAAATGCCGCGCCAGATGGTCTATTCAAAGCGTCGGCCGGCCTTGGAATGCGACGCTAATTACTCTCCGCCCGACGCTCTGTCTCTGTTGCTGACGCGGTGACGCTGATAGCGCTGAGCTGGACGTGTTGCCGACGACGCGCGTTACAAGAGTAGTGCGGAATATCGTTTAGTTTGAGAGGGAATTATTGCGATAACGATACTAATGCGATACGCCTTCAATATCACGATATTCGATACGATGCGATGTATCGCGCCATCACTATTAATTAGACGATGTTTCCTTCAGTTCTTTGACACTGTTGGTTGTACAACACAAGGGGCATCCAGTAAACTTACCTTATCCATACCTTTGGGGTGAACAGCCATGCAACAGATCACTCAGCGCTGAGGCTGCAATGGGTTCGACCTAGCCCGTGTAGGTATAGGCGTTAAGCTTCCAGTTCAGAAATGAATGTAGCTGTATTTTGTATGGCTAGGTTCGACCCATTGCACATCCCTGATATAACGGACTCCTCACTGTAAAGTATGAGTCCCCATAATAAGATGTCAAATCATCACCAAGATGTTACATTTCTCTTGGTGTAGAGGGATGCTTTCTTCTGTGCCCCACACACTAACAGGGTGGGTCATTTTTACCATGCGGTGCTATGCTAGCGTGCTGTATGCTGTTATCGTGTCTGTCCGTCTGTTGGTCTGTCTGTCACAAGCCGATATTGTACCAAAAGGGCTAAATGCAAGATCACGCAAGGAGCACCATACGATAGCCCAGGGACTGTAGTTTTCTGATGCTAAATATCTCAGCATAATTCTGAAGGGGTTAACCCCCAATAGGGGTGCCAAATAGAGGTGGGGTATGTTAAACTGGCAATTTGCGACCAATATCTCGCTATATCTCAGAAATGGTGCAAGATAGGGACATAGTTACTATGGAACGTTAATAGGAACTTGAACGTCCTCTATCAAACCACCCCATTTTCAATATTTTGTACTGGTATCGCTTTTCCTATCTTTATAGTGAGTGGAATTAGACTTAAAATTTGGCAGGTAGGTTGACGGTAGCAAGTGCTAGCCCACGGATGGCAAATTGTCCCCGAAAGGGGTGTGGTTAGGTCATGTGAACCATTTAAATTTTTGTGGTCACCAACCATATCTCTGGAACAGCTTATCATCTCAGGTGCTGTCAACTTAGTTCGCCAGTGAGTATCATAAACTTCTAATGGTTGTTGGACAACTGTTGATCATAGCCATCATTGAAATCTGTATTCAGCAGATAGGCCGAGTAAATGAAATGGTTTGATTACCATATGATGCGATACAGAATATTTAGCATGCATTGAATCACTGCATCGTGCGGGTCTATCAGCAGCAGCGGAGATGCTTGTATATACTCATAATAGTCAGTATCTGTTGAGTGTATATATGATGGTAAAAGACCCTTTTAGTAATGACATACTTATTAAAAAGTGAAAAATGATGTATTAGTGCCTCAGTCTTACTAGTGCCCCAGCTGCTTCTCTTTAATCCAAGCATGTTTGAGTCTTAAGTATAAGGCATCTTGACATTTCCATGCATTGGCCTCTGGTCTAGCAGCCAGGATCACTCCAGGCCAAAACACCATCAGCTATGGGTCCCAACCACTTTACTTCAGCTGAGCACAACCCCGTGTGTCGTCAGCTTCCAGTTCAGCAGGTGACTCACGGTGAGTGTACCAAAGACTGTGTAAGTTGTAACATTGAGGTTTACTTGGCATACAATATAAGGTGAGAAACGCCTACAGTGATAACAAACAAGTGTAAAGTAAAGTATTAAGTAAGAAGTATTATGTGTTAGTAGGCTTAAGCTAGCTGCTTACCCTTCTTCTAAGTACATGGTCAGTTTCATGTCAGAAGCTTTCAGGCTAAGAGTTGGTTGGTCTCTTATCGACACCTCCACAGCATGACGACCCTTCTGCTGCCCCTTTAGCAGAGCGTGGTCAAACACATGTCAGCAACTTGTGGTTCAGCAGATGAGTCAAATGAGGTGTGTTTTGTATCAAAACGGCTAAAAGTAGGATCATGCAAACAACGCCACATGAGAGCCCAGGGACTCTAGTTTTCTGACGCCAAGAGTCGTTGGTGGAAGACCCCCTAGCCCCTGAAATTTGCAACCAAAGTGACCCGCCGCTTTTCAAACTCCACAATTTTGACAAATATCTGCTCATAGTGCCTCAACCGTGAGAGCTGGCAAAAAATTATAAAAATTTCTACAAAAAGTAAATTGCTAGATATGTAACTGAATGGCAGTTAAAGGTAGTTTTGCTGAATTGGTGAATGTGATTGTATTGGTGTGTACACTAGTTGGGGAGATTGATGATGACTCTGGAACTGCCGAGTCTGCTGCCGTGTTTCTGTTTGGGTTTTTCTTCAACTCTTGTGATGTGCAATCTGTCGAGGACAGTCGTTCCAAGCTGCATGCGTATTTTGGACCACTGTCTCGTAGAATGATTGGAGATATATGTTCAGCTGTTCAGTATATCCATTCTTGTCTCTCAGCCATTAGTATTGAGAAAATTTCCAGAGCTCTGGATCCAGGTGCAAGCATTGATCCGTCTTTAAATGAAGAATTTGGTAGAAATATTAAAGTTTCTCTTGATTATGGTTCGACTGTTAATGATGATGACTTGGACTGGTTAGAATCCGATGACGATAATGATACTATGTCTGCACATGGATTTACTATGAATTACTCTGGTGATAGCCAGTGTGTGTCACTAGCTAAAATTCAAGATTTGGAAACAGAGACAGCTAATGTAAAGCCACAGAAAGCTAGCGGCCGAGCTTGGCTATATGAAGAAGTGGCAAGTTACTTTTCTTCTGACAGCGGGGAGCCGGAGACATGTGTTGATGATCTTGTCACCACCGTGTTTGATATACTCTGTTCGTCACGAAGTAATGAACAGCTACAGACAGAGGTCAGTTGTTATGTATAAATTGTGTAATATTGTATTGATTTAGATATTTGCAGAGAGCCTACTGCATTAACTGGATTTGATGCACTATTGGACTGTTGATTTTATGCATCTTGTGTTTATTGATTTTTACTTTTGTTTTTTTGTGCCATCACCACGGTCCACCCAATAGTTTCGGCAAAGGCATTATGTTTTTGGTCTGTTTGTCTGCCACATTGATCATTCATTCTCCCCGCGAAAGCAAGGGAGTATGTTTTTACCAGCGTTGGTTTGTCTGTCTGTATGTGTTTGTGTCTGTGACCACGATAACTAAAAAGATTGTGGACGGATTTGTATCACATTTTATGGGTAGGTTCCTAGGGGGAAAGGGAAGACCAAGTTCGTGTTTCGTCACGATCGGTAGGTCAAAAAACTCCATAAACTGGCAATTGTTTACATTTTATACTTCTGATAGTAGGTGTGGCAAGTGTTGGCTACAAAACCCCCAAATTTTACTGTTGCAGGGAGTTGTACTGTCTCAGAGTACTTTCCATCTAGTTTGTTCATTTGTTTATTTGTTTGTTCATCTATTCATCCTGACAGATATTGTTACCATGATATCGCATGAATGCTGTAGTCTAGTCTCGATGAAACTTACACGGAATAACCACTACTGATGACCTGGTTAGATTTTGGAGGTCAAAGGTCTAGGTCACAGCAGGATGTTAAGGTGGTGAAGGCATGCACGTTGATGCTGGGGTGTCAAATTCCATCTTTTAGTTTAGTTTGTTTTCTGTTCTGTTTCACATGGTAGACAAGCTGGCTATCCGTCCGTCCATAAAGAAAATTGTAGGTTTGGTTATGCAAAATAGAGATTTTGACTCCGTTTCAGTTTTAGATAAAAAACAAGATTTGGATCTTGATGGTAAAAATCGTTACAGCACTATTAATATTAAACTTTTGACGATATGAATGTGTAATTTTACTTTATATGATACAGTCTGCAAAAGTGCAAGTAAGGCGACATGATGTGTGTGATAGTTTATATAAATACTGTGGTGTTGATTGTACTGAATGATGTATCATGTTGGTTTTCTAGCTTTTCGACTTGCTTGGATTTGACCGATTCACTTTGATTGAGAAACTCTTACAGAATCGGCAGAGGGTTGTTAGGTCAGCTTTTGGTTGTGATGAAGCCAGCACATCATCAGCTTCTGGTTAGTTAGCCGATTAATCACTAGTTTTAAAATATTTGTATGGTACTTAAGATGAATGTTGCTGTACTTATTATGTTGTTGGTTTGTTATTGGCAGTTGAGAGCAATAGTGATGTGACGATTGTGGCTTTTTCTTCTCGATTCGATTTCGATTTGATTTTTTATAAAGAATTCGATTTCAATTTGATTTCGATTTTTTCTCCCCAATATTTGGAGTTAAAGATATAAACTCCTCTGCACTTGGCGTGATCGGACACACGGGGTTATAAAACTCATTCTGTGACCTCCTGCGCCAATTGCCGTCTCTCTAGGGTGAAACAGTGTTGGAATCGAGTCACACTTGCTCCAAAAATCATGATATCGATTTTGTTCAATTTTCCTAAAAAATCGCGATTTCGATATCGATCTCGATAATCGTTACATCACTAGAGAGCAACTGTTGCTTTGGTATTGTATGCATTGCAAGTGTTCTTTTTTGTTGGCTTTTGATGTTTTTTAACATCATGTTTCCATGCTGTTCCATGTGGGTTCAGGGGCTGTAATACAATTTACGTACACAATTATTAGGTATTCTCAATATTGCATTTATTTTTTAGAAATACTGTATTCAAAACTTACATTCATTAAAATATAGCTTCACAATAAATTATGTGTTGAAAGCACCGTTAAACACTAACCAATCAACCATCCGGGGCTGCAATGACGGAGCCTTCTCTGTTTCCAGGCCAGATGTCATAAAAGGCGACCAAACATGGCTTTAGTTTTGTGCTTATTTTGTGATATAGTATCTTCATGTTACTGGTGAATGTTTGGTTTTGTTGTGTTAGGTATAGTTCAGTGAGACATAAAACTTTATTACCACTACAAGAATATAGAAATTCTGAGTTTTTAAACGTTCCAATTTTGCAGTGACATAAATGTTACATGTTCACTGCATACACTGTGTCTCAATTTAAGTCGGGCCATAATTCAAATTCAAATCCATTTAAATACTTTATTACGCAACATGAACATATATTATGTAAACTATACCAGTTAACGTTTATTTAACATAGTTTGTGCGATGCAAAAGTTTAAGAGCTAGTTAGTGCTGGGGAGATATCAGTAATTTCTGTGACAATGGATGTCAATGCAATTTTTGTGGTGACATCACGATGTGGATGCGATGCCAATGTTAGGATAACTTTGGTTGGGCCACATTCACCCTCAGACAAGACTACATACACGCCAACAGAAACTGGAGTATCGGATGTGAGTATCTGACCGCATTTTCCTTCATGCCTGCCTTACCCCCACTCCCCTCTGCCAAGCATTGTCACTGTCTAGACTGCACATTGTATATATCGTGGATTCGTTGGAAGTGTGGGAAGAATATACTGCCCAGTAATAACTGCAGTCGTGGTTAAATGACGTCGGTTGACTGGGGTAGTGACGTCTATTGTTGACTCACGGCAGGAGATCACTAGCAGATAGTGATGGAGAAGCATGCATTCGAATGCAGTCAACCGTGTTCGAACATGGTCGACTGCGGTGGACGACGTTCGAACGCGTTCGAACGCGTGCAAATGTGGGGACAGTCTAATAAATCTAGTATTGCTAGATGTATGATGTTCGATCATCTAGCAATAGACCATTCCCCGCAGCGTGGTCGACCGCATTCGAACTTGTGCGAACGTGTCGATGAATGTTGCTGGTATGTTATGTAAGTTAAAAAGGGAAGTATTGCCTTCACATTGTTTGTAATTGACAGTTGCAGGTGATCCAGTCCGACCTAACTACGGTTGCCAGGTGCTTGTGCAGGTAAGAAGGTGTAATGACAGATGTTTTGTTTTTAATGTTTTGCTTATTAATGTACTTTTTTGTATAATAGTTGGATGCTAAATTAAGAATGTATAATGTAGTGTTTTGCTGACAACTTTGTGGTCGTGTAGTGCAGTTTGGTGTGTATGTGTGTGTGTGTGTGTGTGTATGCATTTGTGTGTTGTGCGTCTGGATGATGTGACTTTTTGAGCAAAAATAACTTTTGACTTAGGTGTTTGGCATAGTTGTTTTTCCTTGACCCTATTTCGGTCAAGTTTTGTTCTCAAGGTCATAGGTGAAAGTTCAGGTTCAAAGGATGAATAATGTTCCATTTTTGACCTTTTGACTGAAAGTGGGAGTGAAGTTAGGAAAACCAGTTACAACAGTTCAAAAGCAGATCTGAATTGGAAACTATAAATAACACCAGCCACAGAGTGGATGGTGCGAAGTCAAGTGTGTGCTTTTCTAGGGTTGTGTGTGATATTATTATAGACAGAAGAAGAGAGGCAATTACGCAAGATGGTCCGACGTGAGGAGAAGAAGCAGACCCGCAGAAAGGATGGTGATTGCAATGATTCTGCCAAAGCTGCCTTTAATCCACAGGAACTTCGAAGTCACAGGTATACAGCCAGAATGTTTTGTGCATCATTGCGGTGGTTAATTTATTCATTAGTTTGTTCTTTATTGTGGTGGTTAATTAGTTACACAGTCGTACTATACTTCTCTTCATTCCGCTCTGTAAGTTTTTAAAGTTTGTCGAACAGGATTACACTGTTTGGTCACCGTAGTAAACCCCACAAATGTTTTGCTAGAAAAACCTTTTGGATTATTAGAATTGGATTTTTTTCACAAGCCTGATGCCATCTTTGATATTCAACAGTCATAGCACCAAAGGACTTCCCTGATGCACTCTGAGTTATTTAGCTAACTGTCTGTTTTCAGGTCGACTCCTCTGAGTCGACCTAATAAAATGGATCTCAAATGTCCGTCCGCACATACGTCTGTCCGTCCACAAAAAGTTTCTTTGATTTCAATGAAATTTGGTATGTAGGTAGAGGTCGATGATGCTGCACGATATGCAGTATGACCCGATCCAACGTCAAGGTCAAGGTCACGAGCACTTGAAAGTTGGAAATGCTTCCATTTTTATCAGCTATCTCCCCGCCATTTACAATGGGAGCTGGCAACTGACCATTTTATCTTAAACTAGGGCACAATATCTAAATTTGATCAGGCCGGATTTGTGATATTTGTCCTAGTTTCTGTCACGTGACTTTGAACTTGGCAGAAACATCATTGTGAAGAGTCGACCGTCAGTCCCATACGGGGCTAATTTTTGTTCAACTGGTTTTCTTTTTCGAATAGACATATTGTGCTGGATCTACAGAAGAATCTTTAGCGATAATGGAAGCACTCAGGTTTCTTGCAGGCTGGATGCTCATCTTGTCATCAAATCAACAGTGTTAAAGTACTGAACTGATACACTGTAAACTGTCAATAAGTACAGATTGGGAATGAGACTCAGAAGCCTTTGCATAGTTACTAGTTAGTACATACTGATGCAAATCATATGATGTTTGTCAACCAGGGAAGCAGCACTTGTTGCAGCCAGCAATGCTCCTTTGTTTTCACATAGTCGATCAGCAGCATCAACTCAACGTTATCCATTTGTATTTGATTCTTACGCTGATGCGCGACAGTCATCTAGTTTCATTGCAGGTTCCAAGGTAGTATATTGCGGTACTGATACTGTCATTAAGTATTGCAATGTAATGTAAAATATTGGTTTATACAGCATGTGTATGCCATAGATTCTAATGCATTGCTTATATTAGTACTCCAAAAAAGAAATTTTTAAAGAGAATGATTAAAACCAGCAGTGCAACAGGTCACATGCATGCCAGTATCTCGACAACAGAGAAGGGGCTGAACAGCCATATGTGCAGAAGTCGTCAACAGTCACCATAAACATGCATTTATGTGTTGGAATGTGGGCTTTGTGCTGGAGTGAATCCATAGAAGTATGTTGGTGTGACGCATACCCCAGAGATTGCCTGAATTGATTCCATTTTATGTTACATAATGTCTTTAAAAAGGAGAAGAGTTTAAATCAATTTATAGAAAATGTTGCAGTGCCAGACAGTTATTAAAGGAATTATCTCACATGCAGTGTACTTGTTCATCAGTCGAGTGACGACTGACTGCTGCCAGAAGGTCTATGAACTGTAACAGATTAGGTGTCCTATACTGACAACTTGATTCTCGGACTGCTAACTATTAAACGTTTGTATCGCAGAAATTAGACTTGTTAGTTGAAAGTTGTACAGTTTAAGTACATGTTAATTAGTATGGTTTAAATATATGTTTTGGTTTTGTCGAGTAAAAAATTATTAAAATGAATTTTGAATTTTGACCTCACTTAAAGTGAGACACAGCATATGTAGTCAATATTTAACATATATGTCACTGCAAAGTTGAAACTTTTCAGAACTCAGAATTTCTGTATTATTGTGGTATTAAAGTTTTGACAGGCCACTATGTCATTTATATATTCTGTACAATTGTAGCTTACCCAGATATGTAGTTCACACATTACTGTTTGCTGCAGATGGTTCTACCAGTTGGTTTTGAGCGAATTAATGAGAAGCTGTATGAAGAGGTAAACATTCCTGCGACTGGTCGGCCTCCTGAAGATTTCCATTACGAGCCTGTGTTTATTAACACATTGGATGAGGTATGCTGTTTTTTGTATGTGCTTATTTTAAAGGTTGTGCATACCGTATGGGGACCTGTAACCATTGTTCCTGTCGTTTTCGGTATGGCCGTATTAAGCCTCACACTAAAATTAACCCTAATCCTAATCCTAGAAACCATAACCGTAAAATGACACTAACATCTGCTTGATGAAGTGCACAATCTGTTTACAACATTGCCATGATTAACACTACTGCAGTCTGTGACCTCGTTAGTGTGTCAATCTATGGGTAGCATTGGGCAGGCTGACAGCTTGCCTGTTGCTGCCCGTACTAGTTGCGGCAGCTACATTATGGGCACAAGTTGTTTGTTCACATGAATGTTTCTTTTTGTTTCCTTTTCATAACTAATGTATGCTGAGTTTCAGTGCCTATTCGCTATACAACGTTTGTGGGGCTGTGATGATGATTAAGGGTTGTTTACTGGTGAAAGTTTCAAAACTAGGTTAAGCTTGAAAGTTTCATGCCCACAATATAGGCTTTTTGGGGGATTTGAACAGCTGATTGGGGAGCAATATCAATGAAACCCCAGAGTCACACTTGTGTGTGATTTTGCATCGTTCAAGCTGTCATACATGAAAATCCATCAAGGTGTTGGACCTCCACAGTTGTCTCTGAAAAATCTATAAATATAACATAAGTAAATTTTGCGTTATATTTTATCCATGTAGCCGAAATAATCACCTGTGATGAAA
>Ga0209780_1004044_pt1 | contig 11197 bp, 4 predicted proteins | sample WorMetexBAHAMAS2_FD_187384 | JGI IMG/M metagenome (GOLD analysis project Ga0209780, IMG submission 187384) | Marine gutless worms symbiont microbial communities from Max Planck institute for Marine Microbiology, Germany - Inanidrilus exumae... | ecosystem: Host-associated > Annelida > Digestive...
TATATATATATATATTTCTCTCGAAAAAGTCTGCTGCAAAGTTTCTTTTTGTGAAAACTTCTAGCGGCAAAGTTGTAGCTACATCATTCTCCTATCCAGCGGTCCATAGATCGATTGCGGGCGACGTCCCCATCTACCTGAAATTGGCGTTCAGAATGATGCACCCCTTCAGACAACGCCGATTTCGAAAGCTTTCGTTTAATAGTGCTTCAGCTTTGACAGCTAGCACGGATACTTTCTGTGACAGAAATTTAGTCCAAATAATCTAGTTTTTAGCAATTATATATCACTTATGGCGATATTCGCAGGGAATCACCCCAGCGTGTGCGTTAAAATGACGAACTCCCGATTGCGAGGTTGTATCCGCACAGAACGCTCTAAAGCCACGCCCCTGTCTGCAGTTGCGAACGCAGACCTATTAATAGAACATTTCTATTAATAGGTCTGTGGTTGCCAACATAGAAATCTACATTTCTATGGTTGCAAACACGAACACAGTCTATTTATAGACTGTGGTTGTCCAGTAAGACGATTCGGCCCGAATATGTCTCTGCAACAGGTCCACGCCAGAAAATGTGACTTCAATGACCTTGAACGGCGAAATAGCCCTTATTTTGCACTATTTTACCGAATTTGGTAGTTTTCGGGGCTCATTGCATAAGAGTGGTTGACAAACCGATAACTATGGACAATTTACGATTACTATGTCTAGTAGAAAATATCTGCAGAGGGACCGCGCGACGCCCACGGTATAAATATTCTATAACGGCAAGGTGGAAATTCTGTAGCAGATAAATAAATTCAAGACTTAATGCGCAGTACTTGCCTAGCTATCGTCTAATTTGTTAAACGAAGTACAGTAGGTTCTCTTTGGTATTCTAAAGTACATGTGCGACATCGTCGTAAAAAAGTTCACGTTCGCTATCTCATCTGCTGATGAGTTCTTGTATCCTTTGCGATGGGGATGGGTCAGGATGCACAGAGCAACGTGAGTGTGCGCATATTTCTAGTTATTTTTGACCTTCGTGCTTTTCACCGCCACCGTTTGATTTAACGAGTTCGCCGTCAAAGCGTTGGAATATGAAAACGCTTGTAATATAATTGTATGTCTCTGTGGCGCTAGGTGGTGCTATCACAGATTGTTGAATTTGAAAACAGGGTAAAATTTTGGGTTTTCGACTTTTCGTCTCCAGGGGCGACACAATAAACCGAATCCGCGAAACTACGCAGTGCTTGATTCTGGATTTCTAACCCACTGGCCCCGCTATTTGAAAAACATGACGTCATCCACAAAACCTTAAGTACCGTACATAACGTAGGCTTATTGCTCAGTAAACCTAAAATAAGATGTGCTATCGCTCAAAAACAGATTAGGCCTTGATACAAGAAACCATTAGATCGTGCGTTGACCAATGTCAAATCTAGTAGAATCCAGCATATATGCATACAGACGGACAGATGCTGGAGACGTAAAAAGACAGGAGACCTGTGGACGTGGAGTTGAGGAGACATCACAGACTGACGACGAGGACGAGGAATCAAGATGACGTGAACGACTGCTTCGACCAGAATGCACGTCTGCACACAGCACAGCGCAGTGACACGGCGCAGCACGGCGTGACACGGCGTGACACGACGCAGCACGGCGCAGCACGGCGCAGTGACACGGCGTAGCACGGCGTGACACGGCGTGACACGGCGCAGCACGGCGTGACACGGCGTGTTCCGTTATTAAATCACGCTGTCAACAACCATCAAACAGCACTGCAGACTTGAGTCATGACGACGCTTTCGATCGTTACCTCTGACTGCTGTGAACTGATAGACTCGGTACGGTTCTGGGTCGAGCGTCTGACGTTCGCTGGCAACTTCTACGATGTCGGAGGCTTTATTGAATGCACAGCGCAGACGAGTCTTCCAGCGAGCATAGCGAGGTGTGTCGATGCCTTCACGATACTTACCCGTGTTCTTAGCCCATTCCTACATTCGTCACTTCATTCAATATAAATCATTTTAACGACTGATTTAATCTGCCTCAAAGTTTGAATGCAATGCAAAAGCTGTAGAAAAGGACTTGAAGATATACAGGTCGAAATATAGCGCCTTTTATATACTATGTATATCTCAAAGCGCTCAGGCATGGATCACACAGTTTTACCTGCAAATACACCATGCATGCAGTTCCTTCGTAAGCGTTCACCAGATGGCGCCACCCCCTGATTGAGGTAAGACACATCCAATTGCAGCTTACTACTCATCCATCGACCCCGAAGGGATAAAAGGCTGAGTTGGCCTGGTTGGTTGACCTATAGCGGACGGTTTACCCACATAAGTGGTCACCAATCAGCTACAGGTCGAGCGCAGGACAGGAAAAAGTTCGCCGGCCAAAGACCGACGTTCTACCGCTGTGCCACGCAACCAACCTAAGCCTGAAATGAAATGTCAAGTTTCAGTGAGTGTTTGCAATCGAAGAATTGCCATGCTAACAATGTGTACGTGTAATTTACTGAGTAGGAGGCGAAACGGAACGTCTGTGTTAATGGGTTTTATTTTGTTTGTTAATTTTTTGTTATTTCCCTAAGGTTGACATGTCGGCCGTGCGTTGTGTCGTAATGATGGGCCGCTCAGCGATAACGGTGATGAGTTTACATCGACAAAGATAAGTACGTAATTAGCATTGCGTTTCAATGTGACATTCGCACACTGTTACAGCAAGAATACAAATAAAATACAAGTGAAATATAAAGCACAAAGCATGAAACGCATAATATGAACTGATATAACAAGCTAAAACAGAGACTAAATAAAAACTAGGCTGACACAGCGTGACGTGACTAATGGAAGGTTAGGCTATACATATTTAAATAAACAACGATTGGTATAACAATTTTTAAACTGCGAATATTGAACAGTGGGAACATACTAGATACTTCACGTCGAGCCAGGTTAGTACTGGCTAAAGTCCGGAAGAGGCGGGAATAAAAGGGAAGGTAAAGAGACAGAAGGAAAAAGGGAGTGGCGAACGGAGGGAAGAGAAGAAAAGGAAGGTAAAGAATAGGAAAAAGGAGAAACAAGAACTCATCAGGAGATGAGATAGCGAACGTGCACTTTTTAACGATATCGCACACGTACTTTAAATACCGAAAAAGAGAACCTACTTCGTTTAACAAATTAGACGATAGCTAGGCAAGTACTGCGCATTAAGTCTTGAATTTATGAATATGCTACAGAATTTCCACCTTGATGTTATAGAATATTTATACCGAGGACGTCGAGCGGTCCCTATGCAGACGTTTACTACTAGACATAGTAATCGTAAATTGTCCATAGTTATGGCTTCGTTAACCATGATATTTTTACGCAATGCGCTTTGGAAAAAATGATGAATGAATGAATGAATGAATGAATGAAACTACCAAATTCGGCAAAATAACGTAAAATAAGGGTTATTTCGCCGTTCAAGGTCATTCAAGGTCACCGATTTCGGTACCAATCAAAAGCTCATATATGGCTTCCAACATCAAGACGATAGCTAAACAAGTACTGCGCATTAAGAAAAGAATTTATGAATGTGCTAGGAATTTATACAGTGGGCGTCGCGCGGTCCCTCTGCAGACGTTTACTACTAGCCATAGTAATCGTAAGTTGTCCATAGTTATGGCTTTGTCAACCACTTTTGCGCAATACACCCCAGAAACTACCAAATTCGGTAAAATAACGCTAAATAAGGGCCATCTCGCCGTTCAAGGTCATTCAAGGTCACCAATTTTGGTACCAATCGAAAGCCCATATACGACTTCCTATTAGTGATTAATACTAACTTACCTCCTATCTTGCACCGTTTCGGAGTTATAGCATTCCAAATGTCAAAAATCGCAATATGTCGCTACCGTACCTCTGTTGCGTTTAAACCCCCCGACCCGACGGAGGGGTTCGTCAGGGCCGATCTCCATAAAATTTTCAGTGAATGTCAAAGGATGGCCAGGGTATCAAATGGCCAAGAAAAATTACCGAAAATTTCAACCGGCTGGGTAGGGTGCACGACAGACGACAGACGGAACGGCGATATAGCATATAGCGAACGTGAACACGAGTTCACGTTCGCTAAAAGGAAAGGGATAGGAAAGAGGGAAGGAAAGGTGGAAGAGTGAAAGAGAGGAGGAAAAGGAAGAGGACGGAGTGGGAAGAGAACGAACGCTGAAATATCGCAATTTTCATATCACGCTGATAACGTCATGCCGCCTCCAGTCTAATTATAGCTCCATAAGAAACAGCAGTAACTGGTAAGTAATGGAATACTTTCACTTATGAAAATTCGTCTTACGCCAGGCCCCTATGATTCTAAACTGCCGATATCATGTATAACGTATCATCGTAAGTGATATATCGCTAAAAGTAGATGCTTTGGGCTAAGTTTTTGTCGCTGAAAGTTTAGGTATATCTTCAACCGCTTTTGCGCCCCGGAAGCTGCCGAGTTCGGTGAAATAACGCAAAATAAGGGCAATTTCGCCGTTCAAGGTCATTCAAGGTCCCCGATTTTAGTACCAATCGAAACTTCATATACGACTTCCTGTAAGTGAATAATAATAACTTACCTCCTATCTTGCACCGTTTGGGAGATATAGCATTTGATTTGTCCAAAATCGCTATATTTCGCTACCCCTCTTTCGTTTAAACTTCCGACGGAGGGGTTCCCCTGGGACGATCTCCGTAAAATTTTGCCTGAATGTCAACGGATGGCCAAGTTACCAAATGGCGTAGAAATATTGCCGAAAATTTCAAGCAGCTGAGTAGGGCGCAGTGGCGCACGAACGTTACAGACGACACACATACAGACGACAGACGGACGGACGGCAGCATATAGCGAACGTGAACGTGAGTTGACGTTCGCTAATAAAAGAGAACAAGGGTTAAATATTAGGGCCCTCTGTGGTATGTGTTGTAATACGTTATGGGAACACGTTCCCTCACGGAGTTGTCTGTCACTTACGGTTATGCTCCTGTAAAGTCAAACAGCAAACAAATATAGAGCAGCAACAGCGTACAGAGCGGCAAATAACTTGCCATGAAAATACGTCCCGACTCCGGCGACCAGTCTTGCTTTCCGCCATGTTTCCACGGAATCTTGAACTTGGCGTGTTCTTTATCAAGCCAGCACAGACCAGGAATCTCTTCTGAGTCAATCAGCGCCTTCAACCACGGACGAAGTCGACGCTTTGTCTTATTGACTCTTCCAGACGCATGGCCCAGCCCCAAACCAAGTTTACTGTCTGAAAACATTTAAGCAATACTGCAGGTTTCAGACCATAGGGCCATCACAGACTGCTCTTTTGGAAACAGTTATTTCATAACTGGCCTAGAACCAGCTTGTTGGATCAATTAGCTAACTGCAGGTGCAATATGCCTCTGTAACATGATAGCATAGGTGCTATGGTATCACTATCACTCAGACACACTGTCCATGTCAGGGTTTTAAATCAAACGTTCGATTTGTAACGCTTTTCAAAGAACAGTTTTAAGTTGTTTCATGCTTTGATTAGCCACGCTGCCGTCGTGGGGGGATTTCACCGCCGTTTTTGTGTTTTTCCGTTTTTGCGCACGATATCTCAAATATCAACGCTCGATAGTCTAGTGATAGGGCGTCGGACTTGCGACTCAATGGACGTGACTCGTGAGTTCGATCCCCTGACGCCGCCCTATCGGTCGGTTGAAACTTTTTCGGCGGGCAGAGCAACTCAATATACGTACCTAGGCCAACTCAGCCTCCTATTCTCTGTGGGACAGGGAATGAGCACCGGCCAAAGTGCGATGATGCGCTACGGCTAGGGATGTAAGGCAGGATGGCTCAATCCATTCGTGGATAAGCGTATGGATGGCAGGCTAAACTGTGTAGAGATGAGTATATGCATGACAAAGGCGCTATATAGACTATCCGACAAATGTCCTGTCTTAGTCTTAGCTAGAATCATCAAAAAACATAACATATAAATGTCGCACCATGAGTCCTGGAAAGTTGGAAATCCATTTATTTGGGGGTCAAAAGGTCACAGGTCAACGTCATGAAACACATTGCCAGTGGTTTTTTGCACTCTCGTGAGTGGAAGCCTGGCTTCCTGTGTTTTGTAATTATGTCATCTCTGTGTTTATTACTTTATTTAACAATATACATTTAGAGTATGTTTTTGTGTGGCTGCCTTGGAGTACCTGGTAATGAATGAATGAATGAATCAACAGGCTAAGTTAACACCGAAGAACAGCGCGTTGACCCGCTGAGAAAGCTTACATGTGCCTATGCATTTACATCACAGGCAAATTAGCGGATAAAATAAGATAATTAAGAGCAAGGAGCAAATGCAGAAGGTAAAACACTGATAGGCCTACCGAACGTGGATTTAAGTAAACGGATAGGAAGCAAAGACAAGTAAGTCTCCGCTGCCGATGGCAGACCCGCGCGACGCCGTGCTTCACGCCCACCGTGTTGTACACAGATGAATACGGTCAGTGTGATAAACTGGTAACCGACGACCGTCACCAGTTTATCACACAAGTTGACAGCACCTGACACGATCAACGTGACAACTCTACCTGCAGCCGTTCCAGAGATATGGTTGGCACTTGGTGCCAAAATTTAAATGGTTCACGTGACCTAACCCTTCCCCTTTCAGGGATGGTTTGCCATCAATGGGCTAGCACTTGCTACCTCTACCTACCTACCAAATTTTAAGTCTATGTCCACTCACTATGAAAATACGAAAGGCAATACAAAATGTCGAAAATGGAGTGGATAGGGGCCATTGGGGGTAGTTAGAGTCATTCAAGGTCACTGAAAATAGCCCATTCGATAGAGTGCATACGAGTTTCTATTAGACTTCCACAGTAAATATGTCCCTATCTTGCACCGTTTCTGAGATATATAGCGATATAGGTCGAAAATCGTCGATTTTAGATTATCCCATCTCTATTTAGCGCCACCGTTGGGGTGATCCCGTTGGAATTTCGCCTAGATTTCTGGCATCAGAAAACTAGCCTAGAGTCCCTGGGCTATCGCACGGCGCTGTTTGCGTGATCCATGTTTAGCCGTTTTGGTACGTCGCCGGCTTGTGACAGACAGACAGACGGACAGACACACCACGACAGCATATAACGCGCTAGCATAGCGTCGCGCGGTAAAAAATGACATTAGCGGGCTGCCCTTAACCTCAACATCTCTTCACTAAAAACGTCTGGCGACCATGCAGATTCGCCATTATGCGTAACACTGACATACACATTCGCAAAAAAGAACAAACAAGCCTACCGTCTGTGTCTGCAATCAACGACATTATTTTGTTAACTTTTACGACGAAAATTGGCCTAGTAACACTGCAGTAGACTCGAATTTTCTGAATTACGACACTTTGTAGAATGCCTATTTGCTGTTGCACGAAAGACCACCAGCATTTCCGATAGTCTCAGTTTCGATTTTGGTGCATGTTAATAGAATATTAATTATTTGTATTCTATAACTTGTATAGAATGGCATACTGTTTGCTAAAATACTAGATATTTAGACATCACACTAATGTACTAAGTACTAACGTTCTAGTTCTGATGTGCAGTGCTACAAGTTAATGCTAAGTTCATATATAGGTCCCCTAACTCCTATTACGACAAACAGTTTTGTATTACGCCGCCGTTAATACGAGAGACTTTTTCGACGATTGGTGCCTTTTTTGACAAACGTTTGCAATAAACTGCACAGTGCACACTGTACTTTTATGCTACTGCTAACTTTTAATTATTCACACTAAGCCTTCTTCCAGATAATAATTACCGGTATTACTAATTATCACTTAGCACAGTTTTGTTCGAATGACTCAGTGTCGTTCCGTTTTAATTTTGGAAATCGAAACAAAAACTGAGTGAGGAAAGTGCAAGATGATTGTGAAGTGTTGTGTAATCGTATTTTATTTTACGATGTTGTTTATTGTCACTCGTTTTCTAGAGTTTGCTGGCGTATTTAGTCGTGGAATGCGCTGTTCAGAGAAATGTACTGATATGCAGATGTTAAATGCAAAACGGCTCCAGAAAGTTCTCGACCACAGAGGGATCAGCTACAGATACGTTAGAGAGAGAACTGAATTAATATCACTTATTGACGGCTCTGGTAACTAATTTGTGATACCAACTTTGTTTAAAGGCTGTCTATATAACATGAAAGAGAGAGAGGGCAAGGTGGCAAGCCGTCGGTTGTGGTAGGGCATCGGCATCCCCATCCGTAACCGTCCTCCAGTACCGGCATACCAACCCCAAATTTTAGACCAACTACTAACTGTAACCATACTGTTAACATTAATGGGTGTTTTTCAAGACCTATCATCACGTAACAGGGCGTGGTAGTTATGTAACTGAAGTCAGGCAGTCTGACTTCGGTTCGGTAGCTTCTGGCAACCGCTGGTATACCAGGTCACATAAATTATTCAATAAAAGAAAAGTAGGGGGCGTGGTGTGTTGTTTGCTAATACCTAACAGCCACGCCTTGTTATGTCTTGAAAAACACCCCTCTAGCTACAACTCGGTAACGACAAAAATAATAACAGTGAATTCATATAGCGCGTTTTTATAAGAAACCTCAAACATGCTGAAAAAATCACCTCTAATCAAGTTGCAAAGTCCCTTCCTCCCCAGAGGACAACTTTGCGTCCATTAAACCTGCTTGCATCATTGGGAGATTAAGCTAGTGAGTCGTTATAAGATTAAAGAGCACCATAGAATGCATAGATGTAATGTAATGGTTAAAACCTGGTTATAATATAGAGACGATGTTAAAACCTGGTTGTCTAAGTAGCGACCATTAAGTGCGCAACATATTGACCCTATGGCCATTTGTTTACACAACGGTGATGTCACCTGCATGGCAGCCCATGGCGGCCTGCCTGTGTTGCCCTGCTGTAGGCTTACATGCTGCCCAAACTCATTGCTCAGGAACACTGTAGCACAGGCTTGCCTGTATTCTGTGTAGTGTCATAAGCTTGTGATAGCTTATACTTTAATGCCCTTCACTCGTGGTAACCACAACTGTCTGTTTGTTGCTAGTTGCAGTGTTGGACCCACCAGTAAATGGACAAATGGACATCTTGTGGACAAACCAGCTCACGTAATGACGTAAAGTCAATTTGCAGTCAAATTATGCCTATACCAGCTGTGTGACAGATAAATGTCTGTATTGTAAAGCGCAAACACTGCAAACAAATTACTTTTTCTGTCATATTTATGTCAGTCGTATTCATCAACTACCGGTAGTTGTTTCATGCATTTTGGAGTTTGACAGCTTTGTATTAGTGAATTTATCTGTTGTCAGTAACACTGTGTTTGAACTGAAGTCAGATGCTGACCAGTATAGTAGCCATTTTGAGACCCCACATCTAGTTCTTAGCTGTGTTTAACTCAGGTAGCTGTCAACACAGCAGTCACCTTTTCTCACAATGCTGAGTTCCACAATATCAGCCCATTTCATGTTTGTAACAATCATGATCATCTTGTTCATGCCAAATGAAGGACATCAGCACTGGCTAATATGGTCATTGGTCAGCTTCCATCTGTGCTTCCAGTTTTGATGCCAAAAATTCACTCAGTGCTCAAGCGTCAGTTCACACTTATCTCAATAACAGTAGAGGTTTTTGTACCTGTTCAAGATACTCATTTGAACAGTCTGATTTACCTCCTCTTCCTGGTTCATTGGGTCACTTTATCTTTCGCTAAAACCAAAGTCTAAAACCTTAGTCTAAGACCAAAAGTCTGGTTTAAGACCTAATTAATGCAAAACGTGAAGTAACGCTAAACTTTGGTCTAAGACCAAAGTCTAAAACCAAACTTACCGCTTAAACCAAAGTTTAAGACCAAAGTTTGGTCTAAAACCGAACTTAATCTGAGCAATCCGGTCTCAAACCAAACCGTCATAATGCATTTAGATAGGCTATTATCACTAATCTCTTAGAGTTAAGACTTCGGTCTAAAACCAAATCACTTTATCTTTCGCTTAATCTGAACTCGGTCTAAAACCAGGTTTTAGCTGTTCAGATTAAGCTTTGGTTTTAGACTAAGGTTTTAGACTTTGGTTTTAGCGAAAGATAAAGTGACCCATTGTAGCCAAAATTTCAGGGTGTGAGCTGATTTACAACAGAATGTTTTGGTAAAGATAGCGAATCCATGAAGTTACTTTAGAATCGCAGCATATTTCAATTACAGCGGTGTTTCTAAGTAGAAGAATTACATCACAATTTAATTTGAAAGGTAAGTGAAACTGAGCAGAATAATCATTACAGGCTATCTCATGGTAAATTCGCATATTATTACATTTAAGAAACATTAACGCTACTTGACGACACCTGCTCATTGAATGATTAAAAGATGGCATTCTGTAAATAGAAAGCAGTCATCATGTAAGAAAATTCTTATGAACAGATAGTGAATAGTGTGTACGAAAATTTGCAGATCATGCGTATGACAGACATTTTTGCATACATATACATAAAATAGTTAATAGCAGTTCTGGTTAATAGCAGCTTTGGTTCCTGGCATAAGTGAACATCAAGGCTATTAGCCAGCTCGCTATTGAAAGATATAGATGCGCAGTCCCTTGGCAATAGCTGAGCCTTTTGTTTCTGTTTCCTACATGTATTTTTTGACACATGTCGTTCATAGTGCAATGTTGCTTGTTATTGATGTATTGACTGTCAGCTTCCACCTCACAGGGATCATGTAGAAATGTCATTCTCACTTAAGCAAGGAAGCAAAACTGAATGAGCATGTCATAGTATACGCATGTGTTCCTTAAACTCAACTGCCATGTCCACAATATGCTATACCAGGACAAGCTTGTATAGTCGTCACAAATCAAATTGAGCTTTGCATTTGAAACAATGTGAGTGTCTCATTCTGCGGTTATCATAAGAAGTGAGGAATTGTTTTAAGTAAAAAACAAGTACGTCCATCTTCGGGGACTGACGTATATCCACACATGCCGATCCTACGTCCACACGCCGCGGCGAGCGAACTTGATAGGCATGTGAGTCACAAAAGCATCTGCTTTCGTGGCCGAGTGGTTAACGCACTCGGCCGCCATGTGCAGTAGAGCGTGACGCGCTCAGTGGCCGGGGTTCGACTCGGCCCGGGCGCGTCCGTCTACCAAAGAATTATTTCTAATAATTCCTACGCA
>Ga0209780_1004045_pt1 | contig 11196 bp, 7 predicted proteins | sample WorMetexBAHAMAS2_FD_187384 | JGI IMG/M metagenome (GOLD analysis project Ga0209780, IMG submission 187384) | Marine gutless worms symbiont microbial communities from Max Planck institute for Marine Microbiology, Germany - Inanidrilus exumae... | ecosystem: Host-associated > Annelida > Digestive...
GCTATATTAATAAAACAGCAAATATTAATGTAAAAAACTTAACAGTTTAAAACGACTTGTAAGGACAACAGTGGCTATGTCGCACAACTAAAACAGCAAAAATCAAAAAGGAAAAGGTGATATTACCTGTTAGCACATTGACTCTATGGTGATGTGTTGATAAGTAATATCACCTTTTTCTTTTTGATTATAGTAAGTAACAGCCAGCAGCCAGCAGTGATGTCAGCTCGACAATCTTCAATGAAGTTCATTTATCTGATTGTCTTTAACTGATGAGATTGTTTCGATGCTGACGGCTTGTTTCATGTTATCGACGGTAAGGAACTGGTCACGTTGTACAGTAAGAAGTTGAGCTGCACCGCCGTCGCCGTCGTCTGCCGGCGAAGTGACAGGTGCGTCTGGTAGGTCTGTGTCAGCCGCCGTCGGCGCCTGCACGTTGATCGTAGATAAATAATCAAGGTATGTTCACCTGTCCGCAGCGACAGGTAGCCAACAGGTATCGACAGGTGTCACGTTGATCGTAGAGAGGTTGATTACAGGTAGGGATACAAGAACATTTGGATGATCTTCGGTGTTAGAAAAATTGGACAATCGGAAACAGCAGAGCCGTGACGCGAGCAGAACGCACTCGCGTCTGAACTGTTTGTTGGTCGCGGAGTAAATGAACACGTTGACCGCGCTGTTGGCGTTCGCAAGCCACATGACGACAAACTGGACGGCGGGCGGCGGCTTGAACGAACTGACGAAAGACTGCGCCAAAACCACGAACGTATACGGTGACCAGAAGAGGAAATACGCGACGCTGGTGCAGGTGATAATCTTCAATGTCCGACGACTTCCAAGGGCGCTGCATCTCCCAGCTATTGAAGGCACAGCGGCTGTTTGCTGACGGTCCACCGTGTTCAAGGTTGATGATGTGTTTTGTTGAAGTCTGATTTGGACACCTCGACGATTTCGTAGTGTCGCTCTGATGCGTAGACCGGTAAAGATGAGAACTGCTCCAGACAGGATCGGAATGTATAAGGCAGTGATCATACAGTACAACGGATACTCCCAGTGTAACGTCATCGTTATCATCCTGTTCTTCTTGTTCTTCTTGTTCTTGTTCTTGTTTCTTGTTCTTGTTCTTCTTGTTCTTCTTGTTCTTCTTGTTCTTCTTGTTCTTGTTCTTGTTCTTCTTCTTCTTCTTCGTCTTGTTCTTGTTCTTGTTCTTCTTGTTCTTCTTGTTTTTCTTGTTCTTGTTCTTGTTCTTGTTCTTCTTCTTCTTCTTCTTCTTCTTTCTCCTCCTCATCCTCTTCTCTCTGCCACTTCCCATTCTCCTACATTTTTGTCTATAGCCTATTTCTTATCATTAGCATTGTCCTGGTCCGTTTTTGTGTTTATGTTAGTAACCTGTCTCGACGCAGCACAAGATAATACTAATGCCGACCGACAATGGTGTTGGTGTTCGGTTAGAACGGATATTCCCAGTGTAGGCCGCACATCTTCTGGTTGACGTTGTAACGGTAGTAAATCCAGTCCGCTTTTGTCGGCAGCGGAGCCACGCACGAGACGAGAGCAGCTGCCCAGAGACCGGCGACTATTTTGTAGCATTTTGAGGGCTTTGCGACCAGTTTCCGATAACGCAACGGCAGCTCAGTCGCCACGTATCTATGACAACAGCAGCAGCAACCGAAAACAACATCATAATCCATACCTGTTACCAATCAGACGCATATACAGGATGTTTAAACAACCTTATAAGCTTTTCGTCAATATTTTATAACGCTTGGAACATTTAACTCCGATTTTAAGTGCATCAAATCAAATCATTTATTTGCTTGAATGAAATGAAGTAAAACCAAGCAGGACACATAGGTTGGTTATACGACACTGAATGACAGGTGTCCTACATAAAATAAAAATGAACCTAAAATAACTTAATGAAACTTTTAAATTAAACTCGACAACTTCTGCTTGAACACTGCAACGTTATCATTTTCTACAACATGGTATGGCAAATGGTCCCAGGCATTTAGATTACGACGCATAAAAGATTTTAAACGGCAATTGAAATTACAATGGTCCTTAATAGGCTATTAATCTAAACTTGTGACCTCTAGTATGGCTGGTCTCACAATCAACGACACGAAAGAGACTGTCACAGTCAACAAGAGCAAAGCTGCAGGAGGTTGTGTTTGGTCGTGCAGCTAACCCTGGTTGAGCTGTCTATGTCTGTAAGGCCCACTCCTCTGAGTACTGAGTTAAGTAACGTCAACGTAGGCTGCTTCGTCTGGCTAAAAATCGATTCTTGGCTGGTGGTGCCATTATGTTTATGATTATTTCTGTGTTTGTGTGTTTGAATGTATTATTGGGCTACTGTAAGCGCAGTTATTTCTGCCTGAGTGTCCTGTGCTTTTACTGTTTCATGTGTATTTGTCGTGAATTTTTCTGTGGAACGTGGTATCTGCCCCAGACCTGCTTTTGTGGCCGAGTGGTTAACGCACTCGGCCGCCATGTGCAGTAGAGCGTGACGCGCTCAGTGGCCGGGGTTCGACTCGGCCCGGGCGCGTCCGTCTACCAAAGAATTACTTATTTCTAATGATTCCTATGCACATGATGAACAGGGAGATAATCCCGAGCAGGTAACAGGGCTCGACGGTGTCCTCTATAAACTGTGACCGTTGCTGATGCCTTGATTAGCAGCGCCAATATATCAGTCGCGCCGACGTGAGAGCCGAAGCAGATAGATGTGGCTAAGCCCACTGGCTAGGCACTGAAGAAGTTTCAGTCAGGTGGCCAGGCGCTGAAGAAGTGCCGGTCAGGGCTAGCACTGAATAAGTGCCAGTCCGTGCTTAGCCAGACAGTAGGCCACGCCTAGAGGGGGCGCGCTTAGAAATACCTGACAAGCTGCTCACGCCTACTTAACCCTTCCTCCACCCTACACAACTCGCACATACACCGCACACACCTACCAATTCCTCTCCTCTCCCTGGGCTGGCGCATTGGACCGACATAAAGGTTTCAGCGCTGGGGTCCAGAGTAGGCTGGACCCCTGCCCGCAATAACGACCGAACGAACGAACGGTATCTGCCCCAGAGCAAGTCCACAACGACCGAACTGTTCCTATAATATATGATAAGGGATAATAAGGGCTATATTGCATACTTTTCACTGAACTTGCGCGAAAGGGCCGCATTTCCACTTCCGGTCTAAAATCTGACGTCACCGTCGTGTTTCTCGACACAGATTTCCTGCAGGAAGTGGGAATTTCGACAATTCGCGTACATTTAACGCAGGTTGTCATTAATATGTGCACGTGTTTGCAGGACCTCTTCGAATAATATGTTTTTAGGCAAAATGAAGGAAGGTGTGGTGCGATGTTTACCCCAGCGAACTCGTTTTTACTTTTGAGGGATTTTTACGTCTATGCCAAGTTTGGTAAAAATCCATCAGGAAATGCGAGCATGAGAGTGCACGCAGACGGACACACGGACAGAGGCAAACTGGATTTAAAAATCTGTCCCATGCTATATGCTATAACTAAGGGACAGATGATAAATAAAGCTAGAAGATTGTATTATGTGGAATAACACAATATAATATTCATCCAAAGCGGTCCTTTATCCGTGCGCAAGCAGTGTACTTCCTGCATTCGACGATGCCTAGTGTCACGTGCCTGCGACTTAGTGATGTCAGCGTTATCTGCCGAGTTCCAATTAAGTCTGCTTTCCTTCCATATATTGGTCGCCAGGCAGCACCAACACTGCAGCGTACTATTGGTTTTAATACGCAATATCGGACATCGAACGTTGCCAAAACGTTTGGTAGGTACCTTTCTTACGATACGATACGATACGATACGGTAGATTTACGTGCGCTCATAAGCTGACGAGATGGCCAGCTTAATCTAGCGCACGGCCCAGAAACGAAAAACGAAACGAAAACTAACGAAAACGAAAACGAAAAATAATGAAAAAATCAAAATCAAAAACCGAGTCGCTCAGAAGAAACGGTGCAGGCAAAAGTCCGTGGAGGCAGTCCGGGAGGAAGAAGTGAAACTAAGGGGGTAGGATTTGTGAAAGAGGTAGGTTTTAAGCCGGGAGTGAAAGAGAGATGGAGTTATAGATGTACAAAGTGGTGAATCAGAAGAGGAAGTGATGTGTGAAGGAATAGGTGAGCAGGAGATGGAGGAACTGGTGCTAGAATGAGGTTTACGAAGAGAGAAAGGAAGCTGATTCCAGAGACAGGGTGAAGCATAACGGAAGGAGCGATCAGTTATTTTTAGAGATGATGATGAAGCTGGTCGAGCAAGAGTAACGACGGATGAAGAGCGAGTACTGCGAGGACGTTGAGTGGAGATGAGCTTATGAAGGTATGGAGGTTGGGTAGTTGTGAGAACTTCTTGTGCGCAGCGTACATCCCAGGGGGAAACTTTGAATTGATACTAACGGTAAAAATGGAAACTAGACATCCCATAGAGCGTCAGTTTGGTAGTGAATTTCCGGCGATCTGTAATCATTGTGTAGTTATGACGGCCTGAACCAGAAGACCCGGAAATTTTGTGAGCAATTTTGCGTTTTTTGGAAAAACAACCCCTATGTTTCCAAAGTTTACATGGCGACACCGATGGACGTTGTTGTGTTGAAATTTCGTGAATATTTATCGCCATCCACATTGGTTAAGGGGGTTTGGGAGGGTGTTGTACGAAATTTGGCCTCTGCCATTGATTTTGGCATTGGTTTCTAACACTGCGTATTGCGCTACACCTCATCCGCGTGATAGTTGGTCACGTAATCAGTGGCTCGCTGCAATACTTGAGTTTGACTATTGCAAGTCGCAGGAGATGGCAGTGGCTAAAACAGTCTAGTCAATAGGCACAACCTCGTTGAATCGAGTATGCAGTTTTGCGTCAGTCGGTAAGAGCGACTGTAGGTTGATCGTAGAATCTGTTCAAAAAGCCAATAGCCAAAGTTATAGGAAAGGGCAAATTATTATTATTATTATTTAATTCAGTAGCAGGCTCGAAGCCCATGAATACAAATACAATGAACATAAAACATAAAAGAACATACTAAAAATAATAAATATACTAAAAATACTGGTGCACCAACTCTTAAAAAGTGGCGATAGCATGCATATATCGGACAATAAAAAAGTCTGCACAAGAACATTATCAGAGTTTTTAAGATTGCACCACAAAGAGTAAATACTTTTACGAATAACAGCCGAGAATGATAAAATATTATGAAGTACAAATAGGCGTGAAGCACTGCACCATCTGGGTTCATTCAGCAAGAATCTAAATGCATCGTTATAGGCTACACGCAATTTGTTAAGTGAATATTGAAACATAGAGCACCACAGTGAACAGCCATAGATCGGTGTACAGAAGGCTTTAAACAACAAAAGCTTTGTGCACAAAGAACAGTCGAAGAAAATGTAGACCCCTCGGGTTCCGAAACCCTAGAACGGATTTCGAGGAAACTTGGAATATATAACCAAGTCGTGGGTATGACCACATAGGCAAATCAATGCGGCGCAGACTGTAGGCTAATACAAACCAGTATGTCTGTTATTGCTGACAACTAATCATAGTAATGTAGGCTAGGTCATTTGTCACGGGCAGGTGTCATTTGACCGTCGAGGGATCTCGAAGTAACGCGTCGTCTGCTAACAGCCAATAGGTCACGTGATCCTGAAGGTAATCTATAATGCATGCATGAGTACTCCTCTGTATCAATCAGCACACGATATTTGAAGTGCCTAACTTCTCCGATTCCAAAGATATGAATGGGGCCGAATTTAAGAAAACGGGTCACTGTGACGTTGGCCACGCCCATTAGGGGGTCGAAAATGTCCGAATGTAACCTACGCCATATATATTTAGCGCCCCGTTAGGGGTGACCATCTTGGAATTTTCGCCGATATCATTAGCGTCGGATTTCGTGGGCTATCGTATGGCGTTGTTTGCGTGATCGTCCGCATAGCCGTTTTGGTACAGTGCCGGCTTGTGACGGACAGACGGACGGACGGACGGACACACGATGACAGCATATTCTGCGCTACCATGGCGTCGCGCGGTAGAATGGGTCAAGTGACGCCGACCACGCTCATTTGGAGGTCGTTTGTCATGTCGGGATAACGCGATAAAATTATGGCCCGCAAAGGTACAAAATGTGAAGACTATAGCTTCAACTATTCCAAGGACATGACGGAAGATTCAAAACGCAAAAGCAGGGGTGATTTGGGGCAGAATGTGGGAGGACATAAGGGAAATTCAGTCGTTAGCTGGACAAACACCGAAGTATCTGGCTTCCGACATTCAGCTCATAGCCGACACTGGCCGCCCGCAGCTTCGATCCGCGTCTGAAAGGTGTCGTTCCATGCACACACACACAACAGTTTCGGCGACAGAAGTTTCTCTGCTGCCGATCCTCGTGTGTGGAACGCCTTGCCGTCATATCTGCAACAGGACATGAACTATACAGACATTTCAAGCAGTCACTGAAAGGACACGTGATCAGGCTGCGATCGTCAACAACAACGTCGCATGGTTACTGTTGTTTAGGGACGCCTTAAAAGCTCGCTCACTTACTTACTTAAAAGGGAAGAAAACGGAGGAGAGAGTGGAGTGAATGGGTGGCTTGGTTTATGGCGCCGCATTTCTGTGTAGATTACGCCAAATCAAGTTTTTAACGAATTACATAAACTCCTGAATTTATGCTAATTTATGGAACACAGACGCCAGAAATGATGATTCACGTGCGAATTAACTACTGCTGACTTGGTCACAATTGTCGACGACTCAATTCACGCCAAACACACCATGAAACTCAACAGTTTCGCCGCGTCGACGTCGGTGGTGTGAACTGGGCATAACACTTGCCTGACAACAACCTGTCAACGTGCGATCCCTGCGGACTTCCACCGACAATTAATCATATTCATTGAAAGGTGCCAACTTGCGAAATGTTCTTGAAGAAAACTTTTTTCCCTTTAAAAGTGGGCCTTCAAAAGCGTCGACAGTGATACCACTTTATCGTGGAAACTCATTTTGACAACCTGCAACAGTATATGAGTATATGCTATTTTAATTTTTTGTTCTATTATTGTTTCAATTTTGTATTAGCTCCATAATAGCCATCGCTTTAGGCCTATACGTTTTTATAGATCTCATCGCAGCAATAGCTAGATGCGGCCTTTAGCTACAAATGGAATAATGTGGTGTGTCGGTGTGTGTCTGGTCGGTCTGTCTGTCTGTCTGTCTGTTGGTCACATTCGTGAGCCTTGCATAACGGCTGAACCGATCGAGATGCCGTTTGGGGTGCTGACTCGCGCGGGCCCTAGGAACCATGTATTAGTTGGGGGTGGTCGAGATCTCCCACAGGAAGGGGCAATTTTGGGGTTGTCCTACCCACTGAAAAGCATTGGGGGGTCTGCTATGTCGTAAAAGGGATCATTCAGTCCTTATGACGGCATAACAACGTCAGACCGCCATGATGTGACACTGTTGGTGACCGCTCATTTATGATACGACACGATATATTTACGTGCGCTCAAAAGCTGACGATATTGAACCTACCCCACCTCTAAGTTTGGTGCCCCAGTTGGCGGTGACCCCGTCGTAATTTCGCCGAGATTATTGGCATCAGAAAACTAGAGAGTCCCTGGGCTATCGTACCGGCGTGTGACAGACGGACTGACAGACGGGCACAGGACGACAGCATATACCGCGCTAGCATAGCGTCGCGCGGTAAAAACTGCATTCTAATGTAATGCTGCAGCCGACTGCAATGCTTCCGACTGGTCGGTGTCACGTTACATTGTCCCCGTGAAAAATCCGCCCCTGCGATGCGGCCTTTTGTCAAGATTTTTGTTGACTATTTTTTGGTGATTTTACCGTGCGACGCTATGCAATGCTGTCATCGTGAGTGTCTCTCTATCTGTCCGTCTGTCCGTCTGTTTGTCTGTTGCAAGTCGGAGTTCTACAAAGATGGCTAAACCTATGATCACACAAACAACGTCATACGATAGCGCAAGGACTCTAGTTTTCTGATGCCAAAAATCTCGGCGAAATTCCAACGGGGTCACCCCAAAGTCTCAGGCGCTGTCAACTTACTTCGCCCGTGAGTGTCATAAACTTCTGATGGTCGTCGGACAACCGTTGATCGCACCCACTGCCGAGATCTGTATTCAGCAACTATGCCGAGTAGAAGAAATGGTTTTGATTATGATGCGGATACGGAATATTTTGCACGCGCTGAGGTCTGTAAGCGAAGCTCAGACTCTTGTTGTTCGTATTATCGTCGCAACTTTTCATGACGCTGGATAGCCTATATACTGGGCTGTTGTGCATTCAAGAAATTATCTTTTCTGTTGACGATCTGAAGAACCAAAAAAACCAAACAAATGTCCGAGTAGACAATTTGATGCGCGAAATCGCGCATGCGCAGAAACGAAACCCCTTATCCGATCTGGATGAAATTTTGCAGTATGGTAGATATCCACGACGTAATCAAGTAGGTAAATTTTGTTGACGATCGGTTAAGGGATTTAGGTGTGGCGGGGGGTCAAATTTTGGCCTTTCCCATTGACATTGATCGTCGTCATTACAACACTCTCGCACCGCACTACCGTACGAGTGTATGATAAACAAGAACTCATCAGGAGATGAGAGAGCGAACGTGAACCTTTTTACGACGATATCGCACATGTAATTCAAAATATCAGAAAAAAGAACCTACTTCGTTTGCAAATCGATAGCTAGGCAAGTACTGTGCATTACGTCTTGAATTTATGAATCTGCTACCGAATTTCCACTTTGCAGTTAATGCCATTGTAGGCGTGCACTAGACGGGTTGCAGTGTATCTGGAGACACACTGTAATACGGGCTCGAAGACAGCGTTTCCCACCGGCTTACTCTACATGTGACATAACTGTTGACTTATTTACTGACGTACAACGTGTTTGGTTTATGCATGCGACGATACCTAGTGTCATGCACGTATCTGCGACTGAGTGATGCCAACGTTATCTGCCATGTTACATATTTTCAGTTTCCTATTCAGTATGCTTTTGTTCAATATATCGCTCGCTAGGCCGCACCAGCACTGCAGCGTACGGTACTATTGGTTTTAATACGCAATATCGGACATCGGACGTTGGCGAAAATTCGGGTAGGTAACTTTCTTGTGCGGAGCGTACATCACAGGAAAGACTTTGCATTGATGCTAACTTTAACAATGTTAAGTATGCCTAATAGTAATAGTATTGCCATTTTATTGATTTTCGTCGTATATAACATCTATAAAGTGTAAAGAATAATTTTTGTTGCATTTACTGGTTTATCATTGAAATAGTTGGATATTGTGCTTAGTTATCATGTGACAATTACTGTAGTCTGTTACTCATTTGTATGATTGTGTCAATCAATAGGCTTAGCTAGTACTCCTACCATTGCACTATCGCACATAGCACCTGCTGCCCACTGCACTACTTTCTCCTGTCACTGCAGTGTTCTTTGGCGTCTCGTTGAAGCAATGTCGCTTAAGACCTTTATGAACGGTGCTTCTGTCGCGTGTGACTTCACAACTGTCGCTTACATCCGTATGGAAATAATACCTTGGCGCTTAGGTTCTTTTGAGAATAAAAATTAAAACTTTAAAGTTCTTTACAAGTAAAAATATGTTGTAAAGCTTTTATGAAAGATGGGTAATTTGGGTGTAGCAACATAATCTGCTAAAAATGAAAATGGAAAAATGTCGCTTAAGACCTTTTAGCACAGCACAGTCGATATTTGCCTTTCAGATCCTATCAGTTCCTCAATGATAAATGCCGTTGTACTCGCCCTTTTATAGATTTCCGGCTCATCTCACCTCGTAGGCGTCGCGCGGTCCCTCTGCAGACGTTTACGACTAGACATAGTAATAAGCAGTTCATAGTCATGGCCCTATAAAGTACGATAAGTGATCAAAGCCTAACATTTGTATCTAATGTATATCACTTAAGTTTAGTATTTTGGGTAGATTAGTTTCTTTATATAATCATATAATCATTAAGACTAGTAAATTATCCAACTAATTAATAAAAGTATGGAATTGCGCAAAATTAGATGCTACAATATAAAATTCATTTCGTTTTCTTACGACAGCATTGCCCCCCCCCACTGGCGAGTGCCAGCCGCAAAAAACAGTGAGTTCAGACGGGCGCAGGTGAAAATTCGAGTGACCCTCATATGATTCTAACTGTCGATATCACGTATATCATATCATCGTACGTGATATATCGCTAAAAACTAGATGCTTTGGGCTACATTTCTGTCGCAGAATGTTGACGTTCATCTTCAACCACTTTGGCGCAATCCACTTTGAAAGCTGCCGAGTTCGGTGAAGAAACGAAAAATAAAGGCCATTTCGCCGTTCAAGGTCATTCAAGGTCACCGATTTTGTTACCAATCGAAAGCTCATATACGACGTCCTATTAGTGATTAATACTAACTTACCTCATATCTTGCACCGTTTCGGAGTTATAGCATTCCAGCATTACTTGTTTATTTAGTTAAGTTTTTTCTTCTCTTTTATGCTACCGTTTTTGGTGAAAAAATGAATATAAATGTCAGAAATCGCTATATTTGGCTATTCCTCTTGCGTTTAAACCCCCCGACGGAGGGGTTCCCCTGGGACGATCTCCGTAAACTTTGCCGTGGATGTCAATGGATGGCCAAGGTACCAAACGGTGAAGAAAAATTGCCGAACATTTCAACCGGCTGGGTAGGGTCAGGGTGCACCAACGTCACAGACAGACGACAGACAGACAGACGGAACGGCGATAGCATATAGCGAACGTGAACGCGAGTTTACGTAGGCTAAAAACTAAAAATGGTCGGTTAGCCAGCCTGGCGTCGAATCTCTGAATTAGTGTAGTTATTGTGGGAACACTGAGCTAAAGCGGGTTTAAAACGTTTGGTGGTCGGACTACTTCGGACCATCTGAGAGAGACAACGTCCTCTAGTGTTTTACTCCACCGTCGCACTCGTACTGCCTATTTCTACAACGTATGTCTGGTGTGTTATAACGTAGCGTTAACCACACGATCACTCAAGCGTGAAATACAGACAACTGGTGCAAAGTGCTAACATCTGTGACGTCAGCAATCAACCATTCTACGCTTGAGTGATACGTGGGTTTAACAATACGTCATACCACGCCAGACAT
>Ga0209780_1004046_pt1 | contig 11195 bp, 6 predicted proteins | sample WorMetexBAHAMAS2_FD_187384 | JGI IMG/M metagenome (GOLD analysis project Ga0209780, IMG submission 187384) | Marine gutless worms symbiont microbial communities from Max Planck institute for Marine Microbiology, Germany - Inanidrilus exumae... | ecosystem: Host-associated > Annelida > Digestive...
TAACCCGGGATTGACATCCTATGAATCAAACCGCGCAAAAATCGGTTCTCCGGTTTAGTCTCGGGACGCGAGCAAAAATCGTGGTCACAAAAAAAGAAAATTAAAAACCACGCGAGAGTGATATTTGATCCATTTGCCGGGACGCCCCCACTGGGGCGATCGGTTTGAATTTTGGCTTGCTGGGTTATATCGCCGACGTAATCACCCATGCCAAATTTTGTGGCAATCGGTTCAGGGGTTTCGGAGTTCTGATACCCCCAATTTTGCCCTTCTCCATAGGAATAGCTGGTCGCCCTTACAACAGTGTAAGCACTACCGTGCTACACTGTGATTGCGCGTTATGTCGTCAGTCTAATAAACGAACATTATTATTATTATTATTATTATTATTATTATTATTATTACAGTGTACTCAGCTACCAGCGACAACATGCATTTATCGTTTAGCTAGATTCAGTACATGCGTGTGACGCAGAAACGGCAAGCCACAGTGTTTGAGACAGTAGGCCTATATGGACGTTTATGTTCAATAGCTTTTTCGCTAGCTATACGACGCTATATAGCGCTTGTGATACAAACGACAATAGATCAGTTCACGAAAACGTTGTCGTCGAAGCCGCCGAATGTATTGCAATACGGCGTTTACACGCCACTGAGCTGCAGGCGACTATGCCTACTATACCTGCGCGTACGGAGATCTCTAGTATAACGCGCGCTTTTAACAGTTAGCCGAGTTTGCATTTGAATAAGAAGCGGCGACAATAGGTGGTTAGTTCGTGCAAAACTTGGGGTTGGGGCGCGGACGACGTCGTCAGTCATATGAATGAATGAACGGGTGAATGTTTAGCAGCTTTTCAGCGCGGCAGGTGTTTCCAACCGCACCCATCTACTTGCGTAAAAGAAAGAGAACCTGCTCAACAGGAATGTGACTGTAGCACAGCTTTTGTTACACGGAATTATCAGTTAGTTCGGTGAAAACAAAAACCGTATCTAAAAACATGTACATTCTACCAGTATCGTTGCATTTGCATGTTAGACAGATTATGTGCACTGCATTCAATTTCTAGTACAATCAGAGTAACGACATGTCGAAAATTCGTCGCTTTGCCATCCTCGATAATTCCTACTTTCGTGAATTTTTTACTGTGCGTTAATTTGACACAATCAACTTTGATAGTCATATGTTAACTGTTCTTAACTGGTAATAGCGTCGCGAAAAAAATGCAAAATTTACCAAAGTCTCGATGACAACCATAAAGCTGGTTGCAAACAGTCAAGTGTAATAAGACAATCGCAAGATCTTTCACTGTCACCTGTTGGCAAAGTAATAATTTATAATATTCAGCCGTCATTCAGACGTATAGTTTTAGTTCACAGTCACTGCGAAACATCAAGGCCCTAATTTATATTCAAGACCATAATTTATTAACTGGCGAAAAACCGGACGGCGACCAAATTGAAGATGAGGTTAGTACTTTCGGGTGGTAAGGGTCGGTACATACTACTCGTATTCACGGACCATCGACACGGCCCGTGACTCACTGGTAGTGTGTAGCGACCATAAGAGAATAGGAGAATAATTTAGACTTCGGTGTTCGCAAAGTGGAGGAAAGTCTTAACACTTATGTCACGGCACCAAAATTGCAAAAAAGAAACGCCACCGTGACATGTTCATCGTTTTATTTCGGTTTCTCTGTGAAATGTTCATTGACAGACTGCTGTCACTCAGGGTGGAGACAGAACGTTCCATTACAGGCCCACAGAAAGCAAACCTTCGCTGTCAGCTTCACGTCTGTATTCGTCTTAGAGACTGTGTATGATACCTACGTTGTAGCAGAACAAAAATGACAATTTTTAGAACTGATTAAATATTATTAAGAAATTTTTGTACATTTATTCACTACACAATTTGCTTTAACTCTACAATTTTGTCGATATTTCCGTATAACGCAGGCTTCCATGTAAACGATGGTAACTGACGGTGAAATTAGTACTTGTGACGTAAATGACTACGTTTCCAATATTGATTGATTAAGGTTTTGCGTCTCACCCGACACCAAATAGGTAATTTTGGAGACGTTCTTCCCAGCCAAACTCTTGGATAAGTACTGAAAAACTAAATCTAACACAACAAAGCCAATATGCATCCCACTACAACATAAATTAACACAAAAAACTATTGCCAGGTTTGCACCGTTTCTGAGATATAGCGGTCTGGAAAAATGGAAAGTGAATGGGTCCAATCGGAAAAGAGTAGATAAGTCAGAAAGTAAATGACTAAGGAAGTACATGAGTAAGGAAGAAAAAAGTATAAGGAAGGAAGTAATTAAAGAAAGAAAGTATATAAGGAAGGAATTAAAGTTAAGTAAACAAACAAACAATTTATATAGCGTCGAAATCAAGAAATGAATCAGGCGCATTACTGCCCTTGAACCTGTACGGGGTGATGTTTCTAATAATTACGATTTGCAGTCGTTTTATTACACAACACTTATTATTTACAACTTTGCTACTGGCACGGCCTTTGCCGTTTCTCTACTGTAACATGTTTTACGTCGACGAGACTACATATACGCTGTCTGTGTTAGCGTGTGAACATAATTATATACAGTATTGCCAATGCCTATAGGTCGTCCGGTCATACGGTCACCACGAGCTGTCATGCACGCAATTGCTCTATACTGCTCTATTGTCGTGGTTGTTCCGTCGAGCGAACAGTAGACAGTTTCTGCTAGGTAAATATTCTTAGCCTGAACATGTGAACACGACGTGCCGGAAACTGACTGCGTTCGGTAAGGATAGGTTAAGTTAAATTCGTCTTGCTGTAATCATTTCGTCATAGATGTAACATTTGCCGAGTTTTAGGTGTAACAGTATAGGCGTAGGCATTATTACTTGGGTGTGTCAGGCGTGGCACAAAACATCGCATACTTTGAGCGCGTTTTGTATGGTAATAGAGGGCGACGTTCTGTTGCGAGCATACTCCCGCGCTGTTAGCTTGACGGTGTTCACGCCCCGGCCATCAATTGAAGCGAACTATCAGCGAACCTAGGACTCATAATTTTCTGCTCTCAATCGTGCGATTTCTTAGCAACAACTTTAACACAGTACTGACCACTGTTGGTTGCCTACTGTTGCCCTAAACTACCAATCCATATACACAGTTTACAGTCTTAGTGTCTGGTTTATACGACGTTGTTAATATTGAACAAGAAAATATGGGCAATAAAGTATTTTTAGGCCACATGTCCTGCATGGAGTGCATAGATGCGGCCTATTGCTACAGATGCAGCACGTCTGTATGTCTGTCTGTTTTAGTCACGTTGGTGAGCTATGTAAAAACTGCTGAACCGATCGAGACGCCGTTTGGGGGCTGACACATGTGGGTCCAAGGAAACATGTATTAGATAGGGTTTATGTGCCCATGGGCAAAAGCACTTTTGAGGGGTGACAAGATGGTGATACTGTTTTTTAATTACTTTGCACACTTGTTTGTATTGGCCGGTATGGCCTATACTTTTGTCAGGAATTGTCGACAGTGGTATCGCAATATTTTTAACCAAATAATTATTCCATACGCTTTAGGCCGCATCGCCTTCACGCAGTGCATATTGCTACAGTTGTCGCACGTAGCATGCATGTTCCATGTGTTTGTGTGTTGGGCGCACTGGTGAGCTGTGCGAAAGCAGCTTAATCGATGGAGACGCCGTTTGGGGTATATTGTTCCAATTAGATGGGGTCCTGATCTCCCGCGGTAAGGGAACCGGCGCGATGGATGGGTGACAAGACGGCGATGCGGCCTTTTGTCAAATTACTTTGGACACTGTCAACAATACTTTTTAGCGAACGTGAACTCACGTTCACGTTCGCTATATGCTATCTCCCGTCCGTCTGTTTGTCTGTCGTCTGTCTGTAACGTTGGTGCACCCTACTCAGGCGGTTGAATTTTTCGGCAATTTGCTTCGCCATCTGGTACCTTGGCTATCCATTGACATTCACTGAAAATTTTACGGAGATCGTCCCAGGGAAACCCCTCCGTCGGGGGATTTAAAGGCAAGAGGGGTAGCGAAATATAGCTTTTTTCACCTTTGGAATGCTGTATCTCTGAAACAGTGCAAGATAGGAGGTAAGTTAGTAGTAATCATTAATAGGAAGGCTATATGAGCTTTCGATTGGTACCAAAATCGGTGACCTTGAACGACCTTGAACGGCGAAATGGCCCTTATTTTGCGTGATTATTACCGAATTTCTTAATTTCAGGGGCGTATTGCGTACACGTAGTTGACAAAGCCATAACTATGAACAATACGATTACTGTCTAGTAGTAAACGTCTGCAGAGGGACCGCGCGACGCCCACGGTATAAATTCCTAGCAGATTCATAAATTCAAGACTTAATGCGCAGTACTTGCCTAGCTATTGTTTTGATAAGAAGTCGTATATGAGCTTTCCATTGGTACAATTATCGGTGACCTTGAATGACCTTTAACGGCGAAATGGCCCTGATTTTGCACTATTTTACCGAATTCGTGTACGATGTCGTCGTAGAACAATTATTAGGTTTACCTCGGTTTAAAATCTACTTTTGATAGTTTATGACCATATTAATACCATCTGCGCAATTATTCAGCAATTGTTTAGGCAAAACAAAGTCTGATAACTCGGTTTGATGGGCGCAGGTGCATACATGATTGGGTGCACTGCATAGATTACCATCGACGCTTCTTTATAGTAGAAATTAGGTACTCAGTTTAGTGGGCGTAGGCTCTGGCCTCTACATGTACGATGTCGTCGTAAAACGTTCACGTTCGCTATCTCATCTTCTGATGAGCTCTTGTTCAAATATGTTGTTGCTAAGTTCAATAATGTGCTGTCGGTAATGGAATATCCTGGAGAGAGGATCCCATAATAACAGTGCTCAATACAACAAGGCGACGCCGAACTTAAAATACTCCAGAATAACCTTGAACAGACATTCAAGGTCATAACCACCCGCACATATTTTACCGCACGACGTATATGCAACGCATACGCATAGCGCGGTATATGCTATGGATCGGTGTCTGTCCGTCACCGTTCGTCCGTCACAAGCCGACGTTCTATCAACATAGCTGAATGTATATCATGACGCAAACAACGCTGCTTGAAAGCCTTGGGACGCTATGTTTTCTGTCGTCAAAGACGTTGCTGAAAGTCCGTGTTCGGGTCCATCGCGGACGCCAAATACACGTGAGTTAGGCAAATTTTTCGATTTTCGACCAATAACTTGGCATATCTCGGAAACGGTATACAAGACAAGGACATGGTTACAATGGAAGACTAATGGGAAATTATGTCGAATGGCGCCAATACCAATGACCTTGAGTGACTTTCATAGTCATTTAAGTTGTTTGAAACCTTACATCCACAGCTCAATGCCTACGCATGCATTATACACGAGTACCGTTAGCGTGCGTACGTTTCACAATATAGCGTATACACCGTTATACACGTACCCTACACGTACAGTGAGCATATGCTCAGTGACGTAGCTAAGGAGTGTGGGGGTGCAAGTCGCACCGGACGGCACTTGTCAGGGTCGACAAAATTGTGAAAACCGATAGTTATGAAGAAAAATACGTACAAATTCAGATTATATCAGTTCCTGCTTGCCTCCGAAAAATACAAAAGAATTATTTTTATTAAGCCTTAAGACGAAGTATTATTATATTATATATTACTTCCCGCTGACACCGAGCAGGTCTTTGGTTCTGCGCACTTAAGTAGCCTCGAGAGCGATTTTTACCCGCGCGACGCTACGCTCGCGCCGTACATGCCGTCATTGTGTGTCTCTCCGTCCGTTTGTTTTTTGTCTGTATGTCTGTCTGTCTGTTACAAGTCGGTGTTCTACTAATGTGGCTAAACATATGATCACGCAAACAATGCCAAACGATAGCGCAGGGACTTTAGCTTTCTGACGCCAAAGATTTCGGCGAAATTTTAACGGAATACGGGCGACAAATAGATGTGGGGGTAAGTGCAAATTGGCGATTTTCGAACAATATCTCGCTATATCTCAGAAACGGTGCAAAATAGGGATATACTTACTATGGAAGGCTAATATGAATTCGTATGCGCTCTATCGAATGGCGATATTTTTAATGACCTTGGGTTACCCCGAACTATCCCAAACCACCCAATTTTCCACATTTTTCATCCCTTTTTATCCGCACGACGCTAGCTAGCACGGGTATTAGACGTTATTGTGTGTCTGTTTCTCTGTCTATCTGTGTGTTCGTCTGACTCACGCCGGTATTGTGTCGAAACGGCTAAACGTAGGATCACGCAAACAACGCCACGTGGTAGCCCAGGGACGCTAATTTTCTGAAGCTAACAGTCGTTGGTGGGCGATGCCCCATGCCCCTTGAAATTTGAGCTAAAAGTGACCCACCCCCTTTCGAACGCGACGATTTTAACCAATATCCGCCCATTGCGCCTCAACCGTGAGAGCTGGTGAAAAAAGTTAAATTAGCACTAATAGGAAGTCGACCACGCCCTTTCCAACGAACCATAGATAAACCGTGACGTTATCCCTAGTCGCTCAAAGGGTGGCACAAAACGCGATTTTGCTGTTTTTGATAGTAAAATTCAACTTCCTTCGAAAGTTTCTTTGTGTGAAAAATCACAGCGGCAAAGTTGTAGCTACATCATTCCTCTATCTAACGGTCCATAGACGTATTGCGGGCGACGTCTCAGAGTTGGACATGGGTCACTTTTTGACAGGACTTGACCCGAGATATTACTGACCCGATCCGAGTTGACCCGCGGCAGATGAGTAAATTTGTGACCCGACCTGACCCGTATAAACTGGTGAGCAAAATTTCATAAACTTAGTATTCCTATGCAAGGGTGCTTCCATGTGTTGGATTTCGCCGAATCATTCACCGCAACTGAAACTCGTCCGGCCGGCTTCGCTCGCAGTCTTTTTTCTAACACACTAGCGCTCATGGTAGTACCTCAGAGAGCTACTGACAAACTGGCTACAGAGAAAGAGAGAGGAAGCTGCTGTCATATACTGCTTGCAAACTTGGTACTGAGGCAAGCTTTGAAGCTTTTACAACGTGCGCGGTCTCAATCGCTTTACAGCAAGCATCCCGTGATGTGACGGTGTCTTAACGCAAGTAATGTAACAGCAGGCAGTATCGCTCGAGCGTGCTAGTTAGAAGGAGGCAATGCAGCAGCAGAATAAACTATACTGTAAACTACCACTTTCATTACCTATCTTTGGCGAACACGACGGAAATGGCTCAGTCAGAATGGCAGTATGATTGTGCGCAGAAAATGGCGGAAACAAGTGGCCATATTTCAGATGTTGACCCGACCCGACCCGCGGATGGACCCGACCCATGTTCAAATCTGCGGCGTCCCCATCTACTTAAAATTTGCGCTCAACCCACCCTTCAGCAAACGCCGATTTCGAAGCACAATTTCAACTGTCCTATCGAAACTGAAGGACTTTTCTAGGCAGTCATGTACACTGTAAAATTAGTAATATTTCAGAAATGGTGCAAGATAGAAACATTTTATTACCGATCACCAATAGGAATTAGGGAGTGATGTATGGCTTATCGAATCGCGCCATTTTCGATGACCTTGAGTGACCTTCAAGATCATTTACCTCATTTCAAACCTTCGCCAGTGCGATTTTTGTACAATTGTGTAGCGGTTGACAAAATTTCAACTAACTCAGCGCGTCCCGCTGCGATAGCTGAGCTTCTTCTTCTTATAGTTATAGTTCATGCGCAAAAATAAAAAGCTAGCTCTATGCAGAACGTGTAGATCACAGCAAATACAGAGCCATTCACAAAAATGTCAGTGACACATCAATGCACCGTCGAGTGAATGAATGGAACGAATAAACTGTCTTGTCAGCTTCGTGTGAGACCGCGCGCATACTGGGCGCTTATACCTACGAGCTAAAAGCGCACCGCGCGGGGACAACGCCTATCGGTCGTTACTGTCAATGCTTATATGGTGCTGAGCCGAGCTGTCCGTCGGCGAATATTCGCCTTATGTTGACCTACTCTGAATGCTTCCTCGTAAACGTTCGCCGCTGTTTTATAGCGGCCGCAAATAGCGATGGCGTCAGCTGACCGAAGCTCGTGCACCTGCAGCAGCCATTCAGCCAGCGACCAATCATCAAAATCGATCGCGCCCGAACGTCGACGATATGCAGATCGATCACAATAAGTCGGTCAACAACCGGACAGAAGGACTCATCGACCGGCGACGGATGATGCGACGGAAGGCACAGGATCCGTTGCTTGGCTGTATCGAACCGGACGAACAGACCAACACAGCTCCATTCACATTCTCGGTACGCTTATGTCATCGTAGTCTGGCCGACATGTTGCATACAACAGGTAAAAAGGGATAGATTTGTATAGCGCTTAATTATGAAATGCATCTCTAAAACGCTCAGGATGCCACATGCTAAAGGGGTCATACAGTTTTACCTGCCACCCGCACGTTTATCCCAAATTATCCACGAATAGAAGGAGCCATCCTGCCTTTACTCCTTAAGCATTCACCAGATGGCGCCACTTCCGACCGAGGTAGCGGACATCTGATTGCAGCTTACCTAATAGGATGAAATGGTGAGTTGGCATGGTTGGTGGACTTGTAGCGGACGATTTACTCACATAAGTGGTCACGAATCAGCTGCACGTCGAGCGCAGGACAGAGAAAGTTCACCTGCAAAAGACCGGCGTTCCACCACTGTGTCATGCTACGATGCTTTTAGCTTGAAACTAGATGTACTTGCCCCCTCTCACCACCAGCGTCGACATGGATGCCATACCTTTTCAACGGCTTGTTGTGACCTTGACCTTTGACATTTAACCTCCAGAATCTAACCAGGTCGTCAGTAAACGCTACTGAATAGTCCCTGAAAGTTTTATCGAGATTGCTGAAGCCGTTCATGAACAATCATGGTAAAAAATGTCCGGACGAACGGAAGAACGCGGCGGACGGACAGACCAAAACATAAATGCGTTTGCCGACACTGTCGGATGGCGAAGACATAAAAACAGAAATAGCCATATAGAAAAAAAGTTAGTCAATAAATAAGTCATTGCAGAGACTTGTCAATGTCGCTGTTTTGTGCAAGAAATTTTTGATTGTTAGTTTAAACTAAATCAGTTGTTGTGTTTTTGCCTTGATATGTTTGTTTGTCTGTCTCCCTATTCGTCAAAGGTACGCTGAAGTTGCTGGACTAGACAATAAAAACTTGAAAAAACAGACTGGACATTGACAGACGGATTTTTCCCGCTACGCGTTCGGTAACGTTTGCCTGTAAGCAACAGAAACCCACTCACATGCAGTATTGAAGTATTAGTACATTAAACTAGTTATATGTTTTTGACAGAAACGTAAAAATTACTAACTTTAGAAATCATATTATACTGTCTGGCGTTGCTAGTAAAATGGTAAAAGCTTCCCATACTCGTTACCGAGAGTTTGGCGCCACTTTGGCCCGGAGCTGATCCAGATGTACAGGCAGTCAGCCCGCAGGTGGTAGTATACGAAATTTCTTACGTTTATTACGGAGGGATGTCCCTCCGCCGCTTTCGTCCTTTCGCTCTTCGCCTGTCGTTACTCTTGCTCAGCCATCAACATCACCTTGTCTAAAAATAACTAATCGCTCTTCTTTGGTTATGCTTTACCAGGTGTCTGAAATAAATTTCCTTCATCTCGTCGTCAACCTCATTCTGGTTCCAGTTCCTCTATTTCCAACTCACCTATTCCTTCACCTATCATTTCTTCCTCTTTTTTCACCACTCTGCTCATCCATAGCTTCCTCTCTCTTTCACTGTCGGCTTAAAATCTACCTGTTTCACAAATCCTTCCATGTAGTTTCACTTCTTTCCCTGGACTGTCTTCACGGACCGTTTCTTCGTAGTTACTCGGTTTTGTTTTTAGTTTTTCCTTATTTTTTCATGCCGTGTGCTGGATTAAGCTAGCCCTCCCGTCAGCTTCTAAGCGCACGTAAATATACTGTATCCTATCGTATCGTATCATACAAAGCCACGTCACCTTTTTCTATCACAAGTTATAGATTATCGTGTAAAAACGTTCAGCGTGTGTAATTTCGTAACGGAATAACAGTAGATTGCAGACCATTATTCCAAGTCCTGAAAACGCAGAACGGTGGTATAAAATTTTCAGTAGCAAATTATAAGTAACCACAATTTATGTGGGCCTACAGGCAATGTAAATGGAATGAAACAGATCGTTTGTTCCAACCCTGTATACGTATATGAGCATTACACAAAGTTCCTCCGTCATTTTCAGTCAACCCTTCGTCAGCAGAATGGCTTATCAATCACGAATAAAATTTAATGACATTTTTGCAACGGATAAACTACAAAAAAAGAAACAGTCGCTTCGTTAAGTTAGTTACAGTGACTTGTATTTTGGCGTTGCTTACTGTTTTTGGTACACATAGGTATATCTGTTGAAAGTTGCTCGATGTGTAACTAAAATGCAGACAAATACCAGAACATAACACGATATAAACAATGCATCGTAGGCAATTGACGAATCGAGTCAGTTTCTTGATCAGCTCGATGACAACCTCTCGGCTTCGAATATTCAGTGGGAGCTGCTGTCGACTCCGGCACTCAGCTTCGATTCTGACATCAGCAACATCGACCACGACTTCGACGTGTTGGGCGATGGCGGAGCGACGCCGTCGCCGCCGCCGCTCGACGTCGTCATCTCCTTCTCTTCGCCGACGTCGCCAACATCGTCGGTGACGCCGATGACGGTCTGCAGCGAGGAGGACTCGGCGCCACCGCCGCTCGATCCGATCGAGTGCCCGGGAACCGCCCACGCGACGTCGTGTCAGCCTCCGTTGTCGCCGATCGAGGCGTCGCTATGTGAGGCGGACGTTTCACTACAGGAGGTAGACGAAATCGACGTCGACGAAGAGTTCAGCACCATGCTCTTGGACTGCCTAAACGACCTCAACCCGACCAACTGTCGGGTGCCGGAGAACACCGCCACCGTGCAACCAGCCGTCCGACAAGAGCCGGTCAGTTTCAACTACCCGCTCGACTGTGCTCCTCCGTCGACCGTCGCAATGTCGATCGTCGCCGAAACGCCGAGTTCCGACATCATCAGACGGCTGCTGCCGCTTCCGCAGCAAGTGTCGGC
>Ga0209780_1004047_pt1 | contig 11192 bp, 10 predicted proteins | sample WorMetexBAHAMAS2_FD_187384 | JGI IMG/M metagenome (GOLD analysis project Ga0209780, IMG submission 187384) | Marine gutless worms symbiont microbial communities from Max Planck institute for Marine Microbiology, Germany - Inanidrilus exumae... | ecosystem: Host-associated > Annelida > Digestive...
AATAATAATAATCCGATTTGTAAAGCGCCAGAATGTCAAAAGACTTCCGTGGCGCTTTTTGGCATTTGTTCATTAAATTGTAGACCTAATGATGGCCTGATGTCGCAAGACCTGGAAATTTTTAAAGCAATTTTTGCGTTTTTTGGAAAAACGACCCTTTATGGTAAAATTATCAAAATTATGCTCCGAAAGTTTTCACCGCCTCGACGATTGACGTTGTTGTGTTAAAGTGTCGTAAAATTTGTCCGACAGGAAATCGGCGAAACCGTGTGTTATTTGCCTCACAGAAAAAACAAAACAAAAATTTTGGCTCCCTCTCAAACTGTCGCTACTGCGCGGATCGCGCCCAAAATCTGCCATGGCCAGTCTCCAACATTTGGCTCACAATGTTCCAAATTTCATCCAAATCGATTCACTCTCGGTAGAGTTATAGCCAAGCGCGTGAAGGCCGTTATTTTGGCCCATAGAGTATTTGCAATATTCGCCTTTGGCCGAATAATACATTTCAGGAAGATGCAATGATGCAATGATACTTTGTGTACACGTAGGCCTATCATGGCAGTAAACCAAAGTGCAGAATCTTGTTGCCAGCAACAGAAAGACGGATATAACAGCGGCCGTTAATGCTGTTGAAGGAGTCTCTGAATTCCGATATATCTGGGAGATGTCATGAACACATTAGGCCTAACAGATGCATCAGAGTGGCTGATGCTTAAATGCCACTAACTAGTTAACAGCCAGAAAGTCATGTTGATTAAGCAAAAATGGTGTGTATATGTGAGTAATCAAGTGCACAGTGCTACAAAGCATGAAACTTGCGTTTATCTGATCTGATGAACTTTTTATTTGATACATGTGGTTAGACTCGTAGAATGTTATATACTGCGTATATGATAGTATAATTATTCTGCATATTTAATTGGATCATTGGGAACACAGTGCAAATAAAGGACCACAAGTTTCAGTGTTATTAGTGAATTGTCTGTAGTAGTGTCTGAAATATTAATAAGCCATAGAAATGCATTGTCACATCAGGTGCACAAGGATAGGCAGCCTGCTTGTTTAACATCAAACCTTATAAACTTTAATTACGGTAGTTAGTTTTAATTTTTATGATTCAGCCTCCTACCCTCCGTGGGATGGTAAAATGAGTACCAGCCAAAGGGCGGTGATGCTGTGTGGCTGGGAAGGTAACTGCAGGTCTGGCAGAAAGTAATGGCAGCCTACTGCTGGGTGGATGACTTAAGTCACCTGCAGGCTGACCGCCTGTACACCGGGATCAGCTATGGGCCAAACACTCGGTAACAAGTATGGGAAGCCTTTACCTTTTAAATGTTTAATTGTAGAGTCACTTTTCCATTTGCAATAATATTTAAGCTCAATTGTGTGTTGTGTGTGTTTCTGTTTGCAGTCTAAATGGATCTACTTGGTTGCCATCAGAATTGACGGTGATATGCAGCGAGCATTTTCCTGAGATAAAAAGTGTTGATGATCCTTCATTTTTGCCACGTCTGTTTCCGTCAAAAAATGTAGCTGACACAAGTTCCGAACTGCCAGTTTCCAAGAAGCAAGTTACTGAAAAGAATGTATTTCGTGACGTCAGCATATTGCAGAAAGTCGTTGATCGACTGCCGGCATTCTCGGCAATGGAACCAGGCAGCGGGGGTGGTCTCTGCCACGGACGAGCAGGCACTTCGCAGCTGCAGGAAACATTCCGAGAGCTTGCGAGTCAAGTTTGCCGGCTGCTGGTTGCACACGATTCTGAGCTACTGATCGAGGGAACGGTTGGAGTGACTGTCGATGGTGGAGCTCGTGTTATGTTGCTACACTTTGCCGATCAGGTGCGCAAAGATGAACCCGCAACAGCGGAGGAATATACACAAAACCCTATATCTGAACATAATACTGGAGACAGTGTGCTTCAGGATGTGACCAAGAATGGTACCAAAGACACTGACAAAGTACAAACCGGTATTTGTTCATCAGAAGAAGAGATGCCTGCTGTTGCAGATGTGGACTATGATATGAAATTGTCACCATTTACTGCCAGTTCCTCACAGCGCAGTTCTGGCTTGTCAAAAGTTCTGTCTGATCTAGCTCAACAAACGGCAAATGCAACACATAGCAGTTCTACTGCCCAAGGTGATCCTGTGGGTTTGTCCATGCACAAAAGAAAGGTAGTGGCTGCTGACTATAATTCAGTCTGTGACAAGCCAAAACCACAGACATTGTTACGTGAGTTACTGTGTGCCCCTTTGCCTGCAAAACGACTGTGTAGGCCAGCGAATATGGCAGCAGCTAATACTACACCTAATATCGTTGGCAAACTTGTACAACCGCGTCAATTAACTGCAAATTCCACCGTCCTCAGCGGATTATTACAGACTGGAAATTATCAGCATGAGCCAAAATTCTCTTCCGGTGGTAACAGCGTATATGGTAGAGACATACGACCCACATATCAACCGGGAGCTGTATCACAGGCAGGTTACTGTGGTATGCCTCCTGATTTCGATGTTCATGGTGCACCGTTTGGTGGGAACGCAGTGCGGGCGTTACTTCGGCTTGCCAATGAGCATGCGGCTACTGGCCGGCACGATTTGATGCGTAGTGATCAACGTCGAGAAAGCTCCGCATCTCAGTATGATAGTCTTGCGAGCGATAGATTGAGGGACGCATCCTTTGATCAACGTTTCAGCAGTGTGCTGTATCAGAATCTTGTTGGCTCCGACCGCGGTAGCAGTTCTAACAGTACAAGAAGTGACTCTAGCAACACAATCGGTAGCACGTCAGAACCTACTGCTGTGAATGTGAAACAAGAAGTGGTTGATCCGGACTACGAGTCACTAGGCAGATAATTGCCAGCAAAATGATGTTGAGCTCACAGGATTAAAATTATGGACCAAATTCCGACAACTGTGAATCGATTGTTACAAATTTGGCACATAAGATGACAAGATGTGTTGGAAGGGAGCATTGTAGGTCCTTTCTTGGGTTGTCCCATCTACAATGGTCCAGGGACATGTTTTAGTTGGTTATGTAATTCACAATGTATCCGGATCACGATGTCAAAATCCGTGGTTCATGATTACCAGTGTCCTGGTGTCATCCTTTCTTTATCCATTTATACTCAGTTTAAAATCTAGTGTTGCAGGCTTTATATGGTACTCCATAAAACCCAGCTCAGTCAACTAACCAGCAAAAGTTGTGTTGTCTGCCTGGAGGCCTATAATGTTACAACTACATTTTTGTTGCACTGATATTTCCATTTTTATCTCAATTAGTCTGTGTCCGATATGTGGCTTATTGAAGTTTATTTTGCCACTGTTAGGCACACATCAAGAATGTATGTATGCAGTGGATTTTCATAAGTCACAGTCATATTAGCTTTTTCTTGTATTTTGACGTGCAAGAAAAGGTTACTTAATTAAGACATATCCTACTGTGCATTTTATGTTACTGCAAGAGATACTTAAGAAAGTGTTTTTTGGCGTGATGACAGTTGCAGTATTAGGGCCTAGCGAATTTGTGTCAAACTGACATTTGGAGACCACAGTTTTGAAAGCGTCCATATAACTTCATACTGACTTTCAAAACCGTGAACTCACAATGTCTGTGACAGTCGATTTTTGTCCATTGCGTGGCATTATCATATAGAGACCTGCGTCACAGACGTTATCTGTACTGTAGTCAAATAGAATTAAGACATTTGTGTTCAACCTGGTAGTATGGCTTTGTATAATTGCCATGAAACCTTGTGTGTGTAATATTACTTTGTCCCGGCAAGGGTGCGTTGCAATTAGCGTGTCTATGTATGTCTGTCTGTCCACTTCCATGTTTAAAAAACTGCATGTCCATGCTTAATCTAGTTTTTCGTACATGTTACATGTGGTTGTGGCACGTTCCTCCTGTGACGACAGTGCAATACACTATGTGCTTCCGGTTTTGTGAATAACTTCACATAATGGGACATACTAGTCGTGGTGCAACTGGTAGAGCGTTGGACTGGCGATCAACAGGTCATGGGTTCAAATCCTACTTGGGGTAAAGCTGTGTAACAACCTTAGCAAGTTGTTCACACTTATGTGCCTCTGTCAACAAGCAGTATAACTTGGTGCCGGCCAAGGAGCGGTGATGCTGTGCTGCTGGGAAGGTAACCGCAGGCCTGGCGGAACGTAATGGCAGCCTACTGCCGGGTGGATGACTAATAGTCGCCTGCGGACCTGCCTGTACACCGGGATCAGCTATGGGCCAAACACTTGATAACGAGCATTGAAAGCCTTTACCGTTACTTTAGTAGTAAGTAACTGAGTTTGGCTGTTTAGACGGACATTGCGTAATCACATCATAATCAGTATAAACTGAAATTTTGTTGTGTATATATGTAAATTTCTATAATATATGACTATGTCTGTTTCCACATCGTTGAATTGCACATGGGGGCGAAGTCTGCTATTCTCGATTTCTTGTTTGACTTGAATGTTACTATATCACTTATCATGTATTGTTTTATAGTAATGATTAAAAGTTCCTGTAGCCACCAGAAAGTGTGAGTGAGCTAGCGTTGTAGGTTCCACAGAGCTAAATTTCCCGAGGAACGCACATTTTGGCGCGTTCCTGCTGTAGTTAGTCTAACGTGCATTCGTTACTGTTACATTCGTGACTCGTGTTAGTGGCCGTGGGTCTTCTACAGTCCGCACGGCCCGTGAACGTCGTCACCGGTGTCATTTTGGACGCCGGTGGACACGGGTGTGCAAAATGACGCTTGAAACAGCATGTGAGTGCGAACACGGATGGTGTGACCAGAGCAACTGTATTCGCAATTTCACATCACATGGAGAAAACTGAAGCAGGCCTCAAAGGCATCGGAAACCGAGAAATAGTGACTAGATAAGAATATTACTGATTCACACAATATTACACTATAGTACTACAGTTTCCGATGCCATGGAGGTCTGCTTTATAATTATGCAACACAGCTTGATCAGTTGATCAGACCAGGATTTATCTAAGCGCGGTTCAAAGGTGTTAACCGTTTCTGCAGAAATTACGTAATCTGAAACTGTTCCATATGGGTATATCACGATTGGTATTGACGGGCCCTGTTGGCAGAAATGCCAGAAAGCATTACACGACAACACAGACCGTAAGTAGGCCTACGGACTGTACGGTGCTCTGATTATGAGCGCATTTCCACACTACCCATAACTGAGGCGATGGACAATTACAAAAGATCTGTAGGCTACCTAATAACAGGCTAAGAATACACCAGGCCAAAGAGGCAGATCGTTACGCCAGTGGCACTGGTTGGAGGATAATCGTGCGAAAAAAAAATCAAATGGATCGCCCAGTCGTTTTGTCACATTTTTATAAGTGAACCTACTGCTCTTTACTTGCTGCATACCTACAAGTCTGTCACAATAACGGCTGTCACAGTCACAGCGCCGGATTGATCACTTGCAGGCTATACAAGCAAGCTGCAAGCGGTCTTGCAGTCTTTGCAGAGCTGTTAACTGTTTCTGGCAAATTAACTGGATGACTCTGAACACTGGTCTATGATGCTTTCCGTCTAATAATTCCAACTGCACTTTTACTTCATTAAACCGACACACAACTTTTTACGTCGATGCGGCCTGTGATGGCAGGTAAGCCGGCGGCTAAGCAGAATTTTTTTTCGGCCAGCCGCTGGTGGTTAACTCTGCGGCTCACAGGTCTAGTTAGACCTAAGATCTCTTCTTTAGGCCTACCTGTGTCGTTTGTTGTGTTGTGTATGTTGTTTGTATCAACTATGGCCTGGTTAAAACAATAAATGAAATAATGCCATTAGATGATGATTTACTTTGTTGGCGTGTGGCATATCATTATCACATCACAACTGGTCAAGTGGCCAACTTTGCATTTAGTCTTTACACGTATGCTTATAACTTTTAGTGATGGTCGGTACTCAACATTTCGTACATCATTATACCGTGAAAACGTACCGCGGTGTTTTGTTGTAGCTGTTTTGGAGCCACGTAGATGCGATGCCTCTCAAAGGATTTCGATGATACCAGGATATATAACAATGTCACCTATATGACCACAGACATGCAAATCAGTGTGGTGCTGCAGCATTATCGAAGCTGCATCGATTCTAAAAATTTGACATCCATGCAGGGAGAACATCCAATACACTTTGTGGGTGGTCTAAACACGCGTCTAACAATTACAAATTTAAGATGGCGAAGGGCTAGCATTTTGAAACAAAAGATAATCGTCATTATTTCAGCAATGATTTGGTTGATCGCCACAAAGCTTGACGTGAAAATACGCTATGACGCCCATTGACGCATATTGCCCATCTGAACCGTCGACAGTTAAACTACGGAATCATTTGTTTTTGGTGCATTTTATAGTAATTGTTTTTTTTGTCTTTCACAAATTGTGCATTTTTGTTGTTTTTTTTTGTTATGTGTAATATAATGCAATGTAAACGTAGATTTATATAGCACATCGCCAAAGCTTCTAATTTAAAAAAAAACTTTTTTCGTGCCACGGACCCCCAGATCTTGTCCTAACTAGATGGGGGACCCCCACCACCCAAGATATCAAATATATGCGACTTATGATTGCCGCTATAAATACGAAATGATTACAGATCGCCCGATATTCACTACCAGGTGATCCCTCTACGGAATTTCTTGTTTCCATTTTTACCGTTAGAATCAATTCAAGGTCATTCCCCTGGAATTTACGTCGCGTACAAGAAAGATACATACCCAAATTTTTGGCAACGTCCGATGTCCGATAAGCCAAGTACGCTGCTGTGCGGCGTGGGTTACCGACAGAGAAGAAAAGCAGACCTGAATTTAGATAATGCTGACATCACGCAGTCACAGCTACGTGACACAAGGCATCGTCGAATGCAGGAAGTAAACAGTTTGTGCACAGATAGCGGGCCGCTTCGAACCGAATATTGTATTGTGACATTGCACACAATAGTGACAATACTGCCATCTAGTTGCATCTGGCGTTAAACTGAATACGTGTTGTGACTTAAAACTAGTCGCGGCCATACAGCAGTATTTTTGGCGAGTTTCGACAATAGCGAAAAGCACGATTCATTTTCCCGCCACCAAGCCAACGGGTCATCACTCATCACTATACACTAACTGCAGTATCTTTCATATGCGGTATCATATCGTATCGCACCATAAAGTTCCGCGATCTCTGCGAGTGCGGTAGCAGGACTGAGATTTAGTACCGCTATGCCGTCGTTACTCGTTGCCGTCATTATTATTATTTTTACTATTGCCCATCACTAGTTGTTTTTTACCGACAGGCCTGCGCCCATTTGGCCGTGATTCGTATTGCTCTCATTATTTATTATGCATTCTTTGTAGTGGACAATGTTGTCGAAGATGAAAGTGTTAAATGAAAGCCGCAAAGTAGTTTTAGGTGTAGTTTTGTAGGTTGTGTGTCATAATGACAGCACGGACGACGTAAGTCAATGAAGTTTAAACGTCGTTACTGTGTTGTGGCGGTATTTGTCGTGTCGGTCGCCCTTCTTATTGTGGCTCTTCGCTACCAGTCAGTGGATGGAGCTGCCGAAGAAACTAGTCAGCGGCAATACGTTGATGACGTCGACGTTGACCACGACTGGCGTGTGCGGACGAGAGAATGGCCGCCTGTTGTCGGTTGCCGAATGTCTAACTGCTTCAACGCAACACCGTGTCGTCTGCACGGTTTCCGCGTGTACGTCTACCCTGACGGTGGTCGCCCGGCCTCCGACAGGTACGCCGAAGTGCTTCGCGCCCTGCGGTCGTCGCGCTACTACACGGAAGATCCAGAACGTGCCTGTCTGTTTGTTCTCTCGATCGACACCCTTGATCGAGATCGTCTGAGTAACGAGTATGTGCCTAACATTCAGTCGCAGATTGACTCACTCCGTTGGTGGCGAGGTGGGGTCAATCACGTCGTATTTAACCTCTATTCAGGCACCTGGCCTGATTATAACGAGAACGGTCTCGGTTTTGACGTTGGAAAAGCAATGCTTGCAAAAGCAAGTATATCGCGACTGCACTACAGGACCGGATTTGATATATCTTTTCCACTGTTTCACAAGGAGCTGAAGTATTGTGGTGGGGAGCCAGGTGCACTGGCTAGTGGCGTTCTTCCACCATATCGTAAATATGTTCTTTCTTTCAAGGGGAAGCGCTACTTGACTGGAATCGGCTCTGAAACACGTAATTCTCTGTACCACATCCATAATGGTGAAGACATAATTTTATTGACAACATGCCGCCATGGTAAAGGCTGGGAACATGTGAAAGATGAACGCTGTGAAAAGGACAATCAAGAATATGACAGGTGAGATGTAGTATTTTGTATTACTTGTAACAGTTACCTGTGCAAAGCTTTGTGTATTTTGGCTTCGATTTAACCTAATTTTTGGTGTCAGTTTTGGATATCATATTAGAAATATTATCGTATCAGTATGATGCAATGTAACTACCCATCTGTGAGCACTGAGCACTCATGTATATTGTATGAGGCTATAAGCTTTCACTTACTAAGCTGCAGATAGTTCACTGTAGCAATAGTCTTATTGTTGCTAATTACTTAAAGTAATATTTATGGTAAGATGTCAAAGTCCATTTTGTCATCATGCAGCATGTTTTGTTATTATAGTGGTAGAATGTTGTTGTAACTGTAAACTAACCCTATAGACCCGGTTGAGCCGAGTTTGAGGCTGTGAGGCCAGGCCGACTTTTAGGCTATACACTGATTGGCACTGCACGAATATTTCCGGACATGGAGTAAATGAAATTGCACTAATGTTCCCAGCGTCTAGGTGTATCCTATCATATATTACAGACGTAGGTTAACACCTTTGCGAAACGCCTTCCTCGTTATTATCCCAGCAGTGAGTGAGGCAGGTGGCAAAATACGATGAAGAGTAGCACATTTACCATTGTAAATTTATCTTTGTATGACAGTTGCAGACATGCTCCCAGAATGATAAAACAGCATAAAATTGCTTTAATAAAACTTATGCAGACAGTTAAGCAAAATCTAATTAAAAACTTTATTTCTAATGAAACATTCCACATCATAACATGTCATATCCTGTTGTAAACACGACATATGGCATTATCTAATATCGCAGACTGCCCTACCGAGTAATTCCCATAACTCCTTGCGACACAGTTGATGCCCAATGACACCAGAGATCCAACTGCCATCCAACATCATCACTAGGGCACGTGATTGCGATACCCAACTTTTACCACGGTTTGTTGAAAAGTCCCAATGTCTCGCAAAGGGCAGTGGGACGTGGATACTGTGACGAATAGTACTCAGTGATCTAATCTTATCATGTAGCACCATTTCCTATGATTACGAGTGTCTGGTCATTTCACCCATTGCAAACCATCTGAAATTTAATTTCTTATGTAATTATTCACCACTCGACCACTACTGACATGATCTGTTTGTGATGGCCAAATTTCTGGTTTGATTTCCCTGTAGTGATTTGATGCTCTTGGTTGGGCAACATGAAGAGCATTTGGCCCGTAAAAGCCTGCTACAAGTTAAATATTCTCAAAACTTGTTTGATGGATTGGACTCATCCCAACTCAGAGTGACTCTGGAAAAAAGGCCTAGGAAATAACAAGTCTTAGCTGCCGCAGACAGACCCGTGTGACGCTCTGCCTCACGTTCTTTATGTTATGCACAAAGGTGGACGCTCACTGTGATAAACTGGTGACTGACATTATTGACATATCGCACTGAGCATCCACCTAAGTTGACAACACTTGCGATGGTCGACATACATTTGATATATTTTTAACATCTACAGTTTTGGACAAAGTTGTAGCTGGAAGCACCCTTATTTTCGAAGTTACTCAAATTACCTTTCAGCACAGTGTAGGATAAGTCGAGGGTAGCCTGTGTGCCAAAAACCAGCTTGATCTGTTCAGACATTTTGATAGAACTTAAACTTGTGATGGACAGACAGACTCTTAGTGGATTTTAGTGGTGGATGAACTGTTAATTCTCATTGTTGGGTGGGACGCAAAGCCTTAACTCAGTCAGTTAGTCAACTGTTAATTCTGTAATCTAGCACAGTAAGATACATATTTGATATAGCTTCATGGTTTATGAATGATTTGAATCGCTTTTTTGCTGACTTGATTTAGGCGAATCAATTCATTTTGTTACATAAATCAGACTTTCAGATCTCAATAGCAATGCTGCTGGACTCAACATTACCGTGTTTGCTTATTTACTGTAATGTAGTGTGAACGAATATCTTCCATCTTTAGTTCTACGTGTAATGCACATGTAAGGCATGTAATCAGTCGTGTAGTCTAAAATTTTAAAAAATCGATTGACGTCAAACGTCGCGTTGCGAATCCGAACAGCTGAACCTGGTGTTCTTTAACTGATTGATTGATTGATTGATCTTTATTAAAGCACGTAGCAAACGTACATGCAGCAAACAGAACGATAGTGAATTTGATAGTGATAATGAATCAGACACCTGAAAGAAAAAAACATAGAAAAATGAACACATATAAACACATGAAACACATGAAACCAAGTTAAAAGCAGAACAATGACAAAACTCTCTAGTGTTTAACTTTTGCAATTTCTATAAAGACGTTGAGGTGTCAAATATTTTTTATGTAATTCATATTCATTATTCATATCCGGGGAGCTCATGTGGATGTCCTTTACTTCTGAGGCAATACAGGTCCTGCTGGACTTAACAGAAGGCAACAAAAATGAATACAGTGGTTGTTTAGCAGACATAATTTGTTGGCCTTTTTTCGTCGCTGTTGATGAAATTTGTGAACGCCGATTTTAACGAATCATGTTGCGTATGTTCCGAGCCAGATGCTAAAAAATCGGCGTTGATGTGTTTGCATAAGCGTTGTAGTAGACGTTGAGGATTGAGTGCCACGCACGCTGCCTGCATGCCCAGGGCATAATCGGCCGGCCATCTCGCGTGTACCATTTGCCCCCGACTCGCGGTTCCCACCGCTTTCCTCTGCAGCAGTTGAAATCCAGACAGCTATTATGCATACACTGGTATTGAATGTCGCCGATGGGCTGAGGAGGTGTTAGGCGTCTGGTTGTTTTGTCTCTCTCTCTCTCTCTCTCTCGCTGCGTACGTCTGGTGTTTGTATGTCTGTATGTTGATACAT
>Ga0209780_1004048_pt1 | contig 11192 bp, 8 predicted proteins | sample WorMetexBAHAMAS2_FD_187384 | JGI IMG/M metagenome (GOLD analysis project Ga0209780, IMG submission 187384) | Marine gutless worms symbiont microbial communities from Max Planck institute for Marine Microbiology, Germany - Inanidrilus exumae... | ecosystem: Host-associated > Annelida > Digestive...
TGACGCAGATCTGTATGTACTCTCCGCTTGTGTAGCTTCAATGAGTGTCCTCTGGTATTGGAATTTGTAGAATATTCAAAAAAGGTGTTGAAGTTAACTGGAGATTAATTTGATTTTATCCTAACTGGGTTCAAACAACAACAATCGAACGTGCCAAAATAAAATTGTTATAGCCTACTCTCAGTAAAATAAATCCACGATATTTAACTCACGAAGTTTTGAGGATGCTGATGCAGTTCAGTCGTAAGGATCGACCATGGCGCAGTCGATCCACGCCTTGAGCAAGCGGCGATAAAACGCTGATTCTCAGAACCGGCGGCAGAATTGCGAGGACCGACAGACGGCAACACAAAACCCTAAGCGCGGACCGTCGGCAGACAATCGACAAACCTTTTAGCGGCGACCGCTAAGGCGAAGCACAGTCGATTCAAGCGATCGCGCACCAATCGCAGTTCGTCGGCGGTGACGGCAGTATCCGCGCTCGCCGAGGCCCGAGGGTTGAGTACGCGGTCGCTACAACGGCGACAGTCTCTCACTCTCTCTGGCAACGAACAGCGTCGAGTGCGTTCCTCAACGGGGCGATCAAGACGCGCTGTCCTAGACGGCGGCGCAGCATTAACGTATAAGCAATGCAGTCAAGTCTCAGGCGCAGTATTGGTGAAGCGGCGAGCGACAGTCGGGTGATAGGTAAAATAATTGGTTCCGGAAGCGATGAATCAGCCGGGGCGGGGATTACGATTGTTGATTGTATGTCACAGTAGTACAATTACATTGGTCTTCGGCCGGCGAACTTTCCCTGTCCTGCATTCGACTGTTAAGGCCTTGTCTCACAAAATTATGTCATAAAACTACTTCAAAAAACGTTTGGTCCAAGTTGGCGATTTTATGATGTGGTGAAATGACAACGATTTTCGGCATTTCACCAAATCATAAACCAACAAGAAGACAAAAAGATTTTGTGAGATAAGGTCTTAACATGTTAAAGCCTTATCTCACAAAATGACTGTCCTTATCTCACAAAACATGATAGCGAAGTCCTTGTGTCTCCTAATTGTCCTTATTTCATTTATGTGATAAACGTCATTGTTAAAAAATTGGTCCAAGTTGGAGGTTTTATGATGTGGTGAAATATAGCGATTTTGGCCGACCGATGGCTATAAGCATTTGTCATACGAATTCTAGGAACGCGGTCATAACTCAAAAGATTTTCTCAGTAGTTTAACTTTGACCATTTGACAGAAAGTTTTTGTCAGACAAGAAATACGTTCTATGGAACGTGCATCTGCCCAATACTGTTTCCATCCCATTCGAAATATTTGATGTGCAATTTTAGTAACCTTAAATTATGACAGTTCGAGGTCATCCAGGGTCCATGTTTATAGTACCAATCGCAAGTCCATAGGTAGTTTCCTATCGGACCTCCACCGCGTCCACCATCGTATCTCTTACCACTTTAACTGCAGTGGTAAAAATTAATTTCACTCCCGGTTTGATGGTCATAAGTATTCCGGATTTCCACCGAAAACAATAGGTGATCACATCTCTTGGGACACTACCATGATGGCAAGTTTGGTGAAGATCGGTGGAAGATTGCGACCTGTAGAGCGTTCAACTCGTTTTGTGTGACAGACTGGCTCTCTCACACATAGACAAACTGATGTCAATGTTATAATCTCTCTAATGCTGCTCATGCATTGGGCAGATAATAAGGCCATTTTGTGATAGCGACTGCTATAGGCATTTGTCATACGAATTCTGTTTATCGTTTATATATTATGTTTGTAGCTCACGCCAAAATGGTTATATGGATTCCTACGCTACTTGGCACAAAGGTTGATCTCAGCCCATGGTACAATGTGTCTTGGGTCCACACAAGCTCTCACCCCAAACGGTAACTCGATCAGTTCAGCCCTGTTTATCTCACACAACGATTTTGTGAGATAAGGTCATTTTTGAGCTAAGGCCTTCACTACAAGTCGTTTTGTGAGATAAGGTCATTGTGAGATGAGGCCTTAACATTCGACCTGCAGATGATGGGTGACCACTGATCACTTATGTGGGTAAACCGTCCGCTACGACCACTACAGATCAGCCAACTAGGCCAACTCATCCTTCCATCCTTTCGAGGTTGATAAATTAGTAAGCTGTTATCAGATGTCTGCTTCCTTGCACGGGTGGCGCCATCTGGTGAATACTTACAGGGTGAAGGCCTGGTGTAGTTGATTGGAGCGGTGGTGTGTTTGCGGGCTGCATGCCGCGGGTCTAATTAGGCCTTTCTCAGCCCTTTTATCTCAACGGCGTCAAGACGTGTTTCTTCATTCATTCTGAGTTCCATGCAGCTGTCACAGCCGTACGTTGCTACAGGCCACATTAGCGCCTTCATTAGTCGTGCCTTTGTCAAAATCGGTATTCTGTGACTTTTCCGTATTTTCTACAGTGATGCCTGGATCGCCTACCCCGTTTAATCTGGTACGGAATTCCGTCGTACACACACCATCTTCTGTAATCAGGGACCCGAGGTACGGGAACGTATCCACCTGCTCAAATTGCTCATTCCGAATGATTATGCGGCACTTTATGCACCCGTCGCTCGCCATTACCTTGATCTTGTCGACGGTGATGAGTAGGCCCGGTTTGCCTTAACAGACTTTTGCCCGGACCATTTCTTCTGAGCTATTCAGTTTTTTATTTAGTTTTCCTTATTTTTTGTTGCTATGCCGTGCGCTAGATTAAGCTGGCCATATCGTCAGCTTTTGAGCGCGCGTAAATATATCGTATCGTATCGTATCGTAGGCTGTTTACGGCTGACTCAGTCTGGGCGATCCACCAGCTCCTATATAGTTCTGCGGAACTTCTGCCTCAGAAGTGTCCAGCAGAGTGTCATCAGCGTAGCGAAGGTTCGCGACTATTCGCCTTCCAATTTGTAGTCGCACTTTGAAATCCATCGAGGGTCTCCCTCATTACCATCTTCGCTAGGATGTTGAACAAGTACGAAGAAAGAACAACCCTGACAGACAACTTTCTTAACATGAAACCATTCTGATAGTGTTCCCGCTATTAAGTGCAGATGATATCCCATGTCCATCATAGTCACCCAGAGCTTATCATGAGATATCGAGTCGAATGCCTTCGTGAAGTCCACAAAGCACATATAGACTGGTGCTCACGTGCTTTGTGCATCAGTTTCCGAAATTCGTGATTTCGTCTCTTTCCCTATCGAAATACTGCCTGTTCGTCGGCAATTTCTAATACGAAATAGTGAATGTTTCATAGAAATAGCTCCAAGCCATTCACGAGATATCATATGGTAACTTTCTGTTGGGACGAACGAACGAACACGGCGAAGAACAGGACGAAAACAATGCTTTCACCGACGCTGTCGGGTCGCGAAAGCATCAAAACAGTTTAACTAATTAACTAATGTTGTAAAAGCCAAAGCTCGAAAACGGTGAGTCAATTGCACTGTCTTGGCCATTATGTTCCATTTGTTTCAGCGGCTGCGTAACACTTCCTTCACGTGCTCAAGTTATCCCAAATTGTCCGGAGACATACATCACTTGCATATTGACTCCAAAAGCCTGTTTTTCATTGTGTACATCTACACTAACTCTATACTTATACTAAAGAGCATTTTACTCCCATCGCTTCAGTGTAGTGTACCCGTAGTCCATCCTAGACTCCCTGCAGCAGCTTTGCCCCACATATTAGGCCTATGGTGCATCCGTTCTTTCCGACACGAGATGTATCCAAGTTATCATAGCATTCAACAGTAAGACAGTATGCAACACATTAGTTCATTCAATATTTGTGTTTATTCTTCGTTCATGTATTCAACAACACTGAAGTTTGACTCGGTAAATTACACTTGGGTGGTCGAGCAGCATGAAAAATGAAACCGCACGTTGATTATGAAAATACAAAATTTACCAGTAAAACTCGTACGAAAATGATACGAGTCTGAAACACTATTTTGCACACATCAGTTACGTAAACTGTTTGCAAGGTGTGATTAAACGATGAAACAACCCAATTAACAAGTCAACAACCACAGTGAGAACCGCCAAAAGTGAAAAAAATCCATAAAACAATATAAACTTATCGATTACACTAACGAACAAACACAATAATTTAACTCGACCAGTAAAAATGGAAGGGATACTGTTGGGAGATACGGTGCTTAAATAGCTAAAAACGATTTCATGTGGTTCTTGTGTTCTTAACCTACGTTGCATACTAATGTGGAATTGACGACACTTCATTACAAATATCCATGACTGCAGTGTGATATGATAACACAAGTATTATTTATCCAAAAAATATGAAACAGCAATGAACAAGCATAACACCCTTTGGCAAAAGATTTCTTTCTATTGGTTTTTTTTTAATTTTTGATAATAGCAACATGAAAACCCGAAGCATAAACATCTCACTGCACATGTTACCACAATGTATCGAAAACGCTGTAACCAATACCTTAACATCCTTAACAGACTTAAACAAACGTCTAACAAACCGATACATTTATAAGTGAAGCTGCTACATAATTTTGGAAAAACTATGTGAAACATCTTCAGTGGTCCATATGAACAGTCATGCATCTAACTAACCATTGTCTATTTTAATTTGATATGCGTCAGTGTACCGAAATATTTCAAAATGTGCCCAGTCATATTGAATTCACAAACAAATCCGTTACATATCCACGTGGAGTACAGAATTCGTTGAGTTACAGTCAGTTTTCACCTGAAAACAAAACAACTCGTATAACCAAGCAGCAGAACTTCTAAAAAACAGGTTAAATATAATAGGAAACAATCACGACATAACTACGGTCCACACACTGTCCAAGAGTAGGGTATTTGGGGTATAGTTATGGGCCCATCCAGAGTTTTGACAAAGGTGTGCTATTCTAACACATGGTGTTCAGTGATCCTGCATTAATGAAGAAATTTCTCGTTTGTAGAGGTTTCCCTAAGATTTGCGGACGACCAAAATCCGCTCCATAGGAAGGGGCGTCAGCGGCACCTCCTCTACACTGTGTCACAAAAAACATCTATCAACTTTTTATGTTTTATATAACTTGGTCAAAAATAAACCGATTTTAATGATTTTTGGCAAGTCAAAAAATCCTCAGAAAATTTGACATCGAAATCTTATAAATTTACCTACCTCACATGTCAGCTGTAGCCACTTTACCTTGGTAAATCCAAAAAAACTTATTTTCAACAATACTACTGAAACGTTCTTCTGATAATATGCGTTCTCAGAATAAAACGAACTGTAACCGAGACTGAACTTGCCCACCACATCTGAAAAATGTCACCGTCGTGGCTTCCCCGATTAACTCACAAAATGATTGGTTGTATGCCTACACACTGCTGACAGCATGGCAGCCAAGAAGCGCAGCATCAGTGCTAACCGTTTCAGCAAGCAAGTCCGTTATGGTCTCGGTCGCGGTATCGAAACTGGGCTGTACCAACCTCATTTTAGTTGAGCCTGGAGCATAAATTAACGGGCAGTGCTATCGAGACGTGTTGCTGACATAGGAGTTGCTACCGGCGATCCGCAGCATTGCTGGAGACGTGTTTGTCTTCCAGCATTTAAGACAATGCACCAGCACATCGTGCTCGCAACACAGTCGAGCTTCTGCTCCATGAGACACCCCAGTTCATCAGTCCTGACATGTGGCCTGCAGCCAACTGTCCTGATATAAATCCGGTAGATTACCGCAAGGGCATGATTCCTGAGCGTGTGTATATCGAATACGAGTCCGCGATACGGACGAGTTGCGGCAGCGGCTTGTTATTGGTTGAATCTCAGCACAGCGTGGTGGACGACGCGATTTCCCAAGGTAAAATGGCTGCAGCTGACAGACGAAGTGGACAAATTTATAGGCTTTGACGTCAAATTTTCGCAGGATTTCAAACACCAAAAGTCATTAAAATCGGTTATTTTTTGACAAAGATATTAAAAATAATAAAAAGGTTGACAGATTATTTGGGACATTGTTAATGTATATTCGCCAGTGTTTGTTATACATTTCAGTTTCATTATATTACTGGCCTGCCTAATGGGCCAGTATTGTTTTGCTGGATGGCGTCTGTCGTCGTCGTCTGTAACGCTGCCGGTGTGCAGACCGGCCGGCCGCTAGGCGCGTGGGGACGCGGCGTGAGAATGCTGCCGGCGGTCTGGCCGGCCGGCCGCCGCGCGCGTCAATCGTCGGCGCGCCGGCGACCGGGCGCGTCGGAATCGGGCGGCCGACACTGCACGGCGGGCCAGTACGGTTACGTCCCGTTAGGGCAACACCTTGTTTTACGGATGAACAGTCGAAACATGACTTCATACTAACTGTACATTACCACACTGAGCTTTATGTCGTTTAATCGGTTCATGTTCATATGTTTAGGCCTATCGTACCTTTCGGTTTATTAGTGCATGCCTGTGCACCCGGTTTTGATATGCTATAACTATAAAGTGTAGTTTCTTCACTCTTCAGTACTAGGCTCAGTGCTTGGCGGAGAACGTCTCCGAGATGACCGGTTTTTGTTTGGAGTTTAACTCGTCGTCGTCATCATCATTATCATCTTCGTCATTTATTTGTTTGTCAGAGTAAATATACACGCAGTGACTTAAAATGTGCATTTATCACCGAAAAACAAGACAGCAAGGAGGCGAATATGCAACTACATTGCGGTTAATCAACGCACCAATGTGTCTATTAGTTGGAGAGTTCTATGCGACTCCGTTTGTTTGTGTACTGACCTCGGCAGGGGCCGAAGTGCCGTGTTTCGACGAGGACGCGGCGCGAGCACGTTTCGCGGACGACGCTGCACCAGTCGTTGTACGTGCGTCCGTCGCTGGCGCACAGTTGGTAGGAGGTGCCGAGACCGGGCAGCGTGGCCGCGTAGCACGGCCGAGAACAGTCCACACACACCGGGGTCGACGTCGCCACGTTCAGCACGCACTGCTGCCCTTCGTCACACGCCAGCTTCTCACACGTCAAACCCTCTGATCACACATGCACCAACACCACAGACGTAAACTAAAAGCAGCCATCACTCACAAGAGTGTAAAGACCTACGCCAGGTATGTTTTTGTGACTCGTGACCTTGACCTTTGACCTGCCTACCCATAATAAATGGGTTTGACTCATTGCGAAACACTTCTATGTCAAGTTTGGTGATCCTAGCTGCATCGTTTTAGACATATCGTGCGGAAAAACAGACACACAGACAAACGGCGGTGAAAAACCCACCACGAGGCTACATCGCCGACTTGTCACCCCCCATGGTTGCGAATGGATTCGTCTGATCTTGACTCTTATCTAATACATGGTTCCTCGGACGCGCAAGAATCAGCCCCCAAACGGCATCTCGATCGGTTCAGCCGTTTTTGCATAGTAGGTACGTGTGACCAACACACAGACAGACACACGGTCCACGTTACTTGCGACATCTGTAGTAACAGGCTGCATCTTATGCACTGAGTGGGTGCGATGCAGCCTTAAAACGCTCTAAATGTAATAAGACAAAATAACAATTTTATGAACGTGCGGAGAAAACGTCACCTATTTTCAACTCATATTATGTGTAACGCCTAACATAAGTACAAGGTAGATTTGCAGTTATTATTGAGTTGGTTGATTGATTAAGGTTTTAAGTCCCACTCGACACAAAATATGTCATTTCGGAGACGTTTTTCCCAGCCAATCTCTTAGCTAAGTACTGAAGACACTAAACCCAACACAACAAGAGCAAGCAATACAATAACAAAATGACCTAAGCTAACATGAAAGAACATACAAAAGATAAACATAAATAAACACACAACAAAGAAATCTAAGCCTAACTAACATGCAAAATGTAAGAACTGCTCACGTGTGTGTGCATCATTGTGCACAACTGTCGTACACAACACAGCACAGAGCAGTTCTGATTATCTTCCCTCTTATCCTCCAGACAAGCATCAGAGCTCCGATGCTGCCTATTGGAGGGGAAAAGAAAAGGCAGGAGTGAACGACTGATGGATGGTGAGAGTAAAGAATCAGACAGAACAGAAAGAGATGATCTCTCACGCTGAGAAAGCAGACTACCTTGACAGGGGCCGCGGTAGGCGAGTCTGATGGATCGTCCGACGTGGCAGGCGGCCTCGAGCAGTCGACAGCGGCCGGCGTAGGTGCGACCGTCGGCGCCGCAGACCGGCGAACGATCGGCGCTGTCCCACGGACAGTAGTCGAGCACGTCGCAGCGCAAGCAATGAGGCAGTCCGAGCTGATCGACGATGCACGACTTCCCGGCAGAACATGTGACGCCAACGCACGAGGCTGTATAGACGCAAGTCAATTAGGCAGACTGGTGAGGATTAAGTAGTTTGTTGGAGATCAGTGATACTGACGACGTCACGTCATCAGTATCACTGATCGCCTCACTTCCAACAAACTACTTAATCCTCACCAGTCTGCCTACTGTAAACATCATTCCACTGAAACTGCCCTGCTCTACATTCACGACCATCTCATCAATGCAATAGGATCACAAAATTATCAGCGTGTGTCAGATGTCTAGATCGAACATCATTCAGTTCACAAGTTATGAACTCGCGAACTAAATGATCTTCGATCTAGATATTGGACACACGCTGATTTGCCCTGACTCAATTGTCCGGATACAGAAACACACGCTCACCGGACCGACTGTTCTACATGGACCACTAAAGGGGTCAATGATCAAGAAGCACGGCCGAATCTCAGGTACGAAAACATTTCGCGTTTACATTTGTAACTAGAAGATGGGACTTCGACGCCCCAGCGGCAACGTGGATGCCTTCGCCATCATACACTCAGGTCTGTTGTGACCTTGACCTTTCAACTCCAAAATCATACCAAGTCATCAATAGGGGTTAGTCTTGACCGACACTGTCGGCTGGCCAAGACATAAAAAGCTACAAATAATAAACATGCGATTCGCCGATTACAGCGAGAAATAGAAAACATAAGCACTCGTATCGACATGCAGACCCACGCCGGCAACGGCCGCAGTTAGCAATACCGGCCATGGTCACTCACTAGCAACGGTACGACCGTGACGGTTTTCGTAACTGTGTGACCTTGACCTTTGACCTTTTGATCTCTCGGTCAATGCATGCCGAGCGACTGCTATGGAGTATACGTGTACCAAGTTTGGTGTTGATAGCTCAAGCCGCTTTCCTGTTAGAACGCGGACAAACAGACAGACAGACCGACACACACACACACAGACGCGACTGATCGAACGCCCTACCAACGCCGGCGGTGTCGGTAATAAAAGAGAACGGTGGAATGCGGAATGGTACCGACTCTGACACGGTCCGGTGTAGTCGACATTGGTGTGCTGGCTTGCGCGGCAGTTGGCGCGGTGCAGCCGGCACGCGCTGGCGTAGGTCCGACTGTCGAAGCCGCAGACTGGTCCGGTGTGCAGCTCACTGACGTCACAAGGACGACAGACACAACGAGCGCGACCGCTGCGACGTAGTCGACACAACGAACTCGGTGGACACATCGTCCACCGGCACATTCCTGCATTGAACCAAAAACGTCAGCGCACCGCACACACTTAGGCTACACACTGTTGCGTATAAGGTGGCGCTGGACGGCAGGGCAATGGACTTGCGACTGACAGGTCGCGAGTTCAATTTATATCCAGTCGGCTTTCACGTAACATAGGTCAACTCAGCCTTGCATCCCTCTGAGGTCGCTAAATCGAGTACCTGCTTCGGCTGGGGCAAAGGCGGGAATCTCACCTCTGTGTGGTCCCATACGGCAAGTGAGTTTCCCGTAGCGGTGAGGCTAGTTGCTATCTGCTAGGCCTATACACTGCTTACTTTACTGTCAGTGGCGAACTTAGGTTGGCGTCGTTCAAGCGTCAGCTCGAGACCCAGCCGTCTTAGCACTAGATAACAGCTGGCGGCAGCTGTGTCGTGTACCATCGCCGTCATGACTGCTTCCAATTCCAGGGCCGGATTACAGCATAAGCACTCTAGACAAATGATGCCTAGGGACTATACGACGTCGAAGGGGCCTACGAAAGATGGCTGCAAAATATTTTGAACATGTGTTAGCCAATCAGTCACTAATGTTTTATGCATTTGTAAGCACTAAACTGTCGATTTTTGCACAAAACACCAATTTCACGTAATGACCTGACGGTATTGTATTTGACCAGATTCGAATACACAAAGAAAATAAGAGCTCAGCAAGTGCTGAGATAAGCGTCCAGGTCGAATTAGTGATTTCAGAAGACTTGTCTATTCACGCCCTGAAGGCCAGTCGTTACTACGGGCGACAGTTTTCGCATGATATCACGTGGCTTTAAATCTATATAGTTGTAACGACCTTAGTTTGCGTAAAACTAGTAATTAAATTATGGCGATTTGCAACTCCGGAGAAAAGTTGTTGCAAGAATCGACCGGTATATGCCATGGACAAATATACTCGGTCGCTAAAAGTTGTCACACGATTTACTTATTAGCTGAGTAGTACTATTCAGTCGCAAAATTGCGACAGACGTCGGACCACAGTGATAAGCCGTCAGTGTTACATATGAAGTGGTTCGAGTTCGAGTGTCGCAACTCGAAAACGAGATACGAGTGTCGGAACTAGGCTTATTACTTGTTTAATGTTTACCCACCAAAACCCCCCTCTTTTCTTATATTACCCCCAATATGAAATAAACCCCTTTCGACAGCTGAATTATGCACGTCAGTGATATTATTCATCCATGTAACTATGAAAGTGTGCTTGAACATTCGTTTGGCCCACCCCAGACGACCCACATACGGTTAGAGTTGAAACACTCGAAATTACAATTTGAGTTCCGGCACTCAGATCTCGTTTTGGAATTCCGACACTCGAACTCGAACCCTTACAGACCTGCTCGAACCGCAGCGTTACATGTATCTGAGCTGATCATGAGACAATGCGGATAATTTGCAGTGACAATTATAGTTACCTTCTTGAGAGGACGACTGGGACACGGTGAGCGAGCGACGGTCCACGAGCAAGTCTTCGAACTCGTTGTCGACGGCGACGTCTTCGGTGTCGGTCCAATTTAGCTCATTCGTGGCGACTTCGCGCGCTTGGAGACGGGCAGCGACCACCATCAGCCAGACGGCAGTCAGCATCCAGCGACGACCCAAGCACCATGACACCGCCATTG
>Ga0209780_1004049_pt1 | contig 11191 bp, 9 predicted proteins | sample WorMetexBAHAMAS2_FD_187384 | JGI IMG/M metagenome (GOLD analysis project Ga0209780, IMG submission 187384) | Marine gutless worms symbiont microbial communities from Max Planck institute for Marine Microbiology, Germany - Inanidrilus exumae... | ecosystem: Host-associated > Annelida > Digestive...
ACGATTAACAGACAGACGAAAAGACTGCAGTCTATCTCTCTCAGGCTCACTCGTTTTTCATAGCGCGTCAGCAGAGCACAGCAGTAGCAGAGCGCGATACTGATATAGAAGTTCCGTCTGTCTCTATATGTCACGTACTGTTGTTGTGCGAAAAGACTGAACCGATTATCAAGCAACTAATGCTACATAGTTATATGGACTCTTAGTTTTCTGGTACCATTTTCTGGTACCAAAGAACTTGATGAAATTCCAGTTGGGTCAGCCCCAAAGCGGGCGCCAAATGCATGTGGACCGCGTAAAATCGGCAATTTTTCGAACAGTGCATGTATGTGCAGCACTTAATGTCTTCTGGTTTTATGAATGTCGTCTATTGCCTCGTCTGATTTGACACTGTTGCTATGTGCCGTGAAGGCAGCTGACGTGTAAAAAAATCTGCTCCAATCAACCCCATAGGTTCTCTTTTGGGTTACCCGGCCCGACCTGAAATAAATTTAGGAAGAAAGGTCGGTTAAATATGTGACGGACGGTTGTTGACGGACGGTCGTTTAGGTCTGTCGTGTGAACGGTGTGTGGCTGGCTACTACGGCTCAGCCTCTGACAACGAGCTGCAGTGTTCGCCTTGTGACTGCAGACAGCGGGCACTGACCAACCCGCCATCTTGCGACCACGTGACCGGCCTGTGTCTCAACTGTCGGCCCGGAACGACTGGCGCGCACTGCCAGGCGTGCGCCACCCACGTCGTCGACGACGCCGACTGCCTGACGTGCGAGCCGGGCTTCTGGGCACTCGACTTCGACGGCTGTCGCGGTCCGTCTTTGCTACCGAATTTTTTGAAGTTTACAAACGAGTACAACTCTCGAGGTTTTTATCGAGCACTCTGCGGCCGAGTAGTGCAGTTGGTCGGCTATGTGAGTCTGTCTGTCCGTGTATATATTTGTCCGGACAATGACTGTCAAACAAAATGACCTTTGACCTAAATATTTGATATGGTGCTTTGTCTTGACTCTATCTAGATCAAGTTCATTTGTCAGGATTGTAGGTCAAAGTTCAAGGTCAGTGGTGTGAAGTGATTCTCTTTCGACTGAAACTGAAAGTGAAACTTGACAATCAGTTCCGGCAATGTGCCCGAAAACCAGATGTGAATTTACAACTATAAGTAAGTAACATCAGCCGCAAAGTGGTCGGTGCGACCTCAAGTGAGGGCTTTTCTAGTACATTTGAAAAATTATTAAAGTCCTTGAATTTAAAAATATGAATATAAATATATAAAATTCAAATATCATCAGCGTTGCCGTAATTTGAGCTCACGTTGCTCGGCGCTGAAACTGTCTGAGTGCAGAATGCGGATGTGATGCGGTCGGCTCCAACAGTGCCACGTGCAACGTTACATCCGGGCAGTGCGAGTGTAAACGTCACGTGACAGGTCGGACATGTGACCGCTGCGAGGACAACTACGTCGACCTGTCGGTTCACGGATGCTCCGGTATTTTCTTCACTTTACTGATGTAAACGGTAGCGCAGAAACGTCGCACTACATGTCGACTCTTGCCGATAGCATCGCCAAATTCTTTCACTGTGAGACTCAGCAGCAAATTTGTAACAAGTGGTGAAAGAATTTTGACGAGAGGCCGCATCACGGGGGCGAATTTTTCACGGGGGGGAGTTAATGTGACACCGCCGTCCGGCCATTGGGGAGCATGCAGTCGGCTGCAGCAGTGGCGTTGATGCCGTTATGGATTTTTTTATCCTGCGTAAACCGCAGCAGTGAGTCGGAATGCTTTTCAGTGGGTCAGACAACCTCCAAAAATTGCCCCTTCCCGTTGGAGCATCTGGTCACATCTAATACACGGTTCCTTGGACCAAACCGAGACCTACCCAAACGGCATCTCGATCGGTTCAGCCGTTTTTGCAGGGCTCACGAACGTGACCAACAGACAGACAGATACACGCTACTCCGTCTGTAGCATTAGGCTGCGTCTAGCTGTAGTAGCTGCGATGCGGACTAATAATATCGTCATTGACGATTTTTTAACGTGTCGCTACACTACCGCGTGAAATATTTGGCACATTTTTCACTAACACTGGCCCGATTTTATCGCTCCAACCCGTAGACTAGACTACCTTAGATTGATGTTCTGTAGAATTTTCCAATGAAAATTTTAGATAGCCTAACTTTTAGCTCTCGAACACAATGACGATGATTGTTCTATTGACGAGTGATTGTGGTTTAAGCAAAACGTCAATCCAAGCCGAAATTCCAACGGGATTTTAGCAGCTTACACGCATGAACTTTCAAGAACACTTGACATAAATAAAGTGATTAACGTGGTGTACAGTAAAGATAGGCTGCCTTTGTTGAACTTGGCTCCACCACTTATCTCATCTGCTTGCAGTTTCCATACACGACACGTACTGGACGAGACAGGGACGTATCTGGGATTTTCAAAGGAATCAGCCAGCCATTTGCTCTGGCATCTTCATCTGATCGCCTCACTTTATTTCCACAATCTCTTTCCGCCATGCTACTCTGTGTGAAAGAGCTCTCTGCTCATGGGCCTCCAAGTCGCATGATACATGTAAAATGGTGAGGATTGAGCAACAGTTGAAAGGGAGAGCCTTGGCTCCCCTAGCTGCGTTACTCAGACGAGCGTTCTTTTTATGCTCTTGCCACCCGGCAGTGTTGGCGAATGCATTATGTTTTTAGGCTGTCCCGTTAGAACGTTCACCCATTCGTCCGGTCACATATTGTTACCACTATACCTCATGAATGGCTTGAACAGTTTTAATAAAAGTGACAGGGACTATTCACTAGCCCCTATTGATGACCTGATTAGATTCTGGAGGTCAAAGGTCATAGGTCAAGGTCACATCTTTGTTCAAGTATGTGGTGGCATAGGCATCTTCTAGTTTCATTTTATTGCTTTTCCCATCCATCAGCCTATATATACAACGCGTGCATAATAAAGATCCATGTAATTCGTAGCGTTGAGGTAATTACTGTGCAGCTGCTGAAGCTGTGCTGAGTGCGGTGAACATGCGCAGAATGCGACAGTTGTTATGGTCTCGTGACACGCGAGATAGTCAAGCTGGCTGAGATAGCGGCAAACGTGTCGACAATCGCCGACTCCGCCGTAATTCCGTACAACTCATCAGCGACGTTCTACGACCGTCTGCTGCAGACAAGAACCAGTCTACAAGAACTTAGACGCGTAAACCGCTTATTTTATATTGTAATAAAAGGTAAAGGCTTCCTATACTCGTTACCGAGCGCTGGACCCGGAGCTGATCCCGGTGTTCAGGCAGTTAAGAAAGCAATAAGTTGGTATGAAACGCTTTTATTGTTTGTGCTGGCATTTTACAACGGTTGGGAAGATCGTAAAACCTATACCAACCCGGAGACTCTGGATATACCCTCTACGTCGTATAAAACGTTTGTGAACTTTGATGCAGTAAATCATTGAGATGTTGTGGCCCGTTTGCACAAAGGGGGTGGATGTACACGTGCAAAAATGCGTACGTTTGAGTTGTTTCCACCAGAGTCTATAGACTGATCTTCACCAAACAGAAAATGTAGGGCGATTAGTGGAATTTATAGCAGTATATTCAAATTGCGACGACTCGATTAAGGGACGTTGCTATGGCAACCGATTCGTGGCGCGTCTTGACGAAAATTGACACACCCCGCCTTCATCCTCTCCGCTGGCATGAATTCGACAACTGTTGGGGGATTACAACGTTCATTGCTGTATTAACACGACAATGAACCTTCAATCCTTTACGTCTGATAAAAATTTGGTGAATTTTGGTCCAGTAACCTCTGAGATCTTGTGGTTTATTTTCAGGAGGTGGGCAAGTGCACATAGGTAAAAATGCGCACGCTTGCGTTGTTTTCACCGGAGTTCCTGGACTGATATTTACCAAATTTTCATCAAGTATAGAGCAGGTTGTTGGCTTTATATATTGAAATTGCGACGGCTCGCTCAAGGGACGTTGCTATGGTAACCGATTTTTGGTGCGTGTCGGTGAAAATTGACACACCCTATCTTCATTCTGTGCGCTGCCGTTACACAACGGATGGAAGGATGCAACACCGCCGTTGATTCCTCTACCTCTGGTAAAAATTTCGTGAACTTCGGTTCAGTGACGTCTGACGGTCTGAGAGCTAGTAACTAATGTGCATGGTTGGTTAGGTATACGCATGGCTAAAATACTCTACGGTCTGATTTTTAACGTCATTCGCTAGGTGGCAGTAACATAGCCTGTCTGTAGGTAAGTAAGAAATACACATTCATGCGCCGGGCGGGCTACACTTTTGGCTTTGTCCCGCTTTCTAGTTATTATTATCAGGGTGAAAATTGCCGGGTTTAGGGGTTCAGTCCCCCGTCCCCAGTTGTGGTCACGACTCCCCCAGTTTGCTTGTGGTCTCGCACCCTAGGGTTGGCTGGAACCCTCCAAGTAGGCCTGCGTTTTATACCGATAACGTATTTAAACGTAATACCACCGTAAATGTCATAGGTATGAACTAGTCAATTTGTAGTCAAAATGTCAAATCCATCACCTTGAAAATGATAGATGCTTAGTGTGTTCACATGTCATCGTTTTTCGATTATTTTCAAGATATGGATGACCGGGTAGACAGACTTCACCGTCTTCCAGTTTTGTTTGAATTTTGTGAATAGTTATTTTACTTATATAGCCGCAGTTACATGAATTTACGTTTGTATTAATATGATCGAGAATGTCAATGTTGTATGTATACATGTTGTATTCTTTTGTACAGATGGCTGCAGCTCATAGTGATGCGTTCAATATTGTGGCTGATATACCTGTACTGAACGCTAGTCTTCAGTATGCAAATGATCACCTGGATGACGTCATTGGTCCGTTGATCGACCAATCAACTGCCAACTTGCGTCTCGCTGATGAGCATCTGACTTTTTGTGAATACAACATAGAAAGCATCGCCAGAACTCGCAATGCTACTTATCTGGCGCTCACCAGTCAGTCACATTTTGTCACATATTCGATAACGAGCGCGAATTAGCTCTCAAACCCTACGCTCGTTTAGATTCAAGAGCTGATTCGCGATACATGAAGTCCCGCATTGGCAGTGCGAAAGGGGCCCAGACCCTAACTGAGGCCTGACTGACCTCCCCTTTGGGCCCATTTGAATTCTGCGGACAGCATGGAAAATGAATGTTAATAGCAAAATGGAACTTAACTGATTTATCTACTGCAGTTCGGATTTGCAAACCAACACCACATTTTGTCAAATTCAAGTGTGCATGAAGACACGAACATGGGAAAACTATAGAGCTCGTGCACTGCACAGGCACATGCTTTGATATCAATTTTTTGGGTCTCAAAACTTTTCATGGTTTTTCTCTGTAACTCGAGACTGTTGATGGTATTTAAATCAATGGCAAATAATGCTGTGGATGCTGGGACCCTGTTAAAATCAAGGACGAAATTGTGTGGCTGCAGGGAAGACTTTATGTAGGTCATACGGGACCGTATTCCGGTCTAAACTATAGTCGGCCAGTGTTATTTGAGAGCTGATCTGGCTTCAGTGGAAGTACCTAGGCGCTTGCTCAGGTGGAGTAGGTTTTCCGTGCTTTGAGCTGGCGTGGTTTTCGCCTTCGTATAACATCACTACTGGCCAAATACGGCATACCGTCTATTCACATGTCGTCGTGTTCTGTCAAGAATCATATGTGGTCTAAATATACAGAAAAAGCTAAAGACAATGGACAACTTCTCTTCTTATTGTTTCAACAGATATTTTGGTTCATACTGGCATAATGAACTAAAAGTCTGAAAATGATACCGTCAATCCGTCATAGACTGATAGACACAAAATACTATTTTTGTTGTTTTGTTCACTAAATAGTGAAGCACAAAAGGTTTATAATCAGAAGAGAGACAGGGCAATGTGACGCGAGTTCTGATCGTAGTACACTGACCTCGAACTTTTGTCTGTCCATAGAGCACTGACCTGGATGTTTCCAGGTGTCACTAGGACAGAGTACAGATCTAAAAATAGTGTGTCTTAGAACGGGCCTAATAACACTACTGGCGCGGTGTGTACAGACAAGATACCGGAGTACACGCAGTCGATGCTGTCGGACGTGGCAGCCCTCGAGGCGATCAGAGGACGCGTGGAGGAAGCGGCGCGCGGCACGCTGACAGATCTGCAGTCCTTCAACGAGACAGTCGTCGACATCGAGACGCGTTCAGCGGCCGCACTTAACACCAGCCGACGAGCATCTCACGTAACTGCCACTGACTCACCGCTACTGCTGCTAAATTCACTGTCCTGCTGTTTAATCTGTAAGTAAGTAAGTCATCGTGGTTTAATCGGCTGGCAGCGTTTCGTTTCGCGTGATTGAATTTGGTTGATGACGCTTCAGCCAGTTGTTGCCGAACAGGCTAAATGACGACAACTGGCTGAAGCGTCATCAACCAAATTCAATCACATGCGATCAAATTATGATGACTTACTTACTTACTCTGGCATGCCAAACGGCTATCAGATGTACCGATGTTACTTTCGAAAATTTTTAACGGTCACCTTGGAGACAAATTAACTAAGAATATACAGGTCCGATCTTCGCCAAATTTGCAGGATAGTTAGGCCTATACATATGGTTGGGCATGATCAGTCTGACCTTTTCGCGATCCTCATGGGACGTTGCTATGGTAACGGATTTTTTTGGCGCCAATCAGCGAAAACTGGCATACTTCGCCTTCGTTCGTGCGCTGGCATTTCACAAGGGATGGGAGGATCGCAACATGGATGCACGCATTAACCCCGACGATGACTCCTCTACATCTGATAAAAATTTGGTGAACTTTGATCCAGTAACTTCTGAGTTTTGCAGGTGCGTTTGCTCCGGGCGGGCGGCACGCTGGTCTTTGCCACACATTTCCAGTTGTTTATCCGGTAGAGTTACTTCAGTGCAATTCTCTACCAAGGCACGTTTCTATGCAGTCGAGTCGCCTGAGTAACGTGAATCAGATGTCGAACTAGCTAGCCACTTGTGTTTGACAATCGTCCAGTCAGCTGCTGCTGCTGCTGCTGCTGTTACACGACGTTCGCTTGTTCACGGTGAAGAGTTTTATACTGACGCGTGCTAGTGACATGTGCAAGGACAACAGTTTGACATTTTGGTTTATATGTAGCAGTAGTTCTCTATAAAGTTACGTTCTATACCAGTGTCGTATGCATGGTTCAACAGAGGGGATACGGTACCAGAAGGGATTGAGAGCGAGCGAACGTTGCGAGCGAGAAAACAATTTGACATCATATATAGAATTGCATTATTTATTGACTTTAGATGAAGTACTTTTTACAGCATAAAATCAGAAATAATAGGATTTCTATTTTTTGACATTCAAAGGGGATGTCATGGCCTACTGGCATCGCTTGAATATGCCACTGTTCTATACGCTTTTTAAATTTCTACGTAAAAATTCAGACTAACCCCCTGTGCAGTCGTGTTTCGCTACTGTCAATATACATACATATACATCGTGCCTCAAAAATGCGCCAATGGCTGGCTGGCAATAACTTCGACATACATCCACTGATTTGATGTGTAGCCAAAGCTGGTAGGCCTACATTGTTTTTAAGCCAAAGTGTACATTGTTTGCGACACGTGATGGTGTTGTTACAGCTGACACAGTCGTCACTCATCCAACGACGACAACTTGCCGGTGACCTCGCCAACATTCGCCGTCAGCTGAACGCCTCCAGCACTGATATCGGTGACGTCAGCGCAGGTATTGATGACGTCACGGCCGTAGCCACCGAGCTGCTGACGTCAGCACAAGCTGTGCACGACAACGTCACCATGACGACGCCGGACGCTGTTGACTTGAGCTCCGTGCGACTGAACGTGACTCAGTTAGAGGCTTTCACGACCAACCTCGACAACCAGGTTCCTACGTGCACATTTTTGTCTCATCGAGAACTGCTGATGAACAGCAGCTTGACGAAGCAGCAGCTTCACGCCGACAGCTTTACTTAGAAATTTTAGGTCGCATCGGATGCACTCAGTGCATAAGAAGTGACCTATTGCTACAAACGAAGTAGTGTGTGGTCTGTGTGTCTGTCTGTGTTGTCGCGTCCGTAACGGTTCGTTTAACATCCACGGTTCCGTAATCTTGGTACGCTCCCGGCTCTAAATCGATGTACGTCAGGGGTGTAACACTCACGCCTTTATCGCTGACGCTGAATCTTAGTTGTGGTTCTAGTTATAGTTACTTGTTTATGAGTCCGTTGAAAAGCATTGGGTGACAGTGCAGCCTTATGAATGTTGGCTTCTTGTAGTTTTTATTAGCGTTCTAGACATATCTTACATTGTATCATAAATGATCTTTCGCTGTTGCTATAGTCGTCACACTTTATTGTCATGTGTCGCTGTTGATGTAAAGATTCAGCAGGCGATGAATCAGGCGTTAGCAACTGTGAACGACGTAAACAGAGCCGGCAATGAGACACGCCGATTGGTCGGCATCGTCGGTCACGTGGTAGCAGAGTGGGTCACGTGGTTGGACCGCGCCGCTGCCGCACAGACAACTATACACGAGATGACGTCACGTGCGGAAATGACGTCATCGCGTGCACGTGACATGCTCGACGTTCTGGTCGACTTCGACGTGCTGTCAGAAGGTTCGCGTTCACGTTTGAAACTGGTGGGAGTTTGACGTAATGGTAGTGGCGTTGTACGTCGATCACCCTTAGTACTGAGAAAGGTGACCGTTCGACGGTGTACCGTATTCGTATATAACTATCCACCCTGTCAACTCAGCTTCCTACCCTTAACGGGACGGGATGCAGACACTCAGTCGGTCGCTTACCACACGACTGTGCTGTTTGAACATTTGCGTTGAATTATAAGTTCAAACATTGCACATTATTCCATACTAGTGGATTAATAATTGGTTTATTTCAGATAGTGTGTGGTGTCGTTAAGCGTATTATGCAGGTTTTGGCCAACTTCTTTCGGTCGATAGACCCTCTTCCGACCACTTTAGTAGTCCAGGTAGATCAATCGGTCCGGTTTGTATGCGTCTGTGTATCTGATCAATACGTTTTGATGTAAATGACCTCTGACTTTGATATTTAGCGTGCTGGTTCACCTTGACCTTGTATAGGTCATGTTTGAAGGGATCAAAAAGTTTCTTTTTTCGGCTAAAGTGGTCGGTGTGACCTCGAGTGAGGGCTTTCTAGTTTCACGACTGGTAGTTAACGCTAACGCCGCCGGACGACGTACAGTAGTTATGTGTTGTTGACAGCGAAGCAGCGTCAGGCAAACGAGTCACTGGCTGCAGTCAATCTAGTCCTTGAGCTGAGTCGTACAATCATCAACGAGTCCGAGACGCTGCAGTCAACTCTCGAGACGATCGAATCTGACGCTCTCGAGGCGCTACAACGCACCACACTCCAGCACACAGCGGCCTTTTCTCTCAATAAGGTCGATCTCATGCTGTACTGAGTGACTTTGTCTGCAATGCTTGCCCGTCTGTTTGCGTGCACAATAAAATAAAAACGAGTTAGATAGCAGCACTCGGCAGATGGCGCGGTGGCGCAACAGGTAGAGCGTTGGTCTGGCGATCAACAGATCGTAAGTTCAAATCCTACTCGGGGCAAAGCTGCGTAACAACATTGGGCAAGTTGTTTACTGTCATCGAGCAGTATAACTTGGTACCTGCAAAGGGGCGGTAATGCTCTGCGCCTGGGAAGGTAATTGAAGGCCTGGCGGTAAGTAATGGCAGCCTATCGCCGGGTGGCTGACTGGATCAGCTCCGGGCCCAACGCTCGGTAACGAGTATGGGAAACCTTTACCTTTTACCTTTTACTCGGCAGATTGCATACTTCAGTCACGTCTCAATCAAATCAACACAGTGTCGTTAACGTCAAGCAGCAGTTGCGTGCATGTAAGTGAAGTATTGGTTAATATTACGTCGACCGTTGTACCAGTACAGCCGCATGCAGGCGTGGACAATGGCTCTGTTCTACGAGAAGACCAGCAGTCGCAGCGTGGCGGCACTTAAGACCGACTCATGTCTAGAATATGTTTTCGATCACTTCAGCAATTCAATCAACTACAGCTTATTCTCTGATTCTACCTGCTGCCCATATTTCACGAGCATCCACCCATAACCCTTTGAGTCATTCTGCTAACAGACCCGGGACAAAACATTACCCCCGCTAACCTGTAGCAGAGGCAATGGCTTAGTTATACTTTGCCCCCGATAGGGGTGCCAATTATTGTGATCAGCGAGTCTGTATGTCTGTCTGTCTTCTCTTTGTTTGTCTGTCTGTCTGCTCGCGTGTTTTAAAACCCGCACGTCCGAATTTCACCAAGTTTTGTGTACATGACACATGTGGTCGTGACTCGATCCTGTTCTGAAGGCAATGCGATACATTACGTACTTCCGGTTTTGTGGATGACGTCATGTTTCCATATAATGGAGGAATAGGCCCGAATCAAAGACGACGCGTATGTTTCCTCCAGTTCGCCAGGTGGCGGTACGTGGGCGAAGTCTGCCGTCTGCGATTGCATCTTGTGTGAACTGAAGTGTGAAGCATATCGAACCATTCTTAAGTGATTTGCTTTGTAGCTGTATTTTAAAAAAACACGAAGCTATTAATTTCCAGGGTTGGGACAATAGTGCGGAAATCCGATAGTCCGATAGTCGATAGCATAGGTAACAAGTCTCCGCTGCCGCTGACAGACCCGCGCGACGCCGTGCCTCGCGCTCATCGTACGGTCAGTATGATAAACTGTGACCGATGACGGTCACCAGTTTACCACAGTGACCGTCCACCTAAGTTGACAGCATCTGAGACGATGAGCCGTTCCAGAGATATGGTTGGTGCCCACCAAAAGTTTCATGCTGTGCCCGGATGTGGCGCTGACGTCGTTTGATGTCGTTTGTAACTGGTAGTCGGTGAGTGACGTCTTATCGTCGCTGCTGTCAGCTCTCAGTAGCGGCAGCAGCTTTGCTGCCGACAGTAACAGTAACAACGCGACGTGGATTCAGCGTCAAGTGGCCATGTGCAACGTCAACTCGACCGACGTCTGGTCCGTGGTGTCGCACGTAGATCAACTGGCTGCTGACACGGACGCCCTTGATGCCCGACGCGCCGCCGCCGAGGCCGCCGTTCGCCGGGCCGCCGCCG
>Ga0209780_1004050_pt1 | contig 11190 bp, 6 predicted proteins | sample WorMetexBAHAMAS2_FD_187384 | JGI IMG/M metagenome (GOLD analysis project Ga0209780, IMG submission 187384) | Marine gutless worms symbiont microbial communities from Max Planck institute for Marine Microbiology, Germany - Inanidrilus exumae... | ecosystem: Host-associated > Annelida > Digestive...
ACTCGGCGCAGTGGGTGGTCTTCTCGGCGACTGGCAAAGGATCTAACTTAAATGTCGTTGCACGCTGCTTACTATATTTTACAAAATCGATATTGGCGATTTGCCGACGCCGTGAGACCCGTACGTTAGCTTAGCCTACTCGCCGTAAGTGCATCTGTTTCGGCCCTTTCGGGTCCCGGTCGGGACCCGGGATTGACGGTTCGGGTCTCGGGAATCAACGTACCCGGGTATTAACATCCCTAACTGAAACAGCAGAGTAAAAAGACTGTCGGACCTAATAACTAAACAAGAAGGATATTATGGACCATAGATGAAATATTGTATAATACCCACAAAAATAGGGAGTGAGTGAGTCACTGCTATTTTCTGGTACTGGCTCATCCTGGATAACCGGTTTGCTGCTGCTGTATGTTAAACACAATTATCAGTGTATGCAGATCTATGCTACTTTCAGTGTTCTCATCTGGCTGGCCGAGTGACAAGAAGATCAGCCATGTGAAAATATACACACCATATATACTCGTACACACCAGAGGAAATAGTCATAAGTTAATGAAGAACCATATATCAAATATTCGTGATGCTAATATGTTTCATAATAGAGTTATAAACTTCTGGAACAAACTGCCAGATAACGTTGTGTTAGCTACCAGTATTTCTAGTTTTAAATGTCGACTGCTGAGTTTTATGGAAAATATTGGATCTGAACATTTTTCCGCAAGTTAGTTTGTTTTTATTGTGGTATTTTCATTTGTTGTTTTTTACTACATTATTTTTAAGGGCAACTGTAAGTGGAGGTTGTATCCTCCCTTGGAGTCCGGTCCAGTGTCTTTGTTTCTAGACAAATAAACTGATTGATTGATTGGTTGAAAACCATTGACAGCTATATACGATTAATTTGTGACATGGCACCTGAAGTAGCTCCTATAAAGAAGGCCACTTAAAAAAAGTGAAGTAGTAATAGCACTTGTAGTAAGACTTGCAGCAGCAGTAGATATAGCAGTATCTATGTTTCATAACAGAGCAGTGCCATATTAGCAAATATAATAGGTAAAGAACTGACTGAATTGGTTACTCGGTGTAAGTAATGTAGAAAGCTCATTAACCTAAAAACTGGCGAAATTTTACAGCGAGATTCCACTCTCAGTTTTATAAATACACGATACCTCTCAGAGCAAAGTGAGTCACAATTCAACTGCTGAATGTATAACACTTCAACTGACATAATCTTTAAATATGCTTACACATAAACTCGACTAAATTTCTTGACAAATTCTGACGGAATGTTACACACACCACTCCTGGTGACAGCTGTTCTAAGCTGACTAGCAACAGACATAACATGTGAAACAAGGTGTCGCCCAACGGGATGTAACACTACTGGCCCGCCGTCGTGTGCTGCCCCCTGGTGAGTTACATTGCATATTGGTGAGTTACAGACAACGACAGATGACGACAGACACCAGAGAGAACAATACTGGCCCCCCTACACTATGTGTAAGCGGGCCAGTAATAACTGCGGCAAAAGGTCAAACCTCGAGACTGAACAATTTTCTTTGCCTTCACTGGAACCCCGTCATTTTCCGATGACTTCAGGTCCCAGTCGTAAGAGACTAGGTTACTGAACGAATGCAACGGCTCTTCTTCAGTCCCACTTTCACCCAGGTCATATGCCTCAAAGTTGACCTGGTTCAGAGACAGTCGAAATGGCTCCATGCCATGGGAACCAACTAATATGGAGTTGCTTGCACTCTGCATAACGCAAAACAACAACAGAATTCTGCAATACTACCGTACTCTTATTATCCCATAAACATCATCATTAAACAAAACATGGCCTTGGCCACCAGTTTTTCCTACCTGGTCGGTGAAGCCTGTGGAGTATTTATGAACTGGTCCGCCTGAAAACTGCAGGCAACAGCACTACCGCAGGCAACCACAAGAGACCACAGCAGAGTTAGCTGTGTATTTAAATTTAACGTTTTAATGTTATTAATGGCTAATAATTAGCAATCATTAGTACTGTTAACACTTTCAAAAGCAGTCTCGATAATTAATGGCCTGCTTCCATTTTCTCCATGTAATTATTGTGATGTTACATGATGTGCCGATGCTTCGAATACTTGCTAACTGAATACTGCTTTACATGTGCAGCACTGTGATGCACGTCAGCTGATGTAACTTCCGTTAGCTGCATATCTATATCTAATAATCCATCGGTGAATTTGTTTGGCCAAAGGCGTTGCTTACGTGATGCTCAACAGCGGTGCGGGCCACACGACCATGACAAAGGCGTAGTGGCGCGGCCACGCCAGGGTAGCGGCATACGTGGCGTCAGTGCGGGCGGGGGCGTGGCTTACGGCGGGCGGCCAAGCCATATTTATTACGCTCGATTGTGGCTTGTTATTATTATTATTACTATGTCGAGCCGTTATTAAGGATTGAATGATCCCTTACACTGCATGCCGTTAATGACAATGAAGTGATCCCTTTTGCTGCAATGTTATCGAGGACTGAAAGTGAGACCGGTATTAGTTCAAACGTTCAACTCTAACCGGTGCTCAGACGATACTAGGCCAGGCCACGGTTAGTTGAAGTGTTCAACTGTAACTGATACTCAGTAAGCAGATGACGAGGCTTAGTACTAGGCTAGGCCACGGTCGTGGCTAGGCCGGCATTGTATACACGACACAGACATCTCTGTGAACAAAAGTGATCAGAAGAGTACAGACGATTTGCACTAAATTACATTTTACAGCATAGTCAATTTCTAGGTGTAACAAAATGGCAGCTTAGTTGTGAACCTGCTGTCAGTACTCAGTAGCTGTAACTGGAAAACAAGCAAAATATCAAACAAACAAACTAGAAAACCAAAACATCTGCCAACGCAACATCTCGCACAATCACGCTCCAAACGAGACTGGCCGTCGTCGCGCTAATCAGCGCATATGACCCAATGGCCTGCGAGTGCGATCAGGTCCCTGCCTGCGAATCGGATAGACTGCGATGTATCGATTTCAGTAGGCCATCATTTGACTGTGCATCATACAATCATGCTTTCCAATGGTCAGTATAACAAGAGCTCAGCAAGTGCTGCGATAGACGACAGTGGCTAAGCAAATTGACACTTTTTATAATTCGTGGCTGTGAAAAAAACAGTGGCGGGCTGGCGGAGTGGCGGCTAGAAACCGCGGGCGACGTCGATCCCATCTACCTAGGCTACAAGTATCTCAGCTATCGCTGACGAACCCGCGCTGCATCACGGCAAAATTTTAAAACAGTCACGTGACCGTATATCCACGCACCTTTTGTGGATGACATGTCATCCGGTTGCTAGAATTGATACAGCCTAACGTGTGCAAAATTTGACGACTTTAGGTTCAGCCGCTCCAGTGATATGAATGAAGCCCCAAAAAGTTTTAATGGGTTACATAACCTGACCATGCACGCCCATATCAGGGATGACTTGTCATCCGTAGGCTGGGACTTGCACATTCACATACGTGTACATCAAACATGAAGTCTTTGTGATCACTAATCACGTAAATGCATAAGGCAACGCAAAGTGTAACAATTAAAGTAGCTCAGCTGTCGCTGACGAGTGACGAACCCGCGCAACGCGCTGTATCCCGGCAAACGGCAAAATTTTAAAACAGCCACGTGACCATAACCACGCCCCTATTGTGGGTGATATGTCATCATGTTGCTAGAATTGATATAGCCTATATGTGTACAAAATTTGACGAGTTTAGGTTCAGCCATTCGAGTGATATGATTGGAGCCCCCCAACTTATGAAAGGGTCACATGACCTGATCACGCCCCTATCAAGGACGGTTTGTCGTCCTTGGGCTGTGACTTGCACATTCAACCTGTACATTGAATTTAAAGTCTTTGTATAAGGCAACGCAAAATGTAGAAATGGGGGTGGCTTAAGGGGGTTAGGGGTCACCCAAGGTCAGCGGCATCATAACCATTCGATAGAGCGCATACGACCTCCTATTCGAATTTAATAGAAACTATGATGCTATCTTGTACCGTTTTCGAGATATTATCGCTTATTATCTACGGCTAGTAGGAAAGCGCGTGGTCAACTTCCTATTAGTGCTAAATGAACATTTTTTGTCAGTAGGCTGGGACTTGATATGTTCAACCCACATACCAAATTGGACGTGCCTACGATTACCTGCAACGAAGATATAAAAGGCAACGCCAAATGTAAAAATTCTCGTTTTGAGCAACCCTTTGACGGACTTAGGGGTAACGCACAGGGTTCATCTCTGGCTCGGTTGAAAGCGCATTGTCGACTTCCTATTAATGACAATAGAACTTTTTCGCTAGCTATCACGGCTGAGGCACTCTTAAGCGAAATCTGTCGAAATCAGCATTTTCTGGAGGGGTGGATCACTTTGAGCAAAAATTTTAGGTACACGATGACGTCACCCGCAATCAGTCTAGGGAAATGTAGCTACAACTTTGCCGCTGGAAGTGTTTACACAAAGAAACTTTGTAGCAGACTTCTTTCGACAGAAGTGGAATTTTACTGGCAAAAGCAGCAAAAACGCGTTTTGTACTACCCTTTGGGGACTTAGGGGTTAACGTACACAGTTCATATATGGCTGATTCCACATATTTTTTAAAATAGCCCCGTGCGGGATAACCGTCGACTCTTCGTAACTGACGTTTCTGCCAGGTTCAAAGTCACGTGACAAAAACTAGGATAAATATAAAAAAACCCGGCCCGTTCAAATTTATATATTGTGCCATAGTTTAAGAATCAGTTGCCAGCTCCCATTTTAAATGGCGGAGGATTTCCTAACTTTCAAGGGCTCGTGACCTTGACCTTAGATCGGGTCATACTGCATACCGTCGTGCATCACTCATCGCCCTCTACGTACACGCAAAATTTCAGTGACACTGAAAAAACTTTTAATGGACGGACGGACGGACGTACGCACGGAAGGATGGACATTTATTGAGACCAACTTTATTAGGTCGACTCAGAAGAGTCGACCTAAAAACTCATATCCCATGCTCCTTCGCCACAGTGGACGGCCAAAGAGGGCGGTAACAGAGCAGTCGGGCTGAGCCCAGGATAGATGTACCAGGAATACATGAGATATATAGAATGGCACTGGGTCCAGTCTCTGGGTCACTCTAGCGTTTCTGATCTGCACGATACAGGTTGTCACTCTGCATCGTGCATAGGCCTAATCGCCAAAGAACTTTTACCAGTGCCATTCTAGCCCATGAGATAAAGTCAATGGACCTTAATCTCGAGCTGGATTTGGGAAGGACTGGCTAAATCCTCCCCGCCTGTCTGAGATGAAAACTAGGAGGCAAAGACATGTGTTGCTTGACCCTGTCAAACTCACGTCCTGTGACGTCCAGTGCACCCTTTCACTCTAAACCACAGACACGGCTTAAAAACGGAGAATAAATCTCAATTGATAGTAAGTTTTTGAATTAGGTTATTTAATTTAATTTTTTTTATTTTCACTTTTTCCTTTTTATTCCTAATGTGCAGCCCAGTCAATGTCCAGGGGCGACGTGGACGCACGGGGCTGAGGTTCCCCCTTACAACTTGTGACTGAAATGTGTAAGAAAATAGGAAAGAGATACACAACAAAGTCTGCAGTGTACATCAAACTGTACTTATAAGTGTTTGTGAGAAATATTAAAAGACAACGATAAACTGCAGTAACAAAATGCTACAAGAGACATTGCAGCAGCAATACCATTCACAATGCAGTCATGACTGTTTGCCGCTGCACATAGAAAAACACACGATAGATAAACGTACATCACGACAAGATAAAAATATCTTACGGACAATTATGCAGCCGTTCGCTGACGAAAAAAAAATCAAAACCACACAAAACCTACTGTTGTCAATCAATGAGAAATGGAAGTCTTAGGTCTTAAAGACCATATGGTAGTGGGCTGACAAAGACCACAGAGTAATTGGCTAGCAAACCCGAGCAATAATTAACTACGTTACTTGGTCTACTGTCGATGAATAATGTACACAGTATACAATACTTACATTCTCAGCGCTGAACTAACAACCTGACAATGGATATCTGACAGCCACTTGTCACGGTCATCATAAAGCAGAAACAACACAGTGGTACTTGATAACAATAACAACGTTCATTTAATTCAGATGCAATATGCAAGTGACACAATTTAGGAAAACATATAAAATGTCACCCACCCACCAATCCACTGAACACAGAGCTGAGGTACTGCAATCCACTCGACATAAAAACAGGTCATTACAGCTACGTTCTTCCGAGCCAATCGCTCAGCATGGTACTAAAGAAACTAAACCTAACACAACAAAACCAGTTACGAACCAATAAATCAAATAGACCAGACTCTTGTCTCAAAGCCAAAAGTTTGGCCCTGGCCACGGCTTCGATGTTTTGGCCTTGTTTTATATCATTGAATACTATAAAACAAAATAAACATAAAATTTAAGGGCAAGTTTGGTCGCCATGTATGAAGTGTGGACTGAAACGATCAGGGTTATTTTTACAGCCCGTGGACCTACATGAAGTACCCAAATAATGCATGTTAACACAACTGTGTCAAAGCAGCCTACATAAGGCAGAAGAACAGAACACAAAACTTCTTTAAATGCCTACTTATAGCTAAAAGCTGAATCAAAAAATATGCAAAATGTAGACAATAATACAAGATAATTAGAAAGCAATCAGCGAGTTCAAACTGACTGCAATGAAGGCAACACCTACAAGAAGTCAAAAGTGTGTAACAGTCAGAACTGTTGTCAGCGCTGAGGTCTAGAGTAGGCTGGGCCTTTGCCCACAATAACAAATAAACGTAACAGTCATAACCACAGATGATATGGACTGGAGGCCGAAATTGGCGTCGGCCGCAAAAGGTTGCCCTTGCCTCAACTTTAAGTGCTCAGCCACCGCCTCGACGCCAAAAATATGGCCTCGACCCTGGCCTCGAGGCCAAAATTTTAGCCTTGGCCTCAAGTGTTCGGCCTTGAGCATGTCATCTCATTTAACATAACTTGTCATAGCAGGCAACTGAAAAGCAAAATGCGAATATGCTACATATAAACAAATATTTATCCCGATCCACGTTCATTCGAGCTTTTCCTAACTTCCAGTGCAAATGACATATACAGGTCTGGGTATACAAGACACTCATCTACTGCAGAGGGACCATGCGACGCACAATGTCAGTCAAAATCTTGGCAACTGCTGGAAACTGTATGAAAAATCCCAGGGTAAAAACGTGCAACAGGCAAATGATTTTGAATGTCACTCAAACATGAGCAGTGTTGTCTGTGATAATTAGCACCAAAAGTTGTTAAAAGTGGGTAACACATGTAAATTGTTTAATGCTGTACTGCATTACCCCAAACATGTAATCAACTGCTTCTAATACCAACGTGTACATTCCCAAAATTTCACGAAAATCCATTAACAATTAGTAATAATCCTAGTTTTATAAAACATAAAATGGATGAAAAACATAACTACATGAACTAAAAACGACAAACAGCTAAAAGCAGTGGACAGAATGAACTATGCAACGGATACAGATTTTTAAAAAAATATTGGCACCTAAGCCAATTTGAACACAATAAATATTAGCAAGCATGCTCCATGTTTTTCCAACAGCGCAGATGGCTGGTTTAACAGGGTTTAAGGAATAAAAGGAAAGGAAGAGTATCTATATAGCGTCTTTTATATACTGTGTATATCTCAAAGCGCTCAGGCATGGATCACACAGTTTTACCTGCAAATACACCATGCCTGCCTTTCCTTCGTACGTGTTCACCAGATGGCGCCACCTCTAACTGAGGAAAGAGACATCCAATTGCAGCTTACTACTCATCTATCGACCCCGAAGGGATAAAAGGCTGAGTTGGCCTGGTTGGTTGACCTATAACGGACGGTTTACCCACATAAGTGGTCACTCGTCCACAACAGGTCGAGCGCAAGACAGGGAAAGTTCGCCGGCCAAAGACCGACGTTCTACCACTGTGCCACGCAACCAACCTGTTTAGCAACTGGACACACTACAGGTCATTTTCTGATCACTCAAAAAGCTGGAATCCTAAAGTAACAACTGCAGAACAACGCAAAACAACAGACAACAAAGAACAACGCAACAGTAACGCGAATTGTTTGCTCAACAGTTCATACGAGACAAAACTATTAGGATACTGATTCCATAATCCTGGAACTACTTACGAGTATGCTTATCTTCCCTTCATTGCCTTATAATGCTGTTGTATTGCCGATGCACACAGCATCCAGCCTCTAAAAAACCTGATTCACAATTTCCTCCGAATGTTCCTTCTTGCATGGGCCTCACGTGCAGTAACTGGAAGTAGTGGCTACTGACAACGGCTAGAGCTTTTCAATCAATTTCACTTCGGGCTGTCTGCGCATCGGCAATGTTGGTTGGACAATAGGTAAACATCGCACATGCAAACAAGCTCAGCTCCAGCAACTGCAGAACATCTTAGTGTTCCACTGCAACGATGTCTCTATCTTGCACCGTTAACGAGATATTATTACTTATTTCCCAAAATTTAAGCAGGTCACATGACATACCACACATCTGTTTTGGGGGTAATATATCATGCACGTGCTAGTACTCCTGTGTATCCTTCAGCAAACGAAATTTTAAATTCCTAGCTTCACAATGTCCAAAGATATGATTAGGGCAAAATTTCAAAAAAAGGGCCACGTGACCTTAACCACACCCTTTTTAGGGGTGGTTTGTCATCCTTATTCTAGGATATGATATAGTCTACCTGTGTATAAAATTTGACGACCCTAACTTTAGCCGTTCCAGATATCATTGGGTCCGCAAAATTTAAAATGGATGTGATCCTGACCACGCCCCTTTTAAGGGTGATTTGTCTGCCATATGCTGGGACTTGACATAGCCTACCTGTGTACAAAATTTGATCACTCTAGCTTCAGCTGTTCGAGAGATATGGTTGATGCCCAACAAAATTAAAATGGTTCACGTGACATGACCATGTCCCTTTGAGGGATGTTTTGTCATCCTTGGGTTAGGAATGGCTACCATCAACCTGACTACTAAAAAATTTGAAGTCTCTATCTCCACCCACTACGAAGATATGAAAAGGGAAACATAATAAAATGGGTTGTTGGGGTAGTTAGGTGTTACCCAAGGTCATTGAAAATAGCACCATTCGATAGAGTGCATACGAGTTCCTATTAGCCTTCCATAATAACTATGTCCCTACCTTGCACCGTTTCTGAGATATAGCGAGATATTGGTCGAAAATCACCAACTTAACCTACCTCACCTCTATTTGGCGCCACCACTGGGAGAGATCCCACTGTAATTTTGCCGAAAATTTTGGCATCGGAAAACTCGACTCCCTGGGCTGTTGTATGACGTTGTTTGCGTGATCCTAGGTTTAGCCATCTTTGTAGGGCTCTGACTTGTGACAGACAAACAGACGGACAGACACATGATGACAGCATATACCATGCTAGCATAGCATCGCACGGCAAAAAAAATTAAAATACGGATTAATTCAAATATATGCAAACCATGATACTGCATATGTTCTTTACAACTGCCAATTAAAATGGAGTAAATCTGTGCATTTTCATGCAGCAAAAAAAGTTATCCTTTATCGTTAAACTATAAATAAATACTAATTGTAAAGAACATAATGACTCCTAGATTTCTGCAGAAGGTTTAACAACATACTTAAAACTACTGATCTGATCTGATCATACAAACTAAAATCAACAAATAAAAACAATGACAGAAAAAAACATAAAATGCACCATATGCATACAGTGAAAGTTAGTATAAGGATTTCAAATTTTAAAAAATCACCATAAACTAAACTATGGTTCAAGGCAAACAAATGCAAATAACACAAACATTACCTCAAAAATAAACAAACACAAGCTCAAGTATGCAGCAAGAGATTCTGTTAAAAGCCGTAGCCATAACCAGAGGCAACGTTATTTACAAAAGTAAGAGCTAAGAGCTTGCACTGTGTAATGTTTAGGCATTAAATGCTCATATACCACTTACAAGTTCTTTTCACATATACAGACATGACCACTGCACAGTGCATGATTAATGACTAAGCACAAAGGGATAAAGTACCACAGTGTATTATGCTGTTAAAAAATGAACACCTTGGTAGAAATTTCTCAAACGGTTTTACATACAATCAAATCTATCGAACTCTATGCAAACAACTGTCAAATTGTCGACTCATCATAGATAAACACAGCACATCAGTCAAGCCGGATGTGCTAAAACACCCATTTATTGCACAATGCAATATTCTAGATAATAACCTAAGACAGTAAGCACTTTCAGATAAGCTGAAAGCATACAAATCATGATGAAGCGAGATTAGAGATGTAGGCGAAGTCTCGGACCAATCTCCGAAAAGTCTGAACTAATTGTGACATCTGCAGTCTTATTTTCGGTTAATTCACGTCTGACAGCCAAAATCAACACATCATCAACAGGTGCTCAAACACATGCAAGGTTCCTTCGTCAATTTCTGACAAAGTAAGATGCAGCATCATGTACTAAAAACATAAAAAAACAGAAAATAACTACAAAACATAACAAGGCAATTGTAGAAACCAGACTTCGCCCATGGTGTGCAATCGCACTGCCAACAAAGTCTGTCCCACTCTACATAGGGGATCGTCACCCCCGTAACACACTGTTCCTGGGCCCACTAGTCATGCCAAACAGCATCTCGATCGGTTCAGACGTTTTTGTATGAGTCCCAAAATACTACGCTGTACAATGCATTGTCAATGGGGAAGAAAACCCCCAAAATTGCCCCTTCCCCTTGGGATTTCATCACCCCACTGGAGGGCCAAGCCATGGCCATAGACAACATGCACAAAAATTTGTAAAGATCATGCGTGTGGATTGGGAGATATCCTCACAGACAAACACACACATAGTTAGGAAGTTAGTTGGAGTTTAACGTCCCCTTTCAGCACAAATATGGCTATATCAGAGACAAAAGGTCAGGGGTGGTGAGCTATCCCTACCCAGTGAAGGAAGGCCAGCGATATATTAACCTCAACCCTGGCCGCCTTTTTGTTCAGCAGCCACCCCAAAGGGAAAGGGATCGAGAGGCTCATTTAAATTATTACACCAGTGCCTACAAC
>Ga0209780_1004051_pt1 | contig 11188 bp, 12 predicted proteins | sample WorMetexBAHAMAS2_FD_187384 | JGI IMG/M metagenome (GOLD analysis project Ga0209780, IMG submission 187384) | Marine gutless worms symbiont microbial communities from Max Planck institute for Marine Microbiology, Germany - Inanidrilus exumae... | ecosystem: Host-associated > Annelida > Digestive...
GGAAGCAGACTTTGGAGAAAGTGGTTCTAATTCTGTGGGAGTTGCTGTGGAGTTTGAAGACATCGTTCCAGCAGCACCGGCATGCAGTACGTCAGAGCCATCAAGTGAACCAGTAGAGACAGCTGAATAAGGTATGTGTTGGCATTTCAAGCTCTAAGTGACTACTAAGTAATCACATTGCAGGCTAGTCAAATTATTTGTTGGCAAAGATATTAGTGCAATGCTTTGTACCTAAAGACAAAGAATGAGTGTGCATGAGAGTGGTTACTAAGATGTTAAACGAAGTTGGAATTTTTGATTAAAATTCGAATTTTAGAAACGAAGTTCGAATTTGGAAAAAAACGAATTTAACATCCCTAGTAGTTACATTCTCTTTGTATCCTTGTAGGGTTGGAGAATGCAGCATCTACAAGTTGTACTAATGTCACTTTGGAGGACCACTCGCAAAAGTATCCAAGTTAATGGACCGTGCGACAATATGACAATTTCAAGAAGGACAATAACTGGCTTTTTTGTAATGTTGGCAAATTAGGATGTAGTGTTTGTCGCGATGTTGTGAATGTAGATGACAAAATTAATGTCTCACAAGAGTGGTCACACTGTGAAATTGTGCCTTATGGGCCATCACGTGCAGCACAGCAAACTTCCCTAAGAAAAAAAATGCATGATCATCGTGTATCAGTGGCCCATAAGACTGCAGTGAATATTATGCAAACCCGAGATGAAGAGCAGCTTAAGGCTGCTGTTGCACAGCAGATGCAACACCAGCATGATGAAACGTGCAGAGTATTTCGTACAGCATATTACATTGCTTTGGGTGATAGACCTTACACTGACCACCCCGATTTGGTAGAGTTGCAGGAGCTAAATGGTGTTGATTTAGGCCGTGTTTTACATAGCAATGTGATTTGCACAGACATCATTAATCATACTTCTAGTGAGATGAGATGTGCTGTGATTAAGAGTATGATGTCAACTAATGCACCGTGTGCTGTTCTGATTAATGAAAGCACAAGTCTTGCTAGGGCTTCATGCTTAGTTGTCTATCTTCGTGTGAGGTATTTCTATAAATAGATATGGAGGATATCTATATCCATTAGGCCTGAGTCAGTGAGCCAAATTCTTTCCCGGTCACTGCTACTGAAGCAGTGAGCCAATATAGTTTTCCGGTCACCGCTATTATAGCAGTAAGCTAAAATAGCCCAGCAGTGAGATATAATGAGTTTTACCGCGAACATATATATAGTTGGTGGTTGGAGTGAGAGAGAGAGAGGAGCAGAGAAAGTATAGATGTTAGGATTAGAGCTACTCGTATGTTGTGTTGTTGACAGGACATTGAATGGCAGTAAGTTGTCGAATGTTGAACTTGCTTGTAAATGATGGTTATGGAATAAATAACAAAAGATGACTGTTGAATGGTCCTACCTTCACTGCAATTTCGTTGTATCTATCTAACTATATAACTGATCACAAGAGACTCGGTTCTGAGTCCTCGGACATTCCGGGTCGGCTTCGATCTTCTGATATCAAGTCAGATGGAGGCCAGTAGAGTAATAGCAGAATATTTCGTCGAGTGACGGAAATGCAGAGAATTCACAGTGGCGACCCCGGCGAGACATTATGTGATCAGTTCTTTTTTTTCCGTTGTTTCGTGTCTGTTATGCGACACGTGTGAAGTGAATATAGATAGTGAATTACGCTGATGAATGGCTGGTGATGGAATCCCAAAGAGCCGAAATTTATATTCGGCGCGACAGAGACACTGGCTTCATGGACGCCGACGTTATGGAAGGTCGATCGCCTGAGTAGTCGTCTCAGCAGGATATTACGACACAGCAGAACGTGAGATTAATCCAGTTTGTTTTGGGGATGTCGGGAGCGAGCAGATTGCAGGGGTAACCGATCTTTCTGCCGATTTTCGAAATGTTAGTTTAGGCGATGAGCGCCATTTTGTTGCGCAGTCAGATTTAGCGACCGGCGGCGTATCCGACGTACCGGATGCCCAAAATCTTGTAGCTGTAACCCGAGGATCGGTGAGCCAAAGTTCTCCCCCGCATACGCCCGTGTCGGTGAGCCCAATTGAGGGCAGTCGAGTTGGCTTGCGTTCAATGTTTAGTAGTTTAGGCCGTTATGTATGGCAGACACCAATGAGCCAAGAACCGGTGAACTATAGTCAGCCAGTGAACCAAGGAGGCGGAGACAGACCGACAACGGTGAGCCCAACGTCAGTGACACAAAATGTTGCGGTTAGGCAAAATGCGTCTCCCGCTGAAGCGGTGAGCCAATTGTCGGATAACCAAAACACGTCACTGAAGCAACCAACGGTGAGCCAAAACCGGCCCGCAGTAGCGGTGAGCCGAAATCCACTGTACCATGCTCCTGCCTCGGTGGCAGTGAGTGAAAGTACGATCAGGCCACGTGGTAGTCCACTTGGACAGGTTAATCAGGTTCATTTGACCAGTCTAATTCATCCAACGGCCGATACTCCAGCCGCCCCGGTGTATGTGTTGGCTAATCCATCTGTTACGTTGGCTGATACCTCAATTATGCCAACTTATGTACCATCCATGCCGGTCAATTTGCCAAGTAACTCGGCTAATGTAGTCTATCCAGTTTCTGTAGCCACTATGCCGGCTACTACCCCAGTCAATACCGTTGTGCTCAAGCAACCAGCTTGTCAGACGATGCCAATGGTAGTGGCTAATGGTGATACCCAATTGTTCCCAGTTCCTGTATTTTCTTCTCCACCGGAAGTTCACGGTGAGAGGCAGTTATCGACTGGCAGGGGAAAGAGCCCTCCCAGCCAGTCGGAGTCAGTTGCGACCGCGTTAGCTAGTAAAAGTACGGCTCAATCCGTTTCTTCAGACATCCCAAAGAGTACGGTCATTAAACCAGACAAATGTGACGGAACTACACCGTTAGAAACGTTTATTGCGAAATTTGATAATACTGCGAGTTACTGCAAGTGGTCCGAGCCTGACCGTCTGTACCACCTTAAGGCGAGCTTAACTGGTCAAGCGGGTGAAGTTCTTTGGGGATTAACTTCCGAGACTACTGAGAAAGAAATATTTGGGCTATTACGCAATAGATATGAAAATGTGAACCAAACCGAACGATTTTGTGCGGAATTAGATGCTCGGCGCCGTCAACCAGGCGAAACGGTACAGGATGTATATAACGATATACGTAAACTGCTCGCTCTGACATTTCCCAGGCAATCCGGGGAGATGGTAGAATTTCTTGGACGTGCAGCGTTTCTGAAAGCTTTGGACGATCCGCAGTTAACCATGAGGGTTATGGACCAACAGCCGATAACATTGGACGATACTCTTGCAACGGTGTGTCGCATGTTATCGTATACAGTACCCACTACTGGTTCAGGTGGAGGTCCAGTAGGGAACTCGAGGAATGAACAGAAACGATGTCATGCAGTTGGTTCTGGAAGCCAAGGCACACATTCCACAGTTAATAATCAGTTGCAGCGGTTGGAAAGGGAACTTGCTGAGCAACGTCGGCAAGTCAGTCAGCTACAGCAAGAACTGAACCAATGGCGAAGTAAACCAGAATCCGACACTGCGGTGTACCGGTCGCACACACCATCTCAACCGCTGGCTCAGAGTCAATTTTACTGGCCGAGTCAGCCGACGTATCAGCCGCAGTGGGCGAATCAGTCGTCTGCTGGCACTTCGACATCGTTGCATCAGCAGCAACAACAGCAGCAGCGCCTGCCACCGAATCAGTCTGGTCGTGGACGAGTACGTGGATGTGGTGGTGGACAGCGCAATCGCGTCGACTACGACACCTGTCGGTTGTGCCATGGAAGGAACCACTGGGCCTGGCAATGTCCAAGCAACCCGTGAAATCTACCGACCACAGACGGAGTGAACGCTGAAGCTAGTCAAGACTCCGTCAACCAACCGAGCCATGTTTCGGGTGTGTCCAGTCCAACTATTGTTTCTGAAACGTATCTAGATACTTTGATTGCTGGCGTTAAAGTGTCGTGCCTAATAGATACAGGTTCGGACTACTGTCTGATCCCGAAAAGTCGAGTCAGGAATGCCGTCTTGACTCCTGTCCATGTCGACCTATATGCGGCTAATGGAACCCACATTCCAGTCCTGGGAACTGTCCGTTTAGGGTTCAAGCTCCTCAATAGCCCAACCCCTCTCTATGCAGACTTCCTAGTTCCTGATTTAGTAGATGAAATCATGCTTGGATTTAATTGGCTACGTGAAAACAAATGCCGATGGTTGTTCGATCGTGCTACACTAGTGGTCGCAGGCAGACCCACCAAGTTAAAGTACAGACCGTCCCGCACAAACATTCGTCGCATATATGCGCGTGAACGAGTCGTCATTCATCCTAATTCTTCTGCCACTGTTCCGGTGCGAATGCCGTTTTCAAGTCTACATACGCCAGTAAGTGAGTGGACAGCAGAACCAAAACAGATTAAATCTGGCTTGCTCGTGGGCAGAACAATTGTTTCGCATAATGATACTTTTGCTGCAATGCATATTATTAACTTGTCAGGTAATTGTCATGTGCTGAAACGCGATTATTTTTTGGGTGAAGCTCAGCCCGGTGTCGTTTGCGATGAGGTCGATTGTAGCTTTCACGTTGCTGGTGACAAGACCAGAGATTCCGAATGTCGAGATGACGAAGATGAAACTCCAGTGAAAACAACAGTTGGTAATGCCGCCGCTGAAATCAGTGTCGGTACAGGTAATGCTGGTACTGGCCGAGTGGCCAATTTTATCGATGACACGGTTGGCAATCTAGGTCAAACGGTAGGCCGTTGTTTCAATGGTGTGCACCACGAGGTAGGTCATGTTGCAAGTGCGGACCAGGCAGATAGTTCCGGTGAGGCTAAGTTAGTCAATTTGGATAATTCTGTGAAATTCCATTTTTCCGAGTCGTATGACCCACTTCCGCATTGTGCTGAGTTTAATTCTCCAGCGGTTAGCTGTGAGGTTGAATTTAAGCATCCGCCAATAATAGCGGACAAGGCATGTTGGATATCCGATATTAGGCCTCCGGCGGTGAGCCGTGAGCCTGATTTCACGTCACTGTCACCTGCAGTGAGGCGGACCGGTGAATTCCGGTCACTGCTGAGAACATGGTCAGCCAGTGAGCCAATTTGTCCAGTGCAAGCCGGCAGAGTGTCGATTGCAAACGAGCTAGTAGACAGAGAGCCGTGTATTGTGTCGACTCAGTCATGCACCTGCGCTGCAATGCTTTGTTCTCGAACAGCGCACTCGAATGTGCCGAACAATTCACTTGGTAATGGTTATAGTGACAAAGATTTTGTAGTGAAATTATGGTCAACATCTTATTCGTCACGAGGTTTTGCTCGTAGTATTCAGAAACGTAATTGCAACACCGTATTGTCGCCGACAGTAGCTGAGACGCTCGAGGGTGGTGAGTTTGCATGCGACAATTCACATGTTAATCCTGTAATTGAGTCCTTGCCAGACGACCTCACTTTTGATGAGCGTGATCGTGCGATCCAACTAATTACCGCAAACGCTGATATCTTTAGTCAACATGAGTATGACTACGGTCGAACGGACCTGCTGACCCTTTCGATTGACACCGGAGACCACAAACCAATCGCGCAACCGCTTAGGCGCCATCCTAGAGCCTACCTTGATTTGATTGACGAAACTGTAAATAAGCTGTTAGAGTCTAGGGTGATAGAGCCTGCAGCGTCACCTTGGAACTTTAATGTAGTGTTGGTCGCAAAACCAAACAAACCGACACCGCGAGTGACGATCGATTATCGAGCTTTAAATGCGATAACCTACAAGGATCATTTTCCGCTTCCGAAAATTCGCGAATGTTTAGACACTTTAAGTGGTTCTATCTATTTCTCGACCTTGGATCTTTCAGGTTCATTCTTTCAGTTAGGTCTGCGGGAATCAGATCGCGATAAAACAGCTTTTTCCACTAGAATGGGCCAATGGCGTTTCGCTGTCATGCCAATGAAAAGCTGTAATAGCCCAAGTTTCTTTTCTCGACTAATGAGCGTTGCACTTCGAGGGTTAACGTACTCAAAGTGTTTGGTTTTTATCGACGATAGTATAGTCATTGGGCGTACCTTTGATGAGCACCTCGCTAGTCTTTAATCGCTTCCGACAGGCTAAGTTAAAACTCAAGCCAACCAAATGCAAGGTGTTTCAACGGTGAGTAAAATTTCTCGGGCACATCGTTTCGGAAGAAGGAGTAGAAGTGGACCCCAAAAAAAACAGCTTGTATTGATGCGTGGGAATTTCCCAGAAATGTCACCGAAGTTCGACAATTTCTTGGTATTTGTAATTATTATAGATCGTTTTGCGAGAATTTTGTGACAAAAGCTGCGCCGTTGCAGGAAATGACGCGCCGCAATGTTCCTGTCAAACCGACCCCAGAGCGATTGTACGCTTTAGCAGAACTTAAACGAATGCTTACAACTGCACCAGTTTTGGCGATGCCTATTGATAACGGCCAGTACTACCTCGACGTAGATTGTTCAAACGTTGGCGCAGGCGCAGTTCTGGGACAAATGCAAAACGAAAAGGTCAAGGTCATCGAGTACGCGTCCCGTACGTTGAGTAAGCAGGAGCGTAATTACTGTGCCACCAGAAAAGAGACACTAGCGCTGATTTTCGGCCTCAAACACTTCCGTACTTACTTACTGGGCCAGAGATTCGTATGCAGAACCGATCACATGGTGCTAACCTATTTTAGAGACACACCAGAGCCAGTTGGACAGCAGAGTTTGACATGGACCTTCAGTACCGTCCGGGCAATCGTCACGGTAACTGTGATGCGCTAAGTAGGCTTAGGCCGTGCGAGATTGACAAGGGTGAGCCTTGCAAGCAGTGTAACCGCCGCGTTGTTGGCAAACACGTGCGAGCGGTAACTACTCGATTGCAGCGGCAAGCTACGAATAGCAACCGAAACCCAGGCGCGAAGAATGCCAATGAACCAGCCATAGGTCGGGAGGGTGAGCCCAGAGCCACGCCTCTGCTTGAAAAAGCAACACAACCTAAGAAAAGGAAAGTAAGACAGAAAGACAAAAGGAAAGAAGGAGGTTGGTTGCATAGATCAGCACCAAATGCAGCGGATAATCGTGTGAATGACTGGGATTCGGCATATCTTGCGCAACAACAACGATCTGATCCGCACATAGGGGTGAGTGAGTAGTTTCTTAACGGCACATAAGCACAATTTAGGCCATTTAGTGCCATTACAGGTTAAAAACCAAGAAAGAAAAAGTAACATCATAACAAAATAAAAACAATGTAATCCGCACATAGGACCCGCCATGTCGTGGATAGATAATAATGAACGCCCTGACTGGGAGACAATGAAAGGGGCCGGCCCAGCACTCCGCGCGTTGTACCAACAGTATGAGTCCTTGCTAATGATTGATAATGCGTTGTATCGTTCCTTTTATGACTCTAATGGGTCCATACTGTACAACCAGGTTATTTTGCCTTCTAGTTTACGACGTGACATTCTCGAATTAGTGCATGGAGACGTAGCTGGTCATTTATTGTACCGCAAATGCATTGATCACGTACAAAGAAGGGCCTATTGGTATCAGTGGAGAACAGACCTAAATTTGTTTATCAAGTGTTGCCCAAGGTGTGCAGCTTATCGTAGGGGAAAGCCCCCGAAACAAGGCCTGTTACATCCACAGATCCTAGGAGCTCCAAATGAAAGATGGGTGTTAGACTTATGTGGACCATTTAAGCCGGCAAATGGTTACAAATACATATTCACCGCTGTAGATCCATTCAGCAAATACGTAATTGCAAAGCCTATCCGTAATTAGGAAGCGAAAACGGTGGCTAAAGTGATAATGGACCACATTATACTCGTGTGGGGGCATCCGTTCGAAATCCTGACAGACCAAGGGCTAGAGTTTAACTCTGAACTTTCCGATGAACTTTGCCGCCTCTTAGGGGTAAACAAAATACGTTCCACCGCCTACAGACCTGAAACACAAGGAACAATTGAACGTTGGCACGGAACGTTACACAGTATGATGGCCAAAGTAGTACAAGAGAATCAATCCGATTGGCCCGAATGTCTGAAACATGTCACTTTTTGTTATAATTCTACGTGTCACTCCAGTACCAGTTTGGAGCCACACTTTGTTATGACGGGACAGCGTCCGCGTTGTAACGTTGACTTGTTATTGGGTGACAAACCACATGATAGTTGTACTGTTCCCGAGTACACCCGGCAGTTAGTGGAACGGCTACATAGAATACACGAGTTGGTCAGAGTATGTCTCAACCGTTCAGCAGCTTATACCAGTAGTTGGTATAACCGTATTGCTAAACCAGTAACCTTCATGAAAGGTGATGAAGTTCATGTCTATAGTCCATGTACATATAAAGGGCGGACACCTAAGTGGAATCTCCCTTATAAGGACACAGGCACGATACTTCAACGATTAAACAAAGTCACGTATCGGGTAAAATGCAAAGGGTGGAAAGCACCAAGAGTAGTGCATGTTGACAAACTAAAACGGGTCAAACGTTTCCCAGCCCCAGAAAGTGGGGAGACTCTGGACCCGAATCACGATTAACTATAACTTGCTTTGTGTGGTGCAGCTGGAGATGCCGCGTGGCCGACAGCGGATCACTTGGCAGTGTAACGTATTGGACGGTCACGACACAGTCAAGACGTATGCATCTCGGTGGGCGTACAGACAACACCTCTGCTTGGTACACGGGTACGAGCTGATAACGTGCCAGACCGAGAATGGCGTCTGGTGTGACGATCTACGACCACTTCAAGGTGCGCGGTTATGGCAGTTGCGCGACATGTATCGACGGGGTCAGCGTCACAGATCCCACTCTCGGCAACAGCCTGAGTCACAGCAGTGTACTACGTCGTCATGTGCCGCAGGGCCCGGCAGCACTGCCATTCCACTGTCGTCGCCTGTAGCCGTCGTGTCTACGTCCACGTCTCAGTTAGCAGACACAACCGTAATGCCACCGCCTGCACAGCCTATCGTTTCAGTCGGACGTTCGTGTCGCGTTGCTAACTATAATCCAATTCCAGCTGACTACTTCAGTTTGTATGACTGTCAGAGCAGTATTAGTGATGACATAGCAGCTGATACCTGGTCAACGTTGGAAGCTGACTTATCTCCTGCACAGCTCATGCTGACAATATAAATAGTCGCAGCGCACTTCGTCGATGCATCTCAACACTTGAGACAGATGAAGACTTAAACGAAATCTACGGAGCGGATGTAAATTTTCCTAGCAACACACTTCCATACCTTTTCTCTCCAGTGCTCGACACGGCAACTCAAAACCGTAACAACAACGATTTGTGTGCATCTGTGATCAGAACCACTACTGGAATATCTGTTGTTAGAGGCGATGTTATGTTTAGAGTTGTACCTAGTTGCACGCTGATTATTAATGTTGAGCCTACATATGTTAGTAGTGTAGCTACGGCTTCGCTTTTTACTTCGGTAAGGGGGCCTAGTACACACAGTGTCGGAGTACAAGCCGATGCCGCCTCTGGCCATTGGCGTATGCAATTTAGTCCCAGTTTAGCATCAGAAATTTTGCACAATTACCTTCACGCAGACCCGTTTGCTTCAGCAAGTACGCTAGCTATAAGAACAATGCTAGTGCTGAATTTGCATCCTACTGATTGGGTTTCTTTTGAAATCATCAAAGCCATAGCTGTAGGCATTGTTGAGTCTGATAGACTGTCAGCATGAAATCAACTGTCTTTGCTTCTGCCTTGTATGAACAACCCAGCAATGGGGATGTTTGCATTAGCTGCAAACATACATCGTCGTTTAGCTAGGTCAAGGGAACATGGTGGAAGTCAGTCTCCAGCAGAAGTAGTCCCTGTAGCAGCTCTTCCAGAACCGAGCATAATAATTGACACAGACGAAGAGGCTGAGTAAATAAGACTGTAATAAACTATCAGGGTGGTACTGCCCTTTAAAAGTACCTGGCGACTCTGTAAATATTAAACTTTCATGACGAATACTTGAACATGTTTTACGTTTCATATTTTTTTTCCTTCTGATGAGTCAGAGGTGAGATGTTCGATGGTAATGAGAGAAAGTATTATTAAGTAACGGCGCTTGTTACGTGATGATAATGTTTAACAGTGATACGGATAACTGAAAGACACTGAACATTTGATATTCAGACATTTAATCATTTTATGCTCATTTTAAGTTTTACATACTATGGCGTAGATATAGATTCTAGATTTTTTACTTTTGACACGAGTGTGGGTCCGGTTTCTTTTTTTTCTTGATATTGTTGAGTTGTCATGTACAACAAGTGCAGGTATTGAGAAAGCATTGATAGATTGTTTGACCGGCCATGGACTGAGACTAGAGTATTTACGGGATCACTGGGTTGGCCTTGGGACCGATGGTGCTTCTGTAATGCTGGGTAGCAAGTCTGGTGTTGCAACTAGGCTGAAAGCCATCTATCCACTGATTGTTTCTTGGCATTGTTTTAACCACAGGCTTGAACTTTCAGTCAATGATGCCATTAAATGTTGTACTGAGGTCAATCACTTTAAAACTTTCATGGATTTGCTGTATTCAACTTACAGTATGTCTCCGAAATTACAGCGGGAACTGACTGAGTGTGCTAGTGAGTTGGAGATTCAGCTGAATCGTATTGGACGAGTGTTAGATGTGAGGTGGGTAGCCTCTAACTGGCAAACTGTGAAAGCTGTCTAGAAATCGTACGAGGCACTGTACAGGCACTTTTGTAGCAAAGTCGATGATGCCAGACACTAAAAAGAAAGCAAAGTTTGCGGAAATGAAGAGAAAGCTGGAAAACCCAAATTTCATCCAGAATTTGGGCCTCATGTACGATGCTCTGGAGGAGTTGTCTGATCTGTCTCTAGCGTTACAGAGAGCAGACATCACCTTGCCAGCAGCTACTAAGCTCATAACAAGGCAAGTTGAGGTTTTTGCTGCAAGAAAGGACAGTGACTCAGAGTACTACACAGAGGCCTGTCAAGGCGTAGCATCTGGGACTTTCAAAGGTATTGCTGTGTCAACCTCTACTGAAAAAGAGAAACTGATTGGTAAGCCTCAGTTTTATCAGGCGCTAGCAGATGCAATTGCAGCTAGGTTGCTACCAGAGAGTGACAGAATGGTAAGCAAGGCAGCGGAAGTGCTGGATGCAGCAGCTGT
>Ga0209780_1004052_pt1 | contig 11184 bp, 8 predicted proteins | sample WorMetexBAHAMAS2_FD_187384 | JGI IMG/M metagenome (GOLD analysis project Ga0209780, IMG submission 187384) | Marine gutless worms symbiont microbial communities from Max Planck institute for Marine Microbiology, Germany - Inanidrilus exumae... | ecosystem: Host-associated > Annelida > Digestive...
TGTCACATGACTTTGAATTTGGCAGTAAGTAGGGGTCGACCGCCTGTCCCGTACAGGGCTAATTTTTGGTTTTTATTATTAATGCCCGTTCTGTCGCCCAGTTGCTAAAGCACACTTCTCATACATGGAAAACCATCAACCAGCTTTGTCCGGTGTTGATTCACAGGTGGGTGCTGTTTGTATGTTATTGTTAGAGGTTGACTGAATGTGGATGGCTGGTGGTGGTTGTAGGTTGGGACCAAATACAGACAATCGACTCTCTTCTGCGGAAGGGTGGCCACCGAGGACCTGTGACGACCGAACTGAGACAGTCCATCAAGCTCACTCGGTACCAGAGCGAGAAGGTGTCCACCAGCTACGCCGAGTACATTTCCCGCAGCCGCAGCCAGTGTGGTCCCGGCTCCAGCATCGGAACCTTGCCGCTGCCGTACACCAACGGCTATGCGTCTGGTTCCGGCGGGTCGGGCTCGACGCACGCCGGAACCGCCGAGCTGCCGCTGATGAACGGATATCACCGGCTACACTCGCTGCCGTATCCGTCCAACAGCCACCATCGTCATTCCTGATACACAAGGTCGTAGGATAATTGCACCTGTGCCCACCTGAGCCTAGGCTGCATCTGCTGCTCTCACCCTTTATTCCAGTGGTCGGCCGACGTCATACGGAGCTGCCTGTTATCTGCCGTCTCATAGCATTGAGTATCTCAGTAGTGACATTCGAATCGGGCCCGAGCTGCCTTCTTTAGAGATGATATGCAATGATTTTTTTGGTTGTTAAAGTAAATTGCCCATAGTGTGTCTTTAATATAGGCAAATCTATTTAAATATTAAGTAACATAAAAAAATTAGGAAATTTTAGAAAAAGCGCTAGAAAGTGCTCACCCGATGATTTGTTTACTTTTGCAAGTGATGACGTCATACCAGGAAAACGCAAGGGAACAAGCTATTGGAGTGTTGAGTGAGACATTACACAACATGTAGGCATAATGACTTAGAAATAGGTTCTTAAAACATAAACTGGTAAAATTAACTGTTCTTATCTAATCTCAATAAAGCATAACAACGCAAACAAGACAAGTGTATCCTGGTATGACGTCACACCTGACGAAAATAGCCGAAGAATAACTATACCACAAAGACCAATAAACTTGTACTTTTTAGCATTTTGCGGCATAATTTATCAAAATTTGTTACACAGATGGGTTTATATTGCAATAAGCAGCTACAAACTACTTTTAATCAATTTGGTAAAAAAATCGTTGCACATCACCTTTAAAGCCGACTTAACACCTTCTGCTCAGTCGGAGCTGTTGTAGACGCCGTGCCGCGAAACGTGGTGTTCCGTGGGTCGGGGACTTATTTCTATGCAAGCAGTATTTGTGTACATCGGCGCTGCATTGTACACGTTCCTTATTTTGTAGCGGATTGATTGATGACTTTAAAGAAGGTGGCGCTCTTTGACCGAGGAGACTGTTGCCTTATTGACCGATTTTCTGCACACGTCTGTAGATTATATGATGACTGTTTTGTGATACGAGATAGCGTGGAGATCACGTGTTGAGAGCAGTGTCTCCACTGCATGATGACCATCTCAAAAGGTGGTCAGTTCTTAATGTCGTTGTTCGTGAGTTGAAAGTCATGACCGTTCATCGGGTCACTTTATCTTTCGCTAAAACCAAAGTCTAAAGACCAAACGTCCGGTTTAAAACCTAATTAATGCAAAACGTGAAGTGACGCTAAGCTTTGATCTAAGACCAAAGTCTGAAACCAAACTTACCGCTTAAACCAAAGTTTAAGACCAAAGTTTGGTCTAAAACCGAAAGTAATCTGAGCAATCCGGTCTCAAACCAAACCGTCCTAATGTATTTAGATAGGCAGTTACCACTAATCTCTTAGAGTTAAGACTTTGGTCTAAAACCAAATCACTTTTATTTTTTGCTTAATCTGAACTCGGTCTAAAACCAGGTTTTAGCCGCTCAGATTAAGCTTTGGTTTTAGACTAAGGTTTTGGACTTTGGTTTTAGCGAAAGATAAAGACCCATTGGCAACTGATGTTGTCTGCAAAACTGGCAACATTGAGCGCCTTTGCCTTTTTTGCTTGAAATTTAGTTTGAAACTTGTTTCAAAATGAACGGTAATCGTACCACTGAATTTTGATTTCTGTGCTGGAGCTTATGCGGCTTAATTTACAGACAACTAAAAGACTAATTGCTAATGTTTTCTACCGTTTTATTATTATGTGTGTCATTTGGCAGCTAATCAGTCTAAAAATTCCAGTTCTAAATTGTGTTTTAAACATCGCCTAAAATGAAAGCTAATCTGGGAATTGGTTCAAAACCGGACTTTAGAGTTCGGTTTGAGCTTACGTTTAAGCTTGGTTTAAAGTTAAGTTTAAAGCATTAAGTTAAGCGAAAGATTAAGTCGCCTAGTCCTGTCTTTTCAATATGACCATTTTGACTTTCTTATATAACACATTTTTGTGCTGCCTTTAGACGTCAGTTGCTGCTTATCGCTTGCAATAACTGAGTTTCCGTGAATTCCATTTATTTATTTCAGGTTTGAAATATTCTTGTTGTGGTGCATAATTATTGTCGATAGTCATTGTACAGAGTAAAACGGGGTGGCCACTTTCCAGATATTCTTGAAAATCTGAAAAAGTCATTGAATGTTCGAAAAATTCCAGGGGAATTTTTTTTCTCGGAATTTTTGTTTCAAAATTATAGTTTTCGGAAACTAGATGTTGCTCGATAAAAGTTCTTGTAAGAAGCAAATAGGAACTGTATTGCAGTAACAAGTTGCATGCACGAAGGCAAGCGTTTGGAGACGTGTTACTTGAAAACATATAAGAAATTTGTAATGGCTAGAGAGTGGTCCCCAGCACTCAGCAAGGCTGAGTAAACTAACTGTATGATGATTTGTGACCAAGAGCAGTAAGTGTATGTTACTGATCAGTTATTTTTGTTATTTTTTTTCGGGTGTGACTTTATGAGATGAGCGTCCGACATTTAGCAGTCATTGTCATGTTATTGTCTGCGTATTTCTCTGATCTGGATTGTCTTTGTTTGTTAGTACACAGACCCAGGGGCGGTTCTAGGAATTTTCATTTGGGTAGGCCAGTCAAAGGCCAAGCAGATTTTGGGTAGGTCCAACAGGAGTGGTTTACGTGGGGATCGTGGGGATGACACGCGCCGTTTGGGTAGGCCAGGCACGAGTTTGGGTCGGCCACGGCCTACCCGGCCTAATAGCTAGAACCGCCTCTGCACAGACCACGTTCGCATGTGAATTGTGAAGGTCTTGGGTCAGAGTTCGTTAATTAGGTCAAAGGTTGTGATTATCGGGGCATCTTAAGATTTTCCTAAGTCACACTTTATCCTAAGTATTTCCTAAGTTTGTCGTAAGATTTTTTGTGAATCGGGCCCTTGCTCGACCATGTCCAGATGATGTCCAGGTGCTTGACTTACTGGCCATCAGTCAGTCAGTCCACGTAGAGTCACGGACTATGCAGTCGCTGACCCAGTTTGCCTTGTGTCGCCCAGTTTGAGTTGTAACAAGACCGTCGTTGTTAGCCGTTTGATCCATTCTTATCAGTGTATGTAGGGTGTGGTGCGGTGTGCAGAGTATTCATGTGACTAAGGGCCGGTTTTTCCACCGCAAATTAATCTTCCGTTGACGTAACCGCCAATGAAAATTGGCAGATAATTGTCAGTTAACTCGACTGTCGTTTCTACACCACCATTTAATGAATGGTCAGTCGTCAGTTAAATTGTCCGTTATCTTAATTGCCGATTTTTTCCAATTAACTCGTCGATGGATAATTAACAATGGCGGATATGCAAAGTTTTTTTGGTTTTTGTTCGCTATGATAAGGAATTTGAGCGAAGCAAATGTGTCGTTTTGCCACGGAGGTGGGGGGATTCGTTTCAGGAATATGATGATGCTAAATTCAACCAGCACTTCAGACTGTCGAAGTTTGCCGTCACTTAGGTCACTTTGACAGCCAATCAGAGAAGACGAAAATAGGTGCAGTTAAGCCAGCATCAGCTAATCGCCAATTTACTGATTGGAGATCAGAAATGCATCGAAAACTCAACTTGGTTAATCGACATCGACCATTAAATTAATCGGAGATTATGTAATCAAGAGATTAATTTATTTTGCGGTGGAAAAACTGGTCCTAAGTTTTTCTGTCATTCCACTGCTTAGCGAATGGAGTTATTTAAGTCATGTGTAAAATTTGCTGTGAGGATGACTGCTAGGCCAGCGAGACAGTACTGACAGAGTTTTGACATAGTCTGACGCCGCTTACTGTGAATTCGTATTGTATAATATAAATGTGTTGATATAAATATTAAAAAAACACTGGAACACAGTGTTATTTCATATTGCCATGTCTGCAGGAATCTGCTTGTTAATGATGGCCCAGCTGCCGTAGCTAATGGGTGGACAAGTATGGTTCGGGGTTTGATTCTCACAAGTTCCTAAGAATTTACAAAAGTTTTCCGTATGTTTTGCCTAACGTTTTTACAGAGCTTTTTGCGCCAAGAAGTTTTGTATTCTTACGAAGTACTTACAAATTTTCCATATTTGAGAACCTTTTTACCTGTTTTCTTGCTATTTTCTGTTTTCCTGAAGTATTTCCTAATTTTTCCTAAGACACTGTTATATGTTTCCCAATTTTTTAACATTTGTCCTAAGTTAAGTTTTTTCCTAATACCTTTTATGAATTAGGCATTGTCCCAACATTTACTTAGGAACTTTTGGGAACTCGGACCCCCTCCGCTGCAATTTGCGCGTTGATTCGGTAGTTATTTTGTTGAGATTGCTTAATCTAGATCAAATCGTGTACGGTCATATTACACTAGAATTTAATATTTTGTAAACTGTTTTAAGTTTTTTTGTACATGGTGTAGCTGCAGTCACTGTATGTGCGTACTAGTGTACCGTACTGGCATAGGTTATTGAGCGTTTGCATGTCGGCAGTGTATTGCTCATTATGTGTCCGTCTGTTATTGACATCATGATTTGATGATCTTTTTTCGAGTGCTTTGACTACAGTCAGAATGCTGATAGCTTGTGTGTCCGTGACAATGTGTCTGTAGGTCTGGTTTTTTCATTTGTTAGTTTCTGAGTTGAAACCAATACATCGTTATTGGCATAGTTACGGTCTGCGACTTTTTCTTGCTTGAGTTTGCTGTTCAGTTTCTGTAATGACAGTACACGTAGAGGTGACCTGGTGAGATTCTGAAGGTCAAAGGTCAAGGTCACACCCTGGTTCATGTACCAGTATGTGGTTGCCTAATCCAGGATCGACAACTCAGTCATAACCTGTGATTGGCCACCACGACGCTGTGTCCACCGTCAACGACGATAATAATAATAATAATAATGTAGCTTGTATAGTGCCAGTATATTAAAGACTCCAGGGACGCTGACGGATAGATTATGGTTGTGAGAACCGACTAGGTCTAAATGTCTGCAATTTACCTATCATCTTTCCTCAAGAATTAATACGCATTAAATGTTAATATTTCTAATATAATCTTACCTTAAAGGCGCGATATGACCTACATGGTGTTGAAAGAGCCGTTAAACTCCAATCAACCAACCAATCAGCCTAAATGTCTGACGAAATAAGAATGTCAGCAAGTGAAGTGCTAGAGACAACGTCGTTGCTAAGCGAATTCCAGACTGTAGGAGCAGTACAACAGAAAGCACGGTCAGCAAAGTGAGTTCTGGTGATAGGTTTGTGCAGTAAAGGCGTGTTGATGACATTTGCAAAGCGCGCCGTACGATGCTCAGCTTCGGCTGTCTGGGACTCGCTATATATCGCTGGCCTTCTTTCACTGGGTAGGGATAGCTCTCCTCCCCTGACCTTTTGTCTCTGATATAGCCATATTTGTGCTGAAAGGGGACGTTAAACTCCAGCTAACTAACTAACTGGGACTTGCTAACGAAAACTGTTCTCAATAGCGACTGTTGCAGTTTGTAAGTCTAGGCTAAAGACACTCCTCTTTTCCCCAGGATTTCTCTCTTTCCTCTGCTCGCTAACACTGCCTAACCCCAGCACCTGTGAAGTTACGGCTTAATGGTGCTATACACGTCATCTCAAATACTGTAAAACCATTTATGTTTGCGTACCCTTTATTTCGTGAGCTTAACAAAGCTGCGAAATTAAAGGGCGTGAATATTGGTGCTGTACCAACGTTAATTGGCATTATTCATGTGTTGGAATTGTGCGGCTTGAATTCGCCAAAATAAAAGGCGCCGAAAATAATTGTGCATGCAAAATCGCCAACTTTTAGGGCAGCCAGATTAAAGGGTTTTACAGTAATGATTGCAAACCCAACCATTGCCGACCTAAACGTTGTTTTGTGCCGTGTGCAGTGTGCTCATAGGATAGTCCTGCTGCTGATGTATAGGATACATCAGAATTCATTTAGCAGATGTGTGGCCACCGAACTCACTAGACATAAACCCGGAACAAGACACATGTCTGTGACATCGGCCGCTTGAAGCAGCGCCTCATTGACATATGGGCAAGCGTCCTGCAGAGCATCGTCAAAGCCGTTGATCAGCGAAGAATGTGGCTATTTGTCCAGTCAGTCAGGCAGTTAGTCGCTTACATGACGGTGTCGCGGACGTACAAGGTGCTCCTGTCGTAAATGCCAGCATGCCTCAGTGACCTGATCCATGCGGCTGTTATCTGCAGTCATCTGTTCGGTTGGTAGCATGCACAGCGGTAGAACGTCGGCCTTTGACCAGCGAACTTTCCCTGTCCTGCGCATGACCTGCAGCTGACGGGTGACCACTCATGTGGCTAAACCGTCCGCTATAGGTCAGCCAACCAGGCCAACGCAGCCTTTCATCCCTTTGGGGTTGATAGATGAGTAGTAAGCTGCAATTGGATGTCTCTTACCTCAGTTAGGGGTGGCGCCATCTGGTGAACGCTTTCAAAGGAAAATCAGGCATGGTGTATTTGCTGGTAAAACTGTGTGATCCATGCCTGAGCACTTTGAGATATACATAGTATATAAAAAGCGCTATATAAATACTCTTCCTTCCTTCCCGCCGGAATGGTGTAATTTGCAGATAAAACTGCATGATTCATGTCTGAGCGCTTTGAAACTATGCATGGTATGAATGGTGCCATATAAATACTCGTCCTTTCCTTTCCCACTGTTATCTCTTCCAAGAACATAAACTGAACTCGCTCACCAGGCATTCTCCATAATAATAATAATAATAATTATAAGCAGTCAGAATTCTGATGAAAGGCTGTATTGATGTTGTGCCATTACTGAGGATTGAATGGTCCATTTTGTTGCATACACTACAGCCGAGACTCGCAATGCTTTTAATGGGCCGGACAACCCACAAAATTGCCCCGTCGCATGGGGATCTCGACCACATCTAATACATGCTTCCTTGGGTGCAGTATCTCGATTGGTTCAGCCTTTTTTGCACAGTACATCGCTGTGCCATCGGTAGCAATAGGCCACATGTTATGTACAGCGTGCATAAAAAGGTACCGGTAAAGGTTTCCCATACAGTTGGGCCGTAGCTGATCCCGGTGTACAGGCAGTCAGACTGCTGGTGACTATAAGTCATCCACCCGGCGGTAGGCTGCCATTATTTTCCGCCAGGCCTGCGGTTACCTTCCCAACCGCAGAGCACCACCGCCCCTTGGCCGGCACCAAGTTATACTGCTTGGTGACAGAGGCACATAGGTGTGAACAACTTGCCCAAGGTTGTTACGCAGCTTTGCCCGGAGTTGGATTTGAACCCAGGACCTGTTGATCGCAAGTCCAACGCTCTACCCGTACCGCCACTACAGCTTGCGTGCGATGCATTATAATAGAATTTCTTGAGCATCGTGTGGTCTGAAGATGCAGACGTACTGGTGGTGGTGAAGGGTGGCCAGTTATGGGTAACCAAATGTGAAGTCACAGCTGCGTACACCTGCCCAATAACATTAGATCTTGACACACTGTGCAACCACGTAAATGACATCTGGAAACCCATTTCTTCAGACAGTCTGAACCTGAGGCTGCCAACAACTTTGTGTCCGTGGATTTTAAGGGACTATACAAATAGTGTATTATTATTGTTATTATCAATTGCTATAACCAACTGGATGTTTTCAGATATATTCACGGTCTCCGGAAGAACATGTTATGCCTCTTAGGTTCAGTAGTAGATTTCAAGGTAGTGTAGACACTAAAGAATGTTTGGGTGGCAAAGGTGTATGATGTGAACGTATTATCTGCCTTAGTTATCAGTATCGGTAGATGTGTTTCTAAGTTACAGAAAGGCTAAGTTGGTGCATTTTTGAGAGATGGTGTCACACTCTTGGTTTACTTAAATTCAACATGGAGCGAGCTGATCATGGAAAGCTGTTGGTTCGGTTACAGACTACTGACAGTCTTAATGGCGGTGTGGATTTGAGTGTGTGATTGTCCATTTATGTCATAAATTGGTGTCATTTTCAGATTTTTGTACATTTATTTTGCTATTTGTTTATATTATGTACGCACAACAGATAGGGAAGTATGGTAGTCCTGTGTTGGTGCCATTGCTGGGCAGCATTGGTACGGACGTGCTACAGCATACAGTCTTGTGAATGGTATGTGTCTCAAAATAATGACACCTTTGGCTTGCTGCAAGCTTGACGTATGTCGACTGATTTTGGTAATTGTTGGCAGAAATCTTGCCGAGGAAGCAAGCAGTCAAAGGATGCTTTACTCTCCACCCACTTCACATGATAGTGCTTCTGCACTACCTGGGGAAACGGGGAGTCGGGGAATTGCATCTTTTGAATGTGCTTTGCCAACAGACACACAATACACATGCACATTATCACTTGATTACAGTGAAACTACCGGTAAAGAACATTCCTTTTCTCCCAGGCTTTCTCTCTTTCCTCTGCTCACTAACACGCTGCCTGGCCCCAGCGCCTCTGAAGTTATGATCTAATGGCACGTCGAGTATGTGGTCGACGGTACACGGTGCAGAAACTATCAACTTTGTGCACCAAGCAGAACTTAGGACAGGAGCATTGCATGCTGTCGTTTGTTACCACACACTCATCGTTTACAAAGTCTGTGATGATGTCGTTCATTGTGTCAGAAATGGGAGTTATTCATTGCAGAACGTGGAGTGCAAAGTCAGTGGATGCGATATCATACTATTTCAATAGATGTTAACTGGTTATGTTAACTGTGGTTGACAATTTTATCATTCAGCAACACAGTGCACCTGTGCATGGTATCCTCCCCCCGTAGTTTCAGTTCTTCCTCCTGGACTGCCTTCACGGACTATTGCCCGGACCGTTTCTTCTGAGCTACTCGGTTCTTGTTTTTAGTTTTTCCTCATTTTTTTCGTTTCTGTGCCATGCGCTAGATTAAGCTGGCCATCTCACATGTAAATCTACCGTATTGTATCATATCGTATCATAACACAGTTCAACTGCTGCAGCATGTAACTGTCAACTTCATTTCTCCTGAGCTAAGGCCCCCTACAGCCCAGAGCTGACCTCAGTCGACTAAAAGGTTTAGGGAGTCTGCAGCGGCGTGCGTGTCAGGGTTCGTACAGATCCTGGAAAGTCCTGGAATTTTATTGTTCAAAATTCCAGGCCCTGGAAAGTCATGCAAAAAGGCATAGGTCCTGGAAAATCATGGAAAGTCCTGGAATTGTAAACCAGCGGTTCTGGAATTGTTAGTTCTGGTTTGAGTAGTCGCTAAGCAATTACATGTGATACATTTCCACCTCTTGGACTTGCTGGACTAATCTGTGTTCATTGGAGTACAATTATATAACCGCAGGTATTGCATTTCCGTGTCTTTACTGTAATGCAGATACACTGATAACTGATTTTGTATATGCACTTTTCGGCCTCATGCAACCCACATTTGTGAATGGAACATGTCCTGGAAAGTCCTGGAAAAAAGGATTTTTGAGTCCTGGAAAACCCTGGAATTTGGTCTTTGCTAGTCCTGGAAAATCCTAGAAAAAGCATTTTAATGTCTATACGAACCCTGGCGTGTGAGTTGAACATCAACAAGACTGAAGAAATCAAACAGCAACTAATTCAACTCTGGTACAGCACTAAAATATACAGTATTTGAGTGAAACGATGCTATTTCAGTGCTCCGTGTTATGCCAGGCAGAAGCATTAGTCAGACGGGGTGAGAAAATAAATAATTTGATTGCTTGCCATCTCTGTAATTTTATCGGTAATATTTCTACCAGAAATTATCACCAAAATCGGTTGACGTATGTCGAAGTTGCAGCAAGCCAAAGTGTGTCGGTTTATTTTTGAGACAGAGCGTTTTGTTAGTTTGATGGTCTCTGCTTGGTGGACTGTTTGTAGAGGCGGTTAACGCTGTAGCTTGTATTGCTAGGAATGTGTTTATGCTGATTTGAAGGTGTGCAGATGTGTTTTCAACTTTTGTCAACGTTTTTCATTCATGTTAACTGTTGAGATGTTAGATTTCATTTTATGCCTGACACGTTTGTAGGACGAGCATGAAGCTATTCACCAATTCCTTCACCCATTACTTCCTTCCTCTTTGGATTCACCACTCTCGTCATCCATAACTCCTATTTTACTCCCGGCTTAAAACCTGTTTCACAAATCCTACTCCCCCTATAGTTTAACTTCTTCCCGGACTGCCTTCATGGACTACTGCCCGGACCGTTTCTTCTGAGCTACTAGGTTTTTGTTTTTAGTTTTTACTTGTTTTTCGTTTCTGTGCCGTGCGCTAGACTAAGCTGGCCATCTCGTCAGCTTTTTAGTTCACGTAAATCTACCGTATCGTATCATACAGAACGAGAATAGAACTTTAATAGGTGTATATACTAAACAATAGTTCTTGTGTTCAGTTAAGAGTCGGATTCCATTGGGACATTAGCGACAAGCCGTGCTACGGCAAGCAGATTCGTGTGAACTGTCAAGTTGTGTCATGTCACATACCAATCCATTGGAGTCACATGACATGTTGATCAGCATTGAGTTGTGTTTGTAAAGTTTGAATTTGAGTAGCTCGTGTCATTGCGACTTTAGTGGCGGCGTGGGCGTGGCGGAGTGGTAACAGCGTTGGTCGTATCAACGAAGTTACTTTACGTCGAGCCCGGTTAGTACTGGGATGGGTGACTGTGTCCGGGTTCTACTCCCGGAGGCGGCACT
>Ga0209780_1004054_pt1 | contig 11184 bp, 5 predicted proteins | sample WorMetexBAHAMAS2_FD_187384 | JGI IMG/M metagenome (GOLD analysis project Ga0209780, IMG submission 187384) | Marine gutless worms symbiont microbial communities from Max Planck institute for Marine Microbiology, Germany - Inanidrilus exumae... | ecosystem: Host-associated > Annelida > Digestive...
ACTTAATCTTATGTTACAATCTACTTCACGGTATTTGCGAGATTCATCTTCCATTAAAATTAGGTGTTAGTGTAACCCGTGGCAACAGCTGTAAACTTGTTAAGACCAGCTGCAATACAAATGCTGCTAAATATTTTTACACAAATAGAGTTGTACTTGTGTGGAACAGTTTGAGTGACACTATTGTAACTGCTTCATCTGTAAATGCTTTCAGAAAGCAACTTAACACTGTTAATCTAGAGAAATTCTTAATTGTTGGATAATTACTATCTCGTCGCGTCGTAGTGGCCTCATGGTCCCTTGCTGTTTCTATTATGCGTTAGTATGAACATTCCAATTTGTTTTTATTGTTCTTTTAGGTTTAGTTTTTATGGGCAGACATAAGTGCGAAGTTGTCGCCTGTCTGTCCAGTCAAGTGAAATATGATTTATATGAACTGTTATATTGTTTACTTTACTTATGGCGAATAAATTTGATTTGATCTATGGCTCGATGTAAAGCGCGTTGTCGACTTCTTATTGGCGATTATTGAACTCTGTTCGCTAGCTCTCACGGCTGCGGCACTATTAAGCGAAATCTGTCAAAATGAGCGTTTTCTGAAGGGGTGGGTGACTTTGACCGCAAATTTTAGGTAGATGTGCACGTCGCCCGCAATCCATATCTATGGACCGTTGGATCATAGAGGAATGACGTCGCTACAACTTTGCCGCTGGAAGTTTTCACACAAAGAAACTTTGTAGCAGACTTTATCGACAGAAATTGGATTTCACTGACAAAAGCAGCAAAATCGCGTTTATGTGCCACTCTTTGGGGGACTTAGGGGTAACTTACACGGCTCATCTATGGCTTGTTGGAAAGCGCGTGGTCGCTGGTCGGCTTCCTGTCGGTGCTAACTGAACTTTTTCGCCAGCTCTCACGGTTAGCGCCATGAGCAGTTATTGGTCGAGATTGTGGTGTTCGAAAGGAGGGTGGGTCACTTTGAGTGCAAATTTCAGAGGGGAATGGGGGAGGGTGTCGTCCAGTCCATCAACGACTCTTTGTGTCAGAAAACTAGAGTCCCTGGGCTATCACGTGGCGTTGTTTGCGTGATCCTACGTTTAGCCGTTTTGATACAATACCGGCGTGTGACAGACAAACAGAAACACGGACAGACAGACGGTCACACGACGCCGGCTAATACCCGCGCTAGCATAGCGTCGCGCTTGTAAAAACGATCAAAATTTAGCACGAACTAGCATGGTTAGCCTTCGGATTGCCAATTCAATACTTCGACTACATTATCGTTGACAGACTGCTTTAACTCGACGACTCTCGGTAGCAGTCACTCATCAGGAGTACCGCGACGGAGTCGGTCCGTCGCCCAATGGGGGAGGGGCGGAGTCGGCTCGGCCCCCTCTAAATCCGCCAGTGGCGTGTGAATTGAACGATTATCGAGGCCGTGTCGAGATTACCTACGTCAGCTATTTAACTACGGTTACGGTCAATGGTTACGGAGTCGTGGTCCAGAATGCAACAGTTGGATCACGTGATCACTCGCGAGCGACAGTTCATTGGTGATTTCTCACTGCTCGACGTCGCCTTCTCCGACTTGATGATCAACTTGTCTGCTGAGTGCATCTCGCAGTTTTCGCTCGCTGGACGCTGGTGACTGAGCAGGCAGGTAAGGCGCACAGGTGTTCTGCCCAACTTCCAAACTTCACACTCGTTGTAACTCATTATAGCTTCTCTTGTACAGACCGGAACTGCTTGCGTCGTTTTTGTTAACGCTGGACCAGACTGATACGATACGATACGATACAGTAGATTTACGTGCGCTCAAAAGCTGACGAGTCATCTCGTCTCGGACTGGATTAATCCCATCTGGAAAGAAAGAACGCAGGCAATGTACATGCATACAAAATTTGACATTTCTAGCTTCAGTCGTTCCAGAGATTTGTATGCAGCTCACAAAATTTAAAATGGGTCACACTGATCCGTGAGCTAGGACTTGGTATCGTCTACCTGCTCACAAAATGTGACGATTCTACTTTCAGCCGTTCTGGAGATGTCATTTAATTGGTGCCCAAAATATAATTGGGTCACGTGGCCTGACCACGCCCTTCTCAGAGATTATTTGTCATAGGCTAAATGGGCTAAGACTTGCTACCATCAATCTGCCTACCAAATTTGAAATCTCTATCTCCACCTATTACGAACATAATGAAAGGCGATACAAAATGTTAGCTGTTTAGCCTTTTTACAATGCTTTTTAATACTGTGTGTTTTTTATGTTTCATGTATTTCATGTGTTCGCCTGCAATTGTGCGAAAATAAATAATATAAAAAGTGGCAAAAGGGGTGGTTTGTGGTAGTTAGGGGTCACTCGATGTCAATGGAAATAGCTCCATTCAGTAGTGCGTTCGTAGGCTTATTAGCGTTCTGTAGTAATTATTTCGCAATCTTGCACTGTTTCTGAGATATAGCGAGATATCGGTTGAAAATCGCCGATTTTAACTTACCCACTTCTATCTGGCGCCGCCTTTGGGGGCGACTCCCAAAAAATAGTTTCATCAGTGCATGCATTCTGTGTCGCTATCGCGATCAGTTGCTCTGCTTGGTAGAGTGGGGCCACTTCTCGGACTAATCAACGCCGCCCGCCTATTCCCGCCTAGCAAGGACCGAGCAGGGAACTGCCAAGACACTGTGCTTGTGTGACAGAGCTGCAGTTAGATCGCCTATATGCGTTTACGCGTCCGACTCTCGTCTGTTACCGGTACACCGTTGTCGTCCAGCTTGTTGACGTCTTCAGTGTCATCATCAGTATCATGGGTGAGAAAATATTATACAGATGAAAAGTTATCATGAATGAAGTTTACTCTGTTCAGAACGCTTTCAGTGACTCATACATGGCAAGTTTCCATTGACTAAGTAAGTAAGTAAGTAAGTAAATTTATAAAGCGCGGTTATCGTCAAGAACTTCTAACGAGCTGAATGCACTAGTATCGAGCGAACAGGTACGTTTTAAGCAAACGCCTGAAAGAGTCTGCACTGATGGTCGGGTCTCGGATGAAATCGGGGAAAGAGTTTCCTGACTGTTGGGGCCGGCAACTGAAAAGGCCCGATCATTGACACCAGCATTTTTGTTTGACGATGCTTCGTTTCGTTTCGGAGATATGCGGTGTCGAGTGCGCAAGTCGCAGAAAAAGTGGTCCAAAATTTGATGTTTTTTTGCGCCCCAGATTTTTGGGGAGGCCCCCGAAATTTTGGTGGGGCATTTATAAATCGGCACTACTTCCGACCTGCTGGCCAAGTTTGGTTAAGATCCCATGGGTATGGCGAGGAAATAAAAAATTGGGACGAATTTCTCCAATTTTTTTCGGTGGATAGTAAGCCCCTTATGCCCTCTAACATGTGGCGAAATTTGGTTGGCATGGGTTCAGTGGTTTTTGTGGGGGAAGCCCGGTAATGCCAGAAAATGCAAAATTTTCGTAGGGTGGGTCACAATGAGCCAAAAGATCTCAGCCGTTTCTGGGTCAAAAGTCACGAAAAGTATGTCAATGTTTAGGGGACACATTGTAGATTGATAATAACATTTTGGTTTGTCGATTTGACGTTTCTTTCTGGAGTTATGCGGTGTCAAGTGAGGAAGTCGCGAAAAAAGTGGTCAAAAATTTCAACATAAGATGAGGCAAATTTTTGGGGACGAATTTTCCCCAAACTTTTACGGTGGATAGTAAGCCACTTAAGCCGTCTAACATACGGCAAAATTTGGTTGGCCTGCGTTTATTGGCCTTTGTGTCGGAAGCCCGGCAATGACGGAAAATGCTGAATATTCATAGGGTGCATCACTTGGATCGCAAATTTTAGGTAGATGTGGACGTCGCCTGCAATCTGTCTATATACCGTTACATAGGGGGAATTATGTAGCTACAATTTTGCCGCTGGAAGTTTTTTGACACAAAAAAAACTTTGTAGCAGACTTTTTTTCGACAGAAGTTGGAAAATGCTGAATTTTCATGGGTGGGTCTCAATGAGCCAACGGATCTCAGCCGTTTCTGGATCAAAGGGGAGGGCCCTCCGAAATTTTTTTTTGAAGAATTTACAAATCGACACCACTTCCGACCTACATGCCAAATTTCGTTGAGATCCAATGGCTGATCTTTCATCTATGCTGACGAAATAAAAAAAAATTACAGCGGTAAAATATAATGGCCAAGCAGGCAAACTGTTAACATTTGTCACATGGAACAAAGTGCAATGTCACAGTCACACAGCACGTTTTTACGGTTCCAAATATGCAAAGAGTTCATACCTCGGTACTCTCAGAAAGGTGTTGTTGGTTTCCTCAGGAATATGCAACCAGTTTCACCAACGGCCCTATGGAGCTGTACCAGACTGGTGATGTGGCTGGCTATAAAGGGTTCACAAGTTCACAACCGCTTGCCGGTAAAGTTCCGCAGCATGACCTCCCATGCTGTGCAATTAAAAATATAAAGACATTCCAAAACTCAGCGGAGTACAACTGCTTTCAGACCTTTTTCGTAGTAGTCAGGGGTTAGATATGAGCACAAAATCAGTGGTATTGCTGACTATACAAGGGGTTAGTGTCCGCGTATCTTTAATGTTTTACATCGTAATTATTGAGACCAGTAAAACGGAACGCAACATGACTGGCACGCCGCGTCACGCGTGCTGCCCCCTGGCGAGTTATGTTGCATAATTATGCGCAGCGTTACAGACGACGACGACAGACACCAACGGCCGTTACTAGTCTGGCTCCTACATTATGTGTAGGCGGGCCAGTAACAAATATATACAGATAATTCAAAAACAAGTAGCTCAGCTGTCGCTGACAAACTCGCGCGACGCGCTGCATCACGACAAACGGCAAAATTTTAAAACAGTCACGTGACCATAACCACGCCGTTTTTGTTGGTGATATGTCATTCTGTTGTTAGAATTGGTATAGCCTACTCGTGTAAAAAATTTGACCGACTTTAGGTTCAACCGTTCCAGTGATATAATTGGAGCCCCCAAAATTTTTAATGGGTCACATGACTTAACCACGCCCCTATCAGGGACGGTTTGTCGTCCGAAAGCTGTGACTTGCACATTCAAACCTTACATCAAATTTGTAGTCTTTGCGATCGCCAATTACGAAGATGCATAAAACAGTGCAAAATGTAGAAATCGAGGTGGTTTAACGTGTTTAGGGGTCACCCAAGGTTATCGGCAACATAACTATTCGATAGAGCGCATACGACTTACTATTCAAATTTAATAGAAACTATGAGGCTATCTCTTACCGTTTTCCATATGTACTATCTCTTATTTTCCACAAAAAATGAAAGAGATCACGTGACAGTGACCACACCCCTTTTAGTGACAATTTAAATGGAATTTAAAATGGGTCACGTGACGTGACCACGCCCCTTTCAGGGACACTTTGTCGTCCGTAGGCTGGGACGTGCTATGATCAACGTGTACACCAAATTTGAAGTCTCTAGCTCAAGCAGTTCCAGAGATATCTTAAGGGGACTAAAAGTTTAAAATGGGTTACGTGACGTGATCACGCCCATTTCGGGGACGTTTTGTCATCCGACATGCTATGTTCAACCCACATATTAAGTTTGAAATGTCTACTATTACCTGCAGGTTGCAGCGAAGAAATTAAGGGTAACGCCAAATGTAAACATTGTCGTTTTGAGCCACCCTTTGGTCGACTTAGGGGTAACATACACGGTTCATCTATGGCTCGCTCGAAAGCGCGTGGTCGACTTCCTATTAGTGCTAATTGAATTTTTCTCGCATAGCTCTTATGGCTGCGGCACTATTAAGCGAAATCTGTCGAAATCGGCGTTTTCTGAATGGGTGGGTCACTTTGAGCGCACATTTTAGGTAGGTGGGGACGTCGCCCGCAATCCATGTAGATAAGAAAAATAATGTATCTACAACTTTGCCCCAATTTCACATAAAGAAACTTTGCAGCAGACTTTTTTCAACAGAAGTTGAAATTTACTTGGAAAAAATAGCAAAATAGCAAAAAGCCCGTGGTCGACTTCCTATTATTGTTAATTGAACTTTTTTGCCAGTTCTCACGGTTGAGGCGCTATCAGCAAATATTGGTCGAAATTGTTGTTTTTGAAAGGGGGTGGGTCACTTTGAGCGTAAATTTGAAATGTCGGGGAAGGGGAGGTCGTCCACCAACGACTTTTGGCGTCAGAAAACTAGAGTCCCTGGGCTTGCGCTAGCGCCGTGCGGGTAATGAGTGACGTATAACGGTTGTAAGAGTATTTCCATCGCCAGCGACTTCGGACCAATACTAAATAGGCCGAAACGACTGCTAACTGCGACTGGTTAACATGTCGATATCTAAGACAGTTTTTTTCTAGATGTGTACGCATAACGAATTCATGTAAAAGTAAACGCTGTCTAAACGCTGCCTGGGCATTTGCGTATATAGACTGTCGCCAGCGCGTCGCTGACTCGACAAATGTAAGCTTAACAATGTAGGCCTATTCACAGAATGTGGTATATTTTGCATACGCCGACGCAGAGGAAAGGCTTCACTTGTGTGCTAAAACCGTATTTGTGCGCTCGCTGAAAAGAAGCGTTAGTTTTAGCATACATGCTTGTAGCAAGAAAAACACCATAAGCGAGTAAAAGGTAAGCATAAAAACTTCCCATACTCGTTACCAAGCGTTGGGCCCGAAGCTGATCCCGGTGTACAGGCAGTCAGCCCACAGGTCACTTAACTGTAAGTCATCCACCTGGCGGTAGGCTGCCATTACTTTCCGCCAGGCCTGCAGTTACATTCCCAGCCGCACAGCATCACCGCCCCTTGGTCGGTACCAAGTTATACTGCTTGGTGACAGAGGCACATAGGTGTGAACAACTTGCCCAAGGTTGTTACGCAGCTTTTGCCCCGAGTAGGATTTGAACCCACGACCTGTTTGATCGCAAGTCCAACGCTCTACCCTTTGTACAGCATTAGGATATTTATAAGGGAGATAATAAGAGCATGAACAAGTAGCTCAGCTGTCGCCGATAAACCCGCGCGACGCGCTGCATCACGACAAACGGCAAAAAAACTTTAAAACAGTCACGTGACCATAACCACACTTTTTTGTTGGTGATATGTCATCCTGTTGCTAGAATTGATATATCCTACTCGTGTACATAATTTGACGACTTTATATGTTCAGCCATTCCAGTGATATGATTGGAGCCCCCAAAATTGTGTAATGGGTCACATGACCTGACCACACCCCTATCAGGGACAGTTTGTCGTCCGTAGGCTGTGACTTGCACATTGAACCTGTACATCAAATTTGCAGTCTTTGCGATCAGTTCACCAATTACGAAGATGCACAAAGCAACGCAAAATGCAGAAATGAAGTGGAAATTGAGGTGGTTTAACGTGCTTAGGGGTCACCCAAGGTCATCGGCAACATAATTATTCGATAGAGCGTATACGACTTCCTATTCGAATTTAATAGATATTATCGCTTATTTGCCAAAAATTAAAGACGTCACGTGACGATGACCACGCCCCTTTCAGGGACAGTTTGTCGTCCGTAGGCTGGGACGTGCTATGTTCAACCCACGTATTAAATTTGAAATGTGTACGATTACCAGCAACGAAGAAATGAAAGGCAACGCCAAATGTAAAAATTCTCGTTTTGAGCCACCCTTTGCCCGGGGGACTTAGGGGTAACGCACGGGGTTTGTCTATGGCTCGATGGAAAGCGCAATTCTCGATAGCTCTCACGGCTGCGGCACTGTTAAGCGAAAGCTGTCAAAATCGGCGTTTTCTGAAGGGTGGGTCACTTTGAGCGCACATTTTAAGTAGATGGGGACGTCGCCCGCAATCCATCTATGGACCGTTAGATAGAGGAGTGATGTAGCTACAACTCTGACGCTGAAAGTTTTCACACCAACAAACTTTGTAGCAGACTTTTTTCGACAGAAGTTGAAATTTGCTGAAAAAAATAGCAAAATCGCGTTTTGTGCCACCCTTTGGGGACTTAAGGGTAACGTACACGGTTCATCTATGGCTTGTTGGAAAGCGCGTGGTCGACTTCCTATTAGCGCTAATTGAACTTTTTTCGCTAGCTCTTATGGTTGAGGCGCTATGAGCGGATATTGGTCAAAATTTTGGTGTTTGAAGGGGGTGGGTCACTTTGAGCGCAAATTACAGGGAGAAGGGGGGTTATCCACCAACGAATTTTGGCGTCAGAAAACTAGAGTCCCTGGGCTATCACGTTGTGTTATTTGCGTGATCCTACGTTTAGCCGTTTTGATGCAATACCGGCTTGCGACACACGGACACACGGACAGACAGACAGACATGCGATGATGGCTATTACCCGCGCATCGCTGGCGCTGCGCCTGTAAAAACACAGTTCAGCAGTCAACTGTATGTTACTGTCACTGACGGCTCATCCGCTTGCTAAACTTCTTCATTGAGCCCGCTTCAACTGCAACGCTCTGCTGACTGCATGTGGCAGCATAGGCCTAACCATGGCACCGAAGTGTTTGCTCGTACTGCAGACAGCAGCGAAACTGCAGGTATCGCTTACTCCGGGGCAAATTACGTCAACAGACCATTGCAACAGACCAAGTAGTTCTATTATAATATAACACTACTTGAACAGAGCCACGTCTGTTAGGCTCAACAGACATGCTCAGTAGCTTGGCGCACCGAAACAAATACATGTAGAGCCAATTGCATTTGCAACTCTGTGCCAAACTAGTGAAGCTTTGCCACTGCGTTGTGCGTAGCCACAAAGTCGACATTATACATATCGTGCATATGGTAAGTTAGTCTCTCGCAGGGCTCTGCAACTGTACTTCTCATGGTAGCCTATGCGGATTCTCATTTGAATGCGAAAACAACGCATTAAAATCAACATAGGTTTAGCCACGCAAGTTACGGTAAAATTTAACAACATCTGAAAAACAAAAACATCTAATAATATGCTAATTAAGCTACATAATAATCAATGATGTAGGCCTAGTCCTCGAGGCAGATGCGTCGCCTTGAGGCTGCCTCGAGTCAGAAAATTTTGATGCCTAGCGGCCTCATATGCCAGCTGCCTCGGTATTTCATTGGCTTGCCCCGGCCTCAGAAAAACTGCCCCTGTCTCGCCTCACCGCTTCGGTCTCGCCTTGGTATAAAACAAAAATTAAAAACATTGTGAGACATCACAACATCATCCAAAGTAGCACACAAAAAGTCGATAACGACATTGACTTCATCGGCATTAAGGTACAGTGATGCGTAATGTACAGTAGCTCTGAAATAGGAAATAATAATAACAATAATATATGTACACTTGCACATCTCGAGCCTAACTGTATGCAATTTTAGTACTAGAATCGCCTCGGCATTCTCTTGGTCTTCCCTTGCCTCGCCTTAAGCATTTGCTGCCTTGCCTTGCCTCAACCAGTAAGCCTACTGCCTAGGCCTCGCCTCGGCCTCTGAAAAAATGCCTCGACTACATCACTGCATGATAATAATATATACGACAAAAATGTGCGAATAAACTTATATTTCAAAGCATGTACACATGGGCGAAGATTCCGGGGGGCTTGGAGGTAAGCCCCCCCCCCTAAAAAAGCATCGAAACTGTTTGCATGACGTTAGAAGAAAACAGTAAAATCGGCAGAAAATCAATGCACATGACAACGACTGACAAATCCGGTGTTTCTTTTTCATAAGGCTCATATCTAGAGGCACTGTGAGTTGAGTTTGGAGCATAGGGTATAGGGTATATATCTCGTAGCACTGAAGACGTGTTCAGATTCTACACTCGGGTTGGTGGGACTGAGCCGACCAGCTAATACAGTGGGTGCAAAGCTTATGTCTTCATCTCCTCCGCCCGGCTCCCTAAATCAGTGTTGCTAGTAAGCCCGACAGCGAGTTCGGAGGCCGTTCGGCCAACCCCCTTTATAATTTGGCTTGGAACTCGTCCGTTCGTTCCGTTCGGTCGCTTCGATTCCGGGTGTTCCCGAACACCAGTGTTCGTCTCCGTAGAAAATACGAAGCAGGCCGAACGCACGTCCTGGAGACTGTATGGCGTCCCCGTTGGAAGTGACCCGTTGGAATTTCTCCGAGGTCTTTGGCGTAAGTAAATGACAGACCCTGGGCTATCGTACGGCGTTATTTGCCTGATCCTAGGTTTAGCACAGTATTGGTATAGAACGCCGATTTGTGACGGAGAGACGGACAGACACATATCATAGCGTCGCGCAGTAAAAATCATAGCATTACGGGGTTGGCGGCTCGGCACAACCGTGGTGCTATATTTAATCGAAAATCGAACTGTTGGTGTCAGACCCATGCAACGAGAATTTCATTGTGCAGGAAACAGCTGTCAAAGTCATCCTCGATAATATAGATCAGCAACTATTGTCAAAGTCGCTTTTGTGATCGTTTGTAATAAAATATTTTTGGTGAGGCTGTTTTGCACCCCCTTGCCTGCTGCGCCCCCCGGGGGGGGCAACTGTTTCCTTCTGCCTCCCCTATTACGCCACTGCGGCGGGGTCTAACTGGCCCTTCCCCATTACCGTGCGAGTGTGTGATCCATTTTACAATGTTCTGTGCTGCAGGAAGGTACTGAACACTGCAAAGTGAGTCAGGTTGGAGATTCAGTGGGTTGAACTTGATGGTCAGAATGATCGTTTGTAAAACTATATAACTTAACAATAATGCAATGACGCAGGCTTGTGTTTTCAGAAAACATTTAGAATAGGGCTGCAATTGAATGTTTAACAGATAATTAACTGATTAGGCCTAATTTGTTAAAATGTTTGGCAGTCAGTGTTTACATTTGATTAAAACTTATAAGTCTTAAGCATAGATCGAGAATTCGTTGCCTCAGCAAAAAAAAATCGCGAATTTTAAAATTCGTTAAATGCCCGTGTTGGCGTGGCCTTCCAGTGGAATAGTTTACTTATTTGAATGAGCTCCGATTTTAGTGTACCATTTAGCATTATTAGCAACAAGCCAACAACAACAACTGAAGAATTTGATGCGTTTCACGGGTTCATGTTAATATAAAATTTAATGTAAAAAAAACTGTCGTTTTGTAACAACGTGTAAGGCCCATAACTGACACATATAAAACAGCAAAAATTCTTTTTGGCACGTCAGGGCAGTGGATATACTACACAGTTCTTATTATATCCACGGCCCTTGAC
>Ga0209780_1004055_pt1 | contig 11181 bp, 6 predicted proteins | sample WorMetexBAHAMAS2_FD_187384 | JGI IMG/M metagenome (GOLD analysis project Ga0209780, IMG submission 187384) | Marine gutless worms symbiont microbial communities from Max Planck institute for Marine Microbiology, Germany - Inanidrilus exumae... | ecosystem: Host-associated > Annelida > Digestive...
GCTGTTAACAGCATGCTTGCGGAGTACGGTATTCCGGAATGTGGGTTGGGTTGGGTTGGGTCAACAAATATGGACCCATGTCCATCTCTGATGAACTTTACGTATTTGTGGTTTTTTTATCGAATTCTGTGTGCTAAAGTGGATGGTGCGACCTAGTGTGAGGACCTTCCGTTACTACTCCATCAACTAGTTATCTCCTAGCTTCGTAGGTACATAACTACAACAGAATTCAAACATTTCGATGCAAACGGCCAGCAATAAGACAAAACAATCACTTTAGTTATTGTTATTAGTTTTATTCAGTGTTCAGTCTCGTTAGGTGCCTAATCGCATTGATTTAGACTACACTGTGTCCCAAAAAATCTGTCCACTTTTTAATAACTATGTCAAAATTAACCGATTTTAATGATTTTTGGTACTTAAAATAATCTGCAAATTTGACATCAAAATCATAAATTTGCCCACCTCACCTGTCAACTGTAGCCACTTAACTTTGTGAAATAAAACGTCATTTTCAACAATCTCTCTCAGATCAAGAAATCATAGCAAAATAAAATAATGTGGTACATTATAGGTTCTAGTATACTGCTAACTTTCCTAGGTAAAGTGACACCGCAGTTCAGGTGTGGTGGGAAATTTCCGGTGTTGGAACGACGGTGTGGACAGCATATGACTGGAAGTTGTAAGTAAGTAAGTAAGTAAGTATAAGTGAGCTGACCTTCGTCAATTCGCGGCAGGTTATTTACGAGTACAGTGAGTATATTGTGGATGACGTCACCGTCACGTGGTGCCCTCAGCAGACAATCCTCCTTCGTCAACATGCACAGTCCTTTACCTAGACACACAGACCACATGCATGCATAACACGCTACAGACAGCCGGAAATTTACTATTAAATGAAACGGTAGGTAATTATTAAGTAGCGTGCGACGTTCATAGCCACAGGCCTATAGCGTATACTAACTACCTGTTTCACTTTTATGCTATCGCATTGCTATAACACAGCAATATTTTCCTGCCGTCTTTTGTGCTATTTTGCTTAACTTGATAGCCTCAATTTACGCGTCTTCAGTCGTCTTCAGCGGAGGGACCGCGCGATGCACCACGTCAGTTGAAATCTCGTCAATTCCTACAAAACTGTCCGAAAAATCGCATTCGAAAAGGCTTGCAATCGGCGAAAGACCTTGAAGGTCACTCAAGTTCACCGGAAATCGTGCTAATCGATAGGTCATATATCACTTCGTGATAATATTATTTGTAGTAAACCATGTCTTTGCTTTGCACAATTTCCGAGACTACCTGAGACATGACTACCTGACCTTCGAACGTCCTTCAGTTTCAATATGACAGGCCACTCCACGTACGCTTTCCGACTCGTATGGAAACATATTTTATAGTGTATGCGTGCTATATTTCAAGAAATGTGAGAGTTATTAGAAAGGTTTCGAACAGCTGTAGTCTACTAGATCACGCATGGCCATTGGTGTTGCTGCTATAGGCCACATCAGGGTCGTAGGCAGTGAATTTGTGTTTAGAAGTCAAAAACGCACACACACACACACACACACACACACACGCGCGCGCGCGCGCGCGCGCACTTTTCGCTACGACATAAACACGAAACCACAACAATCGGGGGTACTTCCTAACTTTGTCATCGGATTTGTGAAATATCACAAGTCACTATTGTAGCAGCTGAGCATCCGGACCCCTGGATCCCCTTGACGCCAGCCACGCCCCTGGGCCATTTTCTCTTTATGTCTATCTTATATCGTTTCCGATACATTACCATCTATTAGGTTGGCGGCGTCTTGCAGAAAGTGTAAAGTAACGGTCTATGGTTGCCATGCAGTAGGACAGCGAATTATCTCCAAAATTGCTGTCCTCGTTTCGAAATGTATCAATGGCGTCGCTGCAGTCTACCTGCAAGAGCTCTGTACTCAAGTGGGCAGTATTCGTGGTCGTCCCAGACTGAAGTCTGCGTCTACGGGTTACATTCAGCTACCACGAGTACAAACATCCGTTGCACTGCGGAGTTTCGCATACAATGGATCGGCGGTGTAAAACAGTTTGCTAAAAACACTGCGAGACAGTAGCGTGTCACTATATACATTCAAGCAACAATTGAAAACGCGCATACCTATTTTCGGTATGAACACCATCCGGCGCTTTTGCGGCGTTTTTTGCGAGTCTGGCGACCTTATATATTATAAGACTCTTGAGTAACTTACTTACTTACTTACTTACTTGCTTGCTGTCGTCCGTCCGCCCGTCTGTCTCTCTGTCTGTCTGTCCCGTCTGCATATTCACCGTGACTCATGAGGGGGCAGCATGCGACGCGGCCAGCGCGTATTTCGGCCCAATAGTAAGGAGGACAGACGTACTTGTTTACCGATTTTACAGACGTCACGTGACCTTGAAGATCTCCCATTTGGGGCTATCGTACGTACGCTAATGCTCGACCACGCTCAAGCTGCAAAGATACAATGGGGCCCAAAAATTAAAAAAAGTAACGCAACTCTGTAACGCCCGTTTTGGGATGGTTTGTCATCGTCACGCTAATACTAGTCATGGCATATAACGTATATACTTGATTTCAATACTCGAACTTCATCCGTTCCAAAAACACGAAAAAAGGCCCAAAATTTATACATAGGGTGACTGAAGGTGGTTGGGGTAACTGGATGTTATATCGAATATCGATAGAGCGCCTACGACTCATTATTCATCTTTCACAGAAAACCATGTGTGTCTATTTTGCCGTTTTCGAGATATACGACTTGTTTAGCATAGCATAGCATAGCATAGCATGAGTTTATTTCAGGCATAAAACCCATAGACATAAAACACACACACACAAAAAAAGTCGCAAATTTTTCTGCTCCACGTGTATTCGGCGCCCGGTCAATGTGAAATGTCAAATGCGATTTTTAACGTGGCTCAACTAGCGAAAATATTACGCAGTCCACGAAAGCGTGTACGGTGAAAACAAAAATGTCAAAGTGAAATATAAAGCAACGATTTAGGTCTACTGAAAAAACGTCTTGAGCCATCGAAGAAGATGTAAAGAGGGCGATGACTGAATGTCCATTGGCAAGGAGTTCCAGAGTTAACGGACGCTGCTGCAGGAAACGAGCGCCGACCAACAGTAGACCGACGGAAAGGCGGAACATGGACTAATAATTGTGACCAGGATGAACGAAGTCGACGACGACCGGGCAGGTCAGCGACGCGAACCAGCTGACTCAAATAATGGTGGAGCGAGGCCATGCAGCACGCGGAACGCCGTGACAGCGACCTTGAAATCGACCCGTTCTGGCAGACGCAACCAATGCGGTATTGCAAGGGCGTCGGTGATGTGGTCGAAACGACGCAATCGACAGAATTTCCTCACGATCTTTAGCGTCACAAAACTAGCGTCCCCAGGATGCTACCGCACGGCGTTAGGCCTATCTGCGTGATGCTATGTTTAGCCTTTTGACAGAACTCCCGCTTGTGTCGGACAGGCAGATGGGGAGACACACACATAGCGTATATCGAGGTAGCATAGCGTCGTGCGGTAAAAATTTTGTTTCTGAGTGTACGTTGTTTGAGTTGTTGATGCGTTAACTATGAAGTCAAAAGTTTTTGGATCTGTTTGAAAGTGTGTACAACAGTGAACTGGAAATGATATTTTTCCGAACTGAAATGCAATGAAATTTTACAGGTTGAAGTTCGGAAATGTGTCATGCACTAGTTTGTACAAACTACAAACCAATACCAAGTGTGATAATAATTTACGTTTTTATATCCGCCAGCCGCGCCTCACAATGAACGCCCGAGCTGCACACAAAGAGCGGCGTTGTGTGAAACGTCCACCTTAAGGCGTATTCTCACGTACGATGCGACTGCAATATACAAGTTCGATGCGTAATAAGCTTAACATACTCTTGTGAGCAGACCCTCGCAAAGAACTTGGACGCGCTATATTGGTAGATGCTGCGATTTCATATCCTATGGAAGTCATTAAAGGAAACAACTATGTTAGCTTCCTACAGAAGACATTGGTAGATAGTCATAGCGTAAATATTGCAAATTGGCTGGACTACCATCTCCTAGCTGTCTAATGGGCGTGGTAGAACTTTTGACGTATTACGGTCGTACAAATTGTACACATGTTAGCAATTTAGAAATATCATCAAATCATTATCGGCAATTTTTATTGCATGCATCACTCACATTATTAATGTTAATTTTGTGTATCGTAATTTACAAAAAAAAATACAATTGCACACATTGGCAGAATAGATGACTTTATGGATCGCTAAATTAAGCCACGCTAGCTCTTACTTAGAGAAGCACAGCATAGATATCGTACCCATGCAAGCTTACTGCGTCGCTGGTACGTGTCACCGCTATGATTACGGCTCAAATTAACAGCTGTTAGTTTATGAGGAAGTTATTGAGTAACATTTTATGAAATGTTGGCTTGGAGTGGCACGTTAATCACTTCCTCGGGAAACACAGTCAACTCGGTCAACTACAATACGTTTACTGGTGAATATTGGAAAGCACATTTGTTTTGTAAGTGCAACTGTGTTTTCGAAACCGAAAGACTGCTCAACGTCACAGGAAGCCAATGTGATAATTACGGCTGTATTTGTGCGGCTATATCGAGATTAAAAAATTCGCGAATTTGACCGACCACCGCGAATTCTTGTCTTTTGTCGCGAAATGCCGCGATTTCGACTATATACTGTTATCCATTATGGTACGTGTCACAGCTATGATTACGGCTCAAATTAACAGCTGTTAGTTTATGCATCCAGTTTATCCATTCGTTATGCTGGTATACCTAGCCGCTTTATGGCAGTTGCTAGTCAATACGGTATACACTCGCTGTGGCAGACTGTTGGAAATGTCAAGCCTACTGTGTGGAAGCTTTTTTACAGAAACTGTTAGTATTTAGATGTGCTCATTTCATTTTGTCTTATGCTGTATTGTACTTTGGTGTGTGTGTGTGTGTGTGTGTTATGTGTTTTTATGTGTTTTATGTTTCCGTTACCTTTTGGTGTATTAAATAAATAACAATAATTAGCGTCTAAATAACAGCATCGGCTAAAAATTACAGCCTAGAAATGATAGAAATGTATAGGCTCTACTATTTTATTTCATACGACTATTTTCAACACGCACTGCAATACAAAACTGGTTAATTGCACTCACTAAATTAATATTACCCGCTCACTGACAATTTTGATTTATCTGTATTTGACGTTTTTGACAAGTTTGTTATTGAAAGCGAAAAAAGCGCATTAATTTTACATCTGAAAGATGGATTTGGCTCTTTTGTACTGCTATAATTTCGACCGCGAATTCTTCGCGAATTTGGAGTTTTTTGCCGCGACTGCATCGCGAATTTATTGAATTTTGGCCGCAAAAATTTACAACCGTAGTGACAATATCTCGGAAACGGTGCAAGATAGAGCATTTCTTACAATAGACCACTAATAGGAAGTGATATATAGCCTATCAAATAGCGGTCATTCCCGTGACCTTCAGTGACGTTCACTCAAGGTCAATTACTTACTGCAACTTTTTTCAAATGTGATTTTTACCGCGCAACGCTATGCTAGCGCGGTATATGCTGTCATCGTGTGTCCGTCTGTCCGTCAAAAGCCTGCACTGTATATACCTAAACGGCTAAAAATAGGATCAGACAAACAACGCCATACGATAGCCCATGGATCTAGTTTTCTGTCGCCAAATATCTCGGCGAAATTCGGACGGGGTCACCTCAACGGAGGCGCCAAATAGAGGTGAGGTAGGTTAATATCGGCGATTTTCGACCAATATGTCGCTATATCAGAAAATGTACAAGGTTAATGAAGGCTAATAGAAAATGCCCTATCGAATTATCTATTTTCAGTGACCTCGAGTGACCCCTAACTACGCCAAACCACCCCATTTTCGATAACCTGCATCGGCTTTCATGTCTTCGTAGTGGGTGGAGACAGAGACTTCAAATTTGGTAGGTAGGTTGACCATAGCAAGTGCTGGCTCGCGGATAGCAAACCATCCCGGAAAAGGGCGTGGTAAGGTGGCTTGAACAATTTAAATTTTCGTGGGCACGAACAATATCTCTGAAACGGTTGAAGTTAGAGTCGTCGAATTTTGCAAACAGCTGGACTATATGAAGCACTAGCCTACAAAGAAGGTGTGGTCAGGGTCACATGACCCATTTTCAATTTCGATGCCCGCAATCATATCTCCGGAACGGCTGAAGCGAGAGTCGCCAAGTTTTGTACACAGGTAGAATATATCAAGTGTTAGCCTTGTGATGACAGAGTACCCCATAATGGGCGTGGTCAGGGTCACGTGACCCGTTTTTACATGTTGGCCCCCTAATCATATCATTGGAATCGGTGAATCTGGGCGCTTCAAGGCTAGTGTTGTGTGCTGATTGATACAGAGGTCATTCCCTGCAACAAGCCTTCCAAGTGTGATTTGTCTTACAGCTGTGCAGCATTTGACAAAATTTCGACTGACATAGTGCGTCGCGCGGTTCCTCTGCGATAACTGAGTTTCTTGTTGAGCGTGTATGCAACTAGTTCACTTTATGACCGCTCCTTTTTTCACCGCAAGTGACGCCGAGGCTGATTTATAGCGAGCCATAATTCATTGTACGCGATCGCTGTACGCGACTGGTCCAACCAGTCTGCAACGCGTGAACGACTCTTTAAATTCACTAAAATACTTCCACTAAACGACCGTCGAAAGAGGTCACGTAATTGTTTCTATTCATGTAACCGCGTTACAAGTACCAACTAGATACTCAAGTAACGTGGCAATACGATACGATACGATACGATACGATACGATATATTTACGTGCGCTCAAAAGCTGACGAAATGGCCAGCCATTAGTCTATAGCGCACGGCAAATTAAGAAAAAAATTAAAGAAAAACTAAAAACAAAAACCGATTAGCTCAGAAGAAACTCTGCGGGCAAAAGTCTGTGAAGGCAGTAATTAGTAAGTTAATGGGAGTGGCGACGAAGTTAATCGATCTACGCAAACACTCGAAAAACGGAGCATACACCACGTTGTTCGATTAACGTATCTATGCGGTGGATTGTCTGGCCGTCTTTAACGTCGAGCATGAAAATGATCGCTTGACTACGAACCGTTCAGGATGAATCGGTCAGGTAGGTCGCTGCTAAGGCCATATACGTCGACGCACTGTTTCAGCCACCTGCTGACGTCATCGCGAGACCAATATTCAGGGTGGATTATATCACTCGCACCTTGGACAGGTGATTGATGATACTCCATCGCCATGTCGTCACCTGGACACCAGCACACGCACCGCGAGCAGTAAGTAACCATTCAAGGTAAGTGGCACATTTAATTCACGACTTTTGAGGCAGCGACAATCGTTCCAATATTTCGATGACAAATTCAAATTCTGATCGGACTGGCCGTGAGATTTATGCTCCGGAATTTTCAAGTTGCGTGTGCAACATTGGAAAATTGTGCAATGTTACAACGCAATTTAAGGTGAACAATTCAAGAATAAGACTATTCGGACTTATGTCAGATCACACATGTGCAAATTTTATAATTACGCAACATATTTTATCGACACAGTCAATTTTGCGTCTTCTAATACGCATTGAGCTACCTTCATGCACGTGTTGAAGCGTTCGTCTATATGTTTATCACGCTTATCGATTTACTCATTTCTCTTCTGCTTATTAGTAACTAAGTAAGTAAATAAATGAGTAAAAAGTCCGTTTCTGTAGCGAGTCATCGTCAAAAGCTGTAGTCGGTAATGCACTTGTGCAGTGTGGTAAACAAAGTAGACAACTATAGCGGCATTGTTATAATACAATACACACAGTAAGGCAGTTTTAATGAAGCATAAATATAATGCTGTCCTTTTATAGTATGCAACACTGGCCTGACATAAAATGTCCGTATCACGTTTGATGTGCAATTGATGAACTTACTGGTCACAATCTTACTTCCTGTTAACTGTTTTCAACTGTGGGTAAATAATTGTAGACTAAAATAGTTAAAGACTAATCAGATGCAGTCAATTATTCTGCCAACCTCGGTCGACGTCTGTCTGTCGCTACGTACGTGCTGAAACTATCAATCGTTACTTATTTACTGAGAGAGGAACAAGTGCGCGCAACGCGGCGACGTGCTGCCGTCAAAATGCGGCACTAATAATTGTGACCTGCACATTCAGGCCGCACATGCGCACGGCGACTTCCGCCGCTCGTAAAGCGCTTGGCCCATTGCAGGCCATACTACCGAAAGCCATTAGCAAAACGGCCGCTGGAGGCCTAGAGAGCGCGCCGCGCAAAGTGTGTCAATTGTCCCAGCAACTTCCAGAATTTCGCACGAGCGTCCTGTCAGTCAGACGAGATTCGTTTACTGGCTGTCCGTTATTTACGCCGAGCAATTCGAACCACGCCGTTGCTGTTATCATCAAATCAAATCAAATTTAATAAACAACAAAGGGTTGCTAAAACACTGATTAAAATGATAAACATACTCCTTGTAATACGCACTGAAGGAAAACGTTTTCAAACCGTGATGGCATCACTCAAAATAAACTGTACGAAATCTAAGCAGGTAGCTTGTACTAACTGATGGGCAAAACTTGCGCAGACTGCTAAAGTCTGTTGTGTCAGCAGGTAAATTGTTCCATATGTTAACAACTCTTGTACTAAAAAAACATTGCCTGACTCGGCTAGTACATCGCGGTTTCGTCAGAGTGTAACGAACTCTACATGTCTGCAGTGCACTGTCATTTAAACTCGGTTCTTCGTTGCGTAGACAATTTGCAATGTGGTCAACTTTCATCTCGTCATGCTTATGATGATGATAATGATGATGTATGTGTGTATTGTATGTCTATTGTTTCAGTCAGCCTTTTGTTTAATAAATTTGAATTGATTTGAATTTGAATGATGCTTATCATCATCACCACCATTATCAGCAGTGGCTGTGCTGAGCATTTCCCTGCTAACAATGCATCGCCAACTAATCGTATCATCTTTGTTTCCGCAACGCGGTGTGGATTCCAAATTCCAGTGGTTTCACATAGTTTTCGACAGTTTATTGCCAGATATGAATGGGCCGGCCCAGAGATGGACATAAGTCACTTGTTCTTCACCTAACCCAATATCCAACCCAACCCATTGTACTAACACAAGAACCCACTACACCACCCACCCTCTTACAGCCAAGCAAATTAAACTATTGATATTTAATTCCAGGGTGGCACGATACGTGTCTGAAATATACACCTTAGTTTAAAAAAACGTAACCTTATACACATGACTGTAGTTTCTACAAATGTTGACCGATTTTTATAATATTTGGCAAACGGTGTAGGCCTACTGAGTTAATTTGCAATATAACCAACACACGGACTCACCAAACCCACCCTCTTACAGCTAAGCAAATTAAACCATTGATGTTTATAACTGCAGGGTGGCACGGTACAGGGCTCTATTTTCAGCTGGTCAAGTGTTATGTATCATCTCGCTCCTTTCGTGTTAAATGTGATAACTACCTCTCGTCCTGTCATACTTCCTTTTGTGGTGTTCCCCAAGGCTCTGTTCTCGGCCCTCTACTCTTCGTCATGTACACTACCCCTGTCAGTACTCTTAAACAGTAAACTTACTTACTTACTTACTTACTTATCTCTTCCCTTTCCCTTGAATTTTTATGCAGACGAAACTCAGCTCTTTTTCTCTTTCCACTCACTCAACTTTGACTTCAGCATTTTTTACCTTCGAAACGCTCTTCAACACATCTCTTCCTGGATGACTGCTAATCTTTTACTGTTAACTCCTATAAGACTAAATTCTTGCTGATCGGACTCAAAAACCAACTTGCCAAAATACACAACTCTTCACTTGACACCTCCCTCTCTGCTCGAAATGTTTGCATTATCTTGGACGAACATCTTACTTTCTCTGACCAAATTAGATCTCTCTCCAAAGCCTGTTACTATCACATTCGTGTGTCCGGAGAGTGGAGGAGGAAATGAACGGAAGATGTCCTGGGGGTGGGGGTGTTGACACTGCCTTAGGATAAATCAGTTTTAGAGGCATGTGCAATTATCGCATTTGACCAATATTTAAGAGCTACTACGCCGTTCAAGGTCATTCAAGGTCACCGATTTCGGTATCATTCGCAAGCTCATATACGACTTCCTATTAGTGATTAGTAGTCACGTGTATCTCTTATCTTGCACCGTTTTCGAGATATAGAGTTCGATAGGTCCAAAATCGCTCTATTTGGCTACCCCTCTTGCGTTTAACCCTCCGACGGCGGGGTTCCCCTGGGACGATCTCCGTAAAACTTTCCGTGGATGTCAATGGATGGCCAAGGTACCAAATGACGTACGTTGAAACATTGCCGAAAGTTTCAACCGACTGAGTATAACGTTGCACGAATGTTACAGACGACAGATGGACAGACGACAGACGACAGACGGACGGGCGATAGCATATAGCGAACGTAACTATAACTGCGTGGGAACCTGGGCTACCATGTGGCATAGGTTGCATAATTGACTCAACCCTTTTACACAAATTATAACTTTTACCCCATGATTATTTTTGCCCTAAGGAAGTGGGTCCTGGTCAGTTGATTTGTCTGGGGTGGGGTCGCACAGTTTTTTTGTCCTGGAGTGGAGCGTCTGAAAAAATGCCGTCCACCCCTGAGGATTTTTTTTCTGGAGCAACCCTTAAGTGTGTTGCTACATTACCTTGCGAAATTAAAAATCTAAAATAACGGCTGAACTTATACTTATACGCATACCATTGCTATCAATCAATTTTACTTGAAACTCCACAAAACTATGCAACATTTATACAGCATTTAAGTTGAATACCGAGCTCGAGATACGCAGTTACGCAGTTTTTATGTAGAAAAACGCCAGATTTCATCTCACCATTGACGTGGCCGCCAAATTCCCCAGATCTCAATCCAGTCGTCTATAAAGTCTGGGTAGTGCTCAAGCGACGCCTCTATCGCACCAGGCTATGCGACATCGACCATCTGAAGCCAGGGGCGGATCCAGGATTTGTGAATAGGGGCACACTCATGGCGAGCGCGGTAGCGCGAGCCCATAACGGGGGTTTGGGGGCGGAGCCCTCAGCGGGGATCCATGGGGC